>FUFK010830046.1_pt1 | contig 15887 bp, 12 predicted proteins | sample 1021851 | NCBI WGS metagenome assembly FUFK01 (sample SAMEA51879418, study PRJEB19060) | metagenome | reverse complement strand
GCCCCCGCCTGCCCTTCATCGGCACCCGCGACCTCAGCGCGCTGCCGCTCGACGGGGTGGATGTGGTGATCGATTGCACCGGCGTTTTCAAGACCGAGGCGAAACTCGCCCCCTATTTCGAGGCGGGGGTGAAGAAAGTGGTGATCTCGGCCCCGGTAAAAGACGGCGATGCGGCGAATATCGTCTACGGCGTCAACGATGATGTCTATGATCCCGCACGGCACCGGATCGTCACGGCGGCAAGCTGCACGACCAATTGCCTCGCCCCGGTGGTGAAGGTGATCCATGAGACGATGAAGATCAAACATGGCTCCATCACCACGATACACGATGTGACCAACACGCAGACCATCGTTGACCGCCCTGCCAAAGATCTGCGCCGCGCACGCTCGGCGCTGAACTCGCTGATCCCGACGACCACTGGCAGCGCCACGGCGATCACGCTGATCTATCCCGAACTCAAAGGCCGCTTGAACGGCCACGCGGTGCGGGTGCCACTGCTGAACGCTTCGCTGACTGACTGCGTCTTTGAGGTGGAGCGCGAGACGACAGTGGAAGAAGTGAACGCCCTGTTCAAAGCCGCAGCCGAAGGGGAATTGAAAGACATCCTAGGCTATGAGGAGCGCCCGCTCGTCTCGGCAGACTACACCAACGATACGCGCTCAAGCATTATCGACGCGCCCTCCACCATGGTGGTGAATGGCACGCAGGTGAAAATCTACGCGTGGTACGACAATGAGATGGGCTATGCGCACCGTTTGGTCGATGTGGCGCTGATGGTCGGGGCAAGCCTGTGAGCCAGAGCGCGACCCGCCCTGAGGGGCTCTCGGCCTATATCGCGGTCACGGCTGCCTATTGGGCCTTCATGCTGACCGATGGCGCGTTGCGCATGTTGGTGCTGTTGCACTTTCACCGGCTTGGCTTTTCGCCCGTGCAACTGGCCTATCTCTTTGTGCTTTATGAGATCGCGGGGGTTGTCACCAACCTCTGCGCGGGCTGGATCGCGGCGCGGTTTGGGCTGGCCTCGACGCTTTATGCGGGGCTGGGCTTGCAGATCGTGGCGCTGCTGGCGCTGGCGCAGCTTGATCCGTCTTGGGCGGTGGGTGCCTCGGTGGTGTTCGTCATGCTCGTGCAGGGCGCCAGCGGTGTGGCCAAGGATTTGGCCAAAATGTCGTCGAAATCCGCCGTGAAGCTGCTGGCGCCGGCTGAGGATGGCGGGCTTTTTCGCTGGGTTGCGCTGCTGACGGGCTCCAAGAACATGGTCAAGGGTCTGGGCTTTCTGCTCGGCGCGGCGTTGCTGGCCACGCTCGGCTTTGTCTGGGCGGTGCTGGGCATGGCCGCGATCCTTGCGCTGATCCTGATTGCCGTGCTGACCGCCATGCCGCCCGGCCTGCCCAAGGGCCGCAAGGGGGCGAAGTTCTCGGAAGTCTTCTCCAAATCCGCCAATGTGAACTGGCTCAGCGCGGCGCGGGTGTTTCTGTTCGGCGCGCGGGATGTTTGGTTTGTGGTGGGCATCCCAATCTATTTCTACGCGGTCCTCTCGGACGGCACCGAAGAAAGCAACCGCGCTGCCTTTTTCATGATCGGCACATTCATGGCGGTTTGGGTGATCCTCTACGGCATGGTGCAGATCTACGCCCCACGCCTGCTCCGCGCGAGATCCCGCCCGGCGGAAGACCTGATCTCAGCCGCGAAGGGATGGGCATGGTCGCTTGCCGCCGTGCCTGCGGCGCTGACGCTGGCGGCGCTGTTCAGCGACGGGCCGCAAGCATGGCTCACCGCGACGTTGGTTATTGGCCTGTTGGCCTTTGGCGCGGTCTTTGCAGTGAACTCATCCCTGCACTCCTACCTCATCCTGTCCTTCACCAAGGCCGAGCGGGTGACGATGGATGTGGGGTTCTACTACATGGCCAATGCCGCCGGGCGGCTGTTGGGCACGTTAATGTCGGGACTGAGCTATCAGATCGGTGGGCTGCCCCTGATGCTGGGGGCGGCGGCGATCATGGTGGCCCTGTCGGCGCTGCTGGTCGGGTTTTTGAAACCCGACCAAGGCTGACCGTTAGCTTGCTTTGCTGGCGCGGCCATTGCTCTCATCGGCCTGCGTATAGGCGTTCATCGCCGCGACTGCGCCTGTGTCCCAGATCAGCGTGAGCCAAGCGACAAAAGCATCACGGAAGGCTTCGGCCTGCGCCAGATCGCCATAAAGGCGGTCTTGCTCTAGCCACGCTTCGGGCCGTTCCCGCGCGGCCTGCGCCACAGATTGCAACTCGTCCCAGATCGGATCATTCGCCACGATCTCGCTGCCGTTTTCGCGCGTGCCGGCACACATCCGCGCCCAAAGTGCTTCGACCAAAGCCAGCCCGTTTACAGACCGCCCCGCCGCCAATTGATCTCGCAGGATCGGCAGGACGAAACCGGTGTGCCGGGCCGACCCGTCGAAAGCGACACGGCGCGTGGTGTCGACGATGCGCGGGTTCGAGAAACGCTGTTCGATCAGCTCAAGATAGGCCAGCGGCGTCATGCCGGGCACCGGGGCGACCGTCTGGGTGATCTCTTCGGCCTGCACGCGGTGGAACATCGCGCGGATCGCCGGATGCGCCATGGTGGCGGAAATCGTTTCGATCCCCAGCACTTCACCGACGTTCGCCAAAACCTGATGGCCCGCGTTGAGGATGCGGATCTTCATCTTTTCATAGGCATGCACATCGTCCGAGAAGGTTGCCCCCACCTGATCCCAGTTGGGGCGGCCTGCGCAGAAGTCGTCTTCGATCACCCATTGGCGGAAGGCTTCATGCGTGACGGGGGCAGCGTCGTTCACGCCGAACTCTCGCGCTTGCGCGATCTCGGCAGGGCCAGTAGCCGGGGCGATGCAATCGACCATAGAGTTGGGGAAACTGGCGTTCGTCTCGATCCAATCGGCCAGCGCCGGGTCAGACATCCGCGCCAGCGAAACGACCGCTTGGCGCAGAATATCGCCATTACCTTGCAGGTTGTCACAGCTGAGCCCCGTGAACGGCCCCTGCCCCGCATCGCGGCGCAGCCGCAGGGCCGCGACGATGGCCCCAAAGGCGGTGCGTGGGGTGTCGGGGTTCGCCGCGTCATGGACGATATCCGCGTGAGCGGCGTCAAAACCCTTGCTTACGGGGTCGATGTAATAGCCGCTTTCGGTCACCGTCAGCCCGACGATGCGAATGGCCGGATCGGCCATGGCGCGGATCAGGGCTCCGTTGCCCTCTTCAATCGGCAGGTAGTCGATCATGGAGCCCACAACCTCGGCCGAGGTCTGCGCGGGGTCGAGTTCGATCAGCGTCGTCAGACAGTCCTGCGCCAAGAGCTTCTCGCGCATCGCCGCATCATAGGGGCGCACCCCCGCACCAAGGATCGCCCAGTCATGCGCTTGGCCGTTCTGCATCAGACGGTGCAGATACCACGCCTGATGCGCGCGGTGGAAGTTGCCGACGCCGATATGCACAATACCGGGGGTCAGGGCGCTGCGGTCATAGGTGGGCCGCGCGATATCAAGATCGCCAAGCGTCGCGTTCGAGAGGTCTACCAAATTATCCATGATCCACATCCTTGTAGGGCCGCGCACCGGGGAAAGGGTGCGGGGGTCGGCCTGTCATTCCTGTCGCTTGCATCACTCGACCCGAAGGCCCTGCGCATCGAACCGGTGCAGCTTGTCTGCCTGCGGGGTGAGGAAAATTCGGTCGCCATGTTTGACCGACAACTCCCCATCCACACGCACGGTCATCGGGTCACAGCCCGCGACACCGTGGATGTGCAAGAAGGTGTCAGAACCCAGATGCTCGGCCACGCCGATGGTGCCTTCCCAAGCGCCCTCGGTGGTGGACACGTCGAAATGCTCGGGCCGGATGCCGATCGTCGGCGCGCCGCGGGCTTCGGCCTCGGCACCTTTGATGAGGTTCATCTTGGGTGAGCCGATGAATCCGGCGACGAATTCATTGCGCGGCTTGTAGTAAAGCTCAAGCGGGGTGCCGACCTGTTCGATATAGCCCGCGCGTAGCACGACGATCTTGTCGGCCATGGTCATCGCTTCGACCTGATCGTGGGTCACGTAGATCATCGTTGTCGCCAGCCGCTTGTGAAGCTCGCTGATTTCGAGACGCATCCCCACCCGTAGCGCGGCGTCGAGGTTCGACAGCGGCTCATCGAACAGGAACGCCGAGGGCTCCCGCACAATGGCACGGCCAATGGCGACCCGCTGGCGCTGACCGCCCGACAGTTGGCCCGGACGACGATCAAGATAGTCGGTCAGGTTCAGCGCTTTGGCAGCCGCTTCAATCCGGCGGTTCTGCTCATCCACGGGCAGCCCGGCCATTTTCATCGGAAAGGCGATGTTTTTGCGCACCGACATATGCGGGTAAAGCGCGTAGGATTGGAATACCATCGCCAGACCGCGTTTCGCGGGCGGCACATGGGTCGCATCCGTGCCGTCGATGTCGATATGGCCCGAGGTGATATCCTCCAACCCCGCGATCAGCCGCAGCAGTGTGGATTTCCCGCAGCCCGAGGGGCCGACGAAGACCGTGAACTCGCCATCTTCGATGGTCAGATCAAGGGGCGGAATGACTTCCACATCGCCGAAGCTTTTGGAAACCTGATTGAGTTTAATTTGTCCCATGTGACTGTCCCTTGCTTACTTGACTGCGCCGAAAGTCAGGCCGCTGACGAGTTGTTTCTGGCTGAACCAGCCGAGGATGAGGATTGGCGCGATGGCCATGGTGGAGGCCGCGCTGAGCTTGGCGTAGAAGAGGCCCTCGGGGCTGGAATAGCTCGCGATGAAGGCGGTAAGCGGTGCCGCCTTGGCCGCGGTGAGGTTGAGNGTCCAGAAGGCTTCGTTCCATGCGAGGATGAAGTTCAGCAGCAGCGTGGAGGCAATGCCGGGGATCGCCATGGGCGTGAGGACATAAAGCACCTCTTCACGCAGGCTTGCCCCATCCATCCGTGCCGCTTCCAAGATCTCGCCGGGGATTTCGCGGAAGTAGGTATAAAGCATCCAGACGATGATCGGCAGGTTGATGAGCATCAAGATGATGACCAAAGCGATCTTGCTGTCGAGCACACCGAACTGGATGCAGAGCAGGTAGATCGGATAGAGCACACCCACCGCGGGCAGCATCTTGGTCGAGAGCATCCAGAGCAGGATGTCTTTGGTCCGCTTGCCGGGCACAAAGGCCATCGACCATGCGGCGGGCACCGCGATCAAGATGCCAAGGACGGTCGAGCCGCCCGCGATGATGATTGAGTTCCACAAGAACCGCCCGTAGTTCGACCGCTCCAGAACCGCCTCGTAGTTGGCCAGCGTCCAATCAAAGCCGAGGAAGATCGGCGGATCGGCGATGGCCTGTGCTTCGGTCTTGAAGCTGGTGAGGATGGTCCAAAGGATGGGGAAGAAGATCAGGAAACCGATACCCCATGCGAGGGCCGTGTTGACGATCTTGCGTTGTCTGGTGACTGCGCGTGCCATGATGTCTCCTCCTCAGGCGTCCAGGTTCTTGCCGACGATGCGCATCAGGAAGATGGCAACGATATTGGCGAGAATGATTGCATAGACACCGCCTGCCGATCCAAGGCCGATGTTCTGGCTTTCCAGCACCCGCTGGAAGATGAGATAGGTCAGTGTTTTGGTCCCAAAGGCACCGCCCGTGGTCACGAAAATCTCCGCAAAGATCGACAGCAGAAAGATCGTCTGGATCAAGATCACCACGGTGATCGCGCGGCCCAGATGCGGCAGGGTGATATAGGCGAAACGTTTGGTGGCGGGGGCGCCGTCCATCTCAGCAGCGTCAAGCTGCTCGCGGTCAAGCGATTGGATCGCGGTGAGCAGGATCAGCGTCGCAAAAGGCAGCCACTGCCACGATACGATGATGATGATCGACGAAAGTGAGGCTTGGCTCATCCATTGCACCGGGGTCGCCCCGAAGAATTCCCAAAGGTAGGCGAAAAGCCCGTAGTTCGGGTCCATGAACATGTTCTTCCACACCAGCGCCGAAACGGTGGGCATAACAAAGAAGGGCGCGATGACGAGGATGCGGACAAAGCCCTGCCCCCACATCGGCTGGTTCAACAGGATGGCGAGCAAGATGCCCAAGCCTACCGTGATCGCCAGCACACCGCCCACGATAATCAGCGTGGTCATCACCGAGGGCCAGAAGGCGCTCGAGGTGACGAAGCGCACGTAGTTGTCAAACCCCACCCAGCCCAGATCACCGCCGCGCATCGGCAGGTATTTCTTGAAGGAAAAATAGAGCGTCATGGTCAGCGGGATGAGCATCCATCCAAGGAGCAAGACCACCGCAGGGGCCATCATCAGGCGTGCCGCTGATCGGGAATGTTGGGTAGCCATCGGGCACATCTCCTCTGCAGGCGGCGGATGCCGCGTTTAGGTGAAGGGTATCATATCAGGTGGTTGGGCGGAAAAGGGCGGCGGTGTTCGCCGCCCTTTGTGGCGGAGGAGCAGCGGCTTAGCGGTAGCCAGCAGCTTCCATTGCGTCGTTGGTCAGGTCCTGTGCCTTCTCAAGTGCCTCTTCGACGGTCTGCTGACCGGCATAGGCGGCAGAGAACTCTTGGCTCACGTCGGTCGCGATGCCTGCAAACTCTGGGATCGCGGCGAACTGAACACCGACATAAGGCGTCGGATCGACGGTGGAGTTCTCAGGATCAGCCGACAGGATCGAGTCGAGTGTCATCTGTGCGAAGGGCACTTTTTGGTACTCGGGGTTCTCATAGAGCGACTTGCGCGCGCCGGGAGGAACGTTGGCCCAGCCTTCGTTCTCGGCAACCAACTCAATGTAGTCTTTCGAGGTGGCCCATTCGATGAACTCTTTCGCGGCATCTTCTTTCTGAGTGCCCGCCGGGATTGCCAGCGCCCATGCCCAGAGCCAGTTGGAACGTTTGCCAAGACCTGTGTCCGGTGCCAGCGCAAAACCAACCTTGTCGGCCACGGTGGAATCATCGGCATTGGTCACGAAGGACGCTGCCACTGTGGCGTCGATCCACATGCCGCATTTGCCCTGCTGGAACATCGAGAGGTTCTCGTTGAAGCCGTTGGAGGCGTAGCCCGCAGGACCGCTTTCATCCATCAGGTCTTTGTAGAAGTTGATGGTGTTGGCCCAAGCCTCGGTGTCGAACTGGGCGTTCCAGTCTTCGTCGAACCAGCGTGCGCCAAAGGAGTTGGACATCGCCGTGATCAGCGCGCCGCCTTCGCCCCAACCGGCCTTGCCGCGCAGGCAGATGCCNTTGATGTCGTTCTCACGATCGGTCATGGCGGCGGCGGCTTCGCGGATGAAGTCCCAAGTCGGGTCTTTCGGCATTTCCATGCCGGCTTTTTCCATCAGATCAGTGCGGTACATGATCATGGAGCTTTCGCCATAGAAAGGTGCCGCGTAAAGCGTGCCTTCGTGGCTCAGACCACCGGCCATGGCGGGCAGGATATCGTCCGCGTCATAGTCTTCGCTCAGGTTGTCCAGCGGCACCAGCCAGCCGTTTGCACCCCAGATCGGCGTTTCATACATGCCGATGGTCATGATGTCGAAAGAACCGCCCTTGGTCGAGATGTCGGTGGTGACGCGCTGGCGCAGCACGTTCTCTTCCAACGTGACCCACTCCACTTCGTGGCCGGTCTCTTCGGTGAATTTGTCGGTGTAGCCTTGCATCCGGATCATGTCGCCGTTGTTCACGGTGGCGATGGTGATCGTCTCAGCAAAAGCGCCGCCGCCCATGATCAGGGACAGGGCCGTCGCAGCGTGCAATGAGTTATTCGAGAACATCAATAGTTCCTCCCTCTACAGATGATGGAATGAGACTAACGGCCCACATAACGCGCAGTCAAATTAAATTTTACGCGCGATAACTATTTTCTGAGCAACTTGCGAACTCAATGACTTACGCCGAGGCGCGCATCACCAATTTGCCATCAAACAGCGTTTCTTCGCGCTCGGTCAGGCGGGTTTCGCTTTCGATAATACGGAACAGCGTGCTGGCCGCGCGATTCGCGATGGCGCCGTAATCCTGCGCTATGGTGGTCAACGGCGGGCAGGTATAGCGCGAAAACGGGTGGTCATCCTGCCCCGCGATCCGCATGGCGCAGTCCTTGCCATGGCCCACCCGCAGCCCCAACTCATAGGCCGCTGACAGCANCCCGATGGCCAAACGGTCATTCGANCAGAGCACCGTATCGGTCTCAAANGCCCCTGCCGAAATCAGCCGCCCGCCCTCGGTCGCGCCGATCTCTTCGAAATTCCACCCCTCGCCCGGCACCTGGTGGATATGCGGGGCAAAGCCGTGCCGCTCCATTGCCTCAAGATAGGCTTGGCGGCGCTTGTTGGCGTTCGGGTTGCTGGGTGTCTTCATCTCGAAAAAGCAGGGCGGCTCTCCGCTGCGGCACAGATATTCGACAATCAACTCTACACTTTGAAAATTGTCGGTACCCACGAAAGCCTCACAGACCCCTTCGACATTGGCGTCAAAGGTCACGACGGGCACGTCCCGGCAAAAGCGCGCGATCGCCTCCCGGTCCGAGGCTTTGCCGAAGGGCGCCAAAAGCACGCCCGCAGGTTTCAGCGCCCGAAGCGAGTCGAGATTGGCCCGCTCTTGCGCCGGGTTGCCGTGCGAGCTGAGCAAGATCGGACTATACCCCGCCGCCAGACAGGCCAGTTCCACCTCGCGGCCAATCTCGGAAAAGAACGGGTCGGAGAGGTTGGGCACGACAACGCCGATGTTGCGGGTTTTGCGGCGGTTTTGGTTCACCGCATAGACATTGGGGCGATAGTCATGCTGGCTCAGCGCCGCTTCAATCTTCTCGCGGGTCGAGCGCCGCACGCTGTCGGGATCGTTAAAGTATTTCGACAGCGTGGGCCGGGAAATGCCACTTACAGCGGCAAACTCCTCCATATTGCGGATTTTTTGCTGCCCCATCTTAACCCTCCCTTGACGTAACGCTGCGCGCGTAAACTAAAGTCAATATAGAGATAAGTTCGGCCAGCCAGCAAGGGTCTTCTGTGGTTGCCGCCCGTAGTGCAAGAATTTTTTGACCCTATTGGCGAGTGATCGAGTGCGGTCTTCTGTAAGGCCTCGAGATGCGGCACTTCCAAAAGCCGCGGGCCGGGATGGTGATCAGCGGATCAGGTCCAAATCTGTTGAGCGAGCTCTGAGCTCGTAGGCCCTAACTGGTTTTCCCAATCCAGATCTATTCGATCGTTTTGCCCATTCAGGTCGTCGTCTTCTTACACTCCCCTTGGCACCGTCGCTAGCAGTTCAACAAGAGCATCATGCCGCGACTGCCAGCGCCGGATCCTTGTAATCTTCGTTCTTTGTCAGCATCGCCCAGATTTGCCGGGCCATCTTATTGGCCAGCGCGATAGCGACCAGCATCTTGGGCTTGCGCGCCAACAATCGTGATAGCCAGCTGCCCTCCGTAATTGTGCGCCGTCCGAGCCAGCCCAGCCGCGACATTGCCCCAATGATCAAGAGACGTCTTATATCAGCTTGCCCGGCCTTGGTCATCCGCCCCAAACGTTCTTTGCCTCCCGAAGAATGTTGCTTGGGCACCAGACCCAACCAAGCCGCAAAGTCACGTCCCGTTTTGAACTGCGCCATATCAGGTCCAAACGCTTCTACAGCGATGGCCGTCAGTGGCCCAACACCGGGCATAGTCTGAAGCCTGCGCGCCCTGTCTGACTCAGCGGCCAGCGACTCGAGTTTCGCGGTGCGTTCGTTGATACGCGCCGTTTTCTCTGCAATCTGCGCCAGCAGGTCCAAGCACTCCTCGCGGATCAATGACAGCAAGTCGGCAGTCTTATCCTCTACAAGCGCTGTGATGCGATTAAGACTGCGTATCCCTTGAGGAAACACATGCCCATGCTCATACAACAGCGCCCGCAAGGCGTTCACATCCGCCGTCCGCTGATGCACCAGGCGTTCCCGGCCACGGAAAACTGCCGCGCGCGATTGTTGCTCGACTGTTTTAGGCTCCACGAAGCGCATCTCGGGCTGGCGAGCCGCGATGACAATCGCCTCGGCGTCGGCAGCGTCGTTTTTCTGGCGCTTCACGAACGGGCGAGCATACTGTGGCGCGATGAGTTTTACCTCATGTCCAAGCGCTTCCATCTCGCGCGCCCAATAATGTGCGCTGCCACATGCCTCGAGGATAACCAAGCTTGGCTCCTGCTTAGCCATGAACACGGGAAACTGCGTTCGCGTCAGCTTCTTGCGAAACTGAATCTCCCCCGTGTGCAGCGCCCCATGAACTTGAAAAACATTCTTTGCCAGATCGACCCCGATCATCATATCCTTCATCTCGCCGTCCTCCTCTTTGTGTGGCTTTCAACACCACGACCTTGGCACATTGCGATGCCGTCTGGGGAGGGCGGCAACCACTCCATCTGTGGACGGCAGGCTTTCCATGGCCGTCGCCAAAGCCAAACTGCCACCAGTCTTTAGGGGATTAGCCCGCCTTTCCCGATTGCGCTGCTGCACGTGCCAGCGCTTCGATCCCTACCCAATCCTGCGCGTCGATCAGCTTTTTCGGGGCCACCCAACTGCCGCCCGCGCAAAGCACATTGGGCAAGCTCAGGTAGCTTTCCACATTATCGGGGCTGACGCCGCCTGTCGGGCAGAAGGTGATCTGCGGCAGCGGTGCGCCGATGGCTTTGAGTGCGGGTGCCCCGCCAGAAGCTTCGGCGGGGAAGAATTTCAGCATGTCATAGCCACGTTCCAACAGCCGCATCGCCTCGGTCGCCGTGGCGGCACCGGCCAGCAGTGGCAATTCTTCTTCTTCGCAAGCGGCGATCAGTGCGTCGGTGGCACCGGGCGAGACGCCAAAAGTCGCCCCCGCCCGTTTCGCCGCGCGCACGTCTTCGGGGGTGATCAACGTGCCCGCCCCCACATGCCCGCCCGTGACTTCGGCCATGGCCGCAATCGCGTCGAGTGCGGCAGGCGTGCGCAGGGTCACTTCCAACGCGGGCAGCCCCCCGGCGACCAGCGCCTCAGCCAATGGCCGGGCCTGTGCGACGTCTTCGATCACCAGAACAGGCACGATTGGGGCGAGCGCGCAGATGTCGCGGGTGCGACGGCTGGCGTCTTTTGCAGTAAGGGTCATGGATCAGCCTCCAAAAATGGTTGCGCCGGTGGTAGCAGAACCGACTGTGTCGCGGAACATAGCGAACAACTCGCGCCCCGTCCCGGCATGGTAAGCAGAAAGATCAGCGGTGACGTTGGGACGGGCATCGAACCCTTCGGCCAGCACGTCAAGCGTCCCTGCAACTGCGTCAACCCGCAGCATATCGCCATCCTGCACCCGCGCAATGGGGCCGCCATCGACCGCTTCGGGGCTGACGTGGATCGCTGCGGGCACCTTGCCCGATGCCCCCGACATGCGCCCATCAGTAACCAAAGCCACTTTCTGCCCGCGCCCTTGAAGGATCGACAGAAGCGGCGTCAGGCTGTGCAACTCAGGCATGCCATTGGCCTTTGGCCCTTGGAAACGGACGACAACGATCACATCGTCGGTCAACTCGCCCGCTTTAAACGCTGCCTTCACCTCATTCTGATCCGCAAAGACCCGCGCGGGGGCTTCGATGATGTGGTGTTCGGGCGCGACGGCAGAGACTTTCATGCAAGCGGTGCCAAGCGATCCGGCCATGCGGCGCAGCCCGCCGGTGGGCTGGAAGGGATCGCTGGCGGGGCGAAGGATCTTCTCGTTCAGGCTTTCGCCCGCGCCCTTTTCCCAAACCAAACCATCGGCCTTTAGCTTTGGCTCGGAGGTGTAATGCTCCAACCCCTGCCCGGCGACGGTATGGGTGTCGGGGTGCAGATGACCGGACTTCAGCAATTCACCGATCATATAGCCAAGACCACCCGCCGCGTGGAAATGGTTCACATCGGCCAGACCGTTGGGATAGACCCGCGCCAGCAGCGGCGTGATGTCGGAGATGTCCGAGAAATCCTCCCAATCCAAAATGATCCCCCCGGCCCGCGCCATGGCGATAAGGTGGATCAGCAGATTGGTCGACCCGCCCGTGGCATTGAGCCCGACGATCCCATTCACGAACGCTTTTTCATCAAGGATCGAAGCCACGGGCGTGTAGTCATTGCCCAGAGCGCTCAGCGCCAGTGCCCGTTTCGCCCCCTCTTGGGTCAGCGCATCACGCAGCATTCCGTTCGGCGGCACGAAACTCGCCCCCGGCAGGTGCAGCCCCATGAACTCCATCAGCATCTGGTTGGTGTTGGCGGTGCCATAGAAGGTGCAGGTGCCCGGCCCGTGATAGGCGGCCATCTCGGCAGCCATAAGCGCATCGCGCCCCACCTCTCCAGCCGCAAACTGCTGGCGCACCTTGGCTTTTTCGTCATTCGACAGCCCGCTCTCCATCGGCCCGGCGGGCAGGAAGACGGCAGGCAGATGCCCAAAGGCCTGCGCCGCGATCACCAGCCCCGGCACGATCTTGTCGCAGACCCCAAGGTAGACGGCGGCGTCAAAGGTGTTGTGGCTGAGTGCCACCGACGCCGCCAAAGCAATCACATCGCGTGAGAAAAGCGACAGCTCCATCCCCGCCTCGCCTTGGGTCACCCCGTCGCACATGGCAGGCACACCGCCCGCCACCTGCGCGGTGCCGCCCGCCGCACGTACCGCGTCGCGGATCAGTTCGGGGTAACGCTCAAACGGCTGATGCGCCGAGAGCATGTCGTTATAGGTCGTCACGATCCCGAGGTTGCCTGCGCTGGTGGTCGCCAGCCGGTCCTTGTCTGCGCCAGAGGCGGCATAGGCATGGGCTTGCCCACTACAGGACAGATGCGCGCGGGCCGGCCCCTTGGCGCGGGCGGCTTCCATTCGGTCGAGGTAGGGCCGCCGGGTCGCCTCACTGCGGGCGATAATACGGTCGGTGACGCGGTCAATCGTGGAATGCAGGGTCATTGGTCGTCCTTTCGTGTGATCTCGCGCCAGCGGCGGCCGTCGCGGTGCATCAGCATCAGCGCCTCTTCGGGGCCTGAGCTGCCGGGGTCATAGGGGTACGGGGGTTGCCGGGTCTCTTCCCAGCCGTGAATGATCGGATCGGCCCAAGCCCAGGCGGCTTCGACCTCGTCCCCGCGCATGAACAGGGTCTGATCGCCACGGATCACATCCATGATCAGCCGTTCATAGGCGTCTTGCGGAGTGGCCTGTTCGCCCAAGGCGTCGGCAAAGGTCATATCCAGCGACACTTCGGCCAGACGCATGCCACCGGGGCCGGGGTCTTTGATCGTGTTGCGCAGGGTGATGCCTTCGTCAGGCTGCAGGCGGATGATCAGGGCGTTGCCCTTATGGCCCTCCATCGCCGGGAAGATCATATGCGGCGGGTCGCGGAAGATCACCGCGATCTCGGAGCTACGCCCGCGCAGCTTTTTGCCCGTGCGCAGATAGAAGGGCGTGCCCGCCCACCGCCAATTGGCGATTTTGACCTTCATGGCGATGAAGCTTTCGGTGCGGCTGTCGGGGTCGCCCGCATGATCGCGGTAGCTGCCCTCGCCCTGCGCGGCGCGGTATTGGCCGCGGGCGATGTCCTTCTGCGCCACAGGCTCCAGCGCCTCGATCACCTTAACCTTTTCATCACGCACCGCGTTGGGGTCAAAACGCGAGGGCGGCTCCATCGCCGTCAGGCACAAAAGCTGCATCAGGTGGTTCTGCACCATGTCGCGCATGGCACCCGATTTATCGTAGTACTCCCCCCGCCCTTCGACGCCGAGGCTCTCGGAAACCGTAATCTGCACATGGTCGATATGGGTGGAATTCCACAGCGGCTCCCATAGCGCATTGGCGAAACGCAGCGCCATGAGGTTCTGCACCGTCTCTTTGCCGAGGTAATGGTCGATCCGGTAAATTTGGCTCTCATCGAAATTGGCGCGCAGATCGGCGTTCAGCGCCTGCGCGGTTGCCAGATCATGGCCAAAGGGCTTTTCAACGACGATGCGGCTGTCGCGGGTGGCGATGCCGTGATCATGCAGCTTGCCGCCGATCGTCCCGAACAGCGACGGCGAGACCGAGAGATAGAAGGCCCGCACGACATCGTCGCGCATCAGGTCTTTGAGGTCCGCCCAGCCCGCATCGCCCGAGGCATCCACACGCATGTAGTGCACCATGGCAAGGAACCGCTCCAAGGCGGCGCTATCTTGCGCCAGCTTCGGGGCAAACTCCAAAAGGCTGTCGCGGATCATCTTGCGGAAACCGTCGGCATCAAGCTCGGAGCGGGCCGCACCGACGATCCGTGCGCCTTCGGGCATCTGGCCGACGGTGAAACGGTGGAATAGACCGGGCAGGATCTTGCGCCGGGCAAGATCGCCGGTCGCACCGAAAATGACGAGGTCGAAAGGGTCAACGGGGATTACGCGCGATACCATGGGGTCAGCCCTCCTGCCTGCGTTGGTGCGCGGCGGCACCATGTTTTCGATTGCTCAAAGCCATCGCCATCCCTCCTGCGCCCTCCTCAGGGCGGCCACTGGTAGCGCTAACATATCTGAGCGAAAAAGATAGGCGGTTCTTCAACATTTCATATTTCCTCTACCCAAGGCGCGTTCGCCCCGGCGCGCGAGACGGTCACGGCGGCGACGCGCGCGCCATAGGCCAGCGCCTCGGTCAACACTTCGGGCGAAAGGGTGGCGAGCGCGGATTTATGGAGCTGACCCAGCTCAGACATCTTTGCCAAAACGCCTGCGTTGAAGGTATCGCCCGCGCCGACCGTATCGACGATTTCGGCTTTCACGGCAGGGACTTGCACCTCTTCACCATTGGCCAGATAGCCCGTTGCCCCCTCGCCTCCACGTGTCAGGATTACAACCGACGGCCCCTTGGCCAACAACTCGGCCACCTTATCGCGCAGCGACAGGGGCGCGGGGTTGATCCAGTTCAGATCCTCATCCGATACCTTCACGATGTCCGACAGCGCCAGCATCCGGTCGAGCCTTTGACGATAACGCTCGATATCCTTGATGAAACCGGGGCGAATGTTGGGGTCGATCATCACCGCACGGCCTTCGGCGTTGCGCGCCAGCAGGTCTGCATAGGCATCCGCGCCCGGCTCGCAAGCCAAACTGATCCCGCCGAAATACAGCGCCGAGACCTCAGCCGAGAGCGCAGGCATATCCCCCGGCGTGATCATGCGCCCGGCCGAATTTTCGTCATAGAAATCATAGGTTGCATGGCCACCGACCAGCCGAACAAAGGCCAGCGTCGTCGGACGGTCGGACACCACCAGATGCGAGACATCCACATGGCTGGCCTTCAGCCCATCGACCAACTGCCGCCCGAACATGTCAGACGACAGGCCCGACAGCATCCCCACCTGCGCCCCGAGCCGCCCCAAGGCGATGGCCGTGTTAAAGACCGCCCCGCCCGCATGGGGCACAAAGCCGTCGGGGCCTGCGGTGGTTGGGGTTGGGATCATATCGATCAGGGCTTCTCCGCAGCAAAGGATCATCTGTCAGCCTTTCAAAAATGCGTCGCGGTCGACGAGGAAACGGTCAGAAAGCGGCAGGCTTGCCGCGCCAAGCGCGCGGGCGTCGCTGCCGACGGTCCCTTCGCGCAGGTCAGGAAGGGTAACGCCCGGCATGGGCTGGGCGGCAAGATAGCGGCGGGTGCGTGCCACCACATCCGCGCGAATTGTCTCAGGAAATGATCCATCGATCATCACCGTGTCAAAATCGATCAAGCATGTTGCGGCGCGGACCGCCTGCGCCAGCGCCTCGGCAGTACTGTCGAGCCATGGGTCCAGAATGCCGGCGGAAAGTTCCCAAGCTGCCAGATCACTCCATGGGGCGCGGCGGGTCTCTCCGGCCTCCTGCAACGCCGCCTCCAAGACCGCCAAAGATGCCACATCGACCAATTGCCCAGCCGCGCC
>FUFK010076057.1_pt1 | contig 15889 bp, 13 predicted proteins | sample 1021851 | NCBI WGS metagenome assembly FUFK01 (sample SAMEA51879418, study PRJEB19060) | metagenome | reverse complement strand
GCCATTGGATGAAATCCAGGAGCGCAAAAAGCCTCTAAGTTATGCGCTAAAGCATCCATTCCTGTTGCAGCAGTTAATCTAGGAGAAAGGTCCAAAGTTAAAACCGGATCTAAGATTACAATCGACGGTAAAAATTTAGGATGGAAAATTATTTTTTTTACCCCAGTTTCATTATTAATTATCGCTGATGCTCTTCCAGTTTCTGAGCCTGTACCTGCTGTTGTGGGTACAGCTATTATAGGTGCGATATTATCGTTGTTCGCTCTTTTCCAATAATCACCTATATCCTCAAAATCCCAAATTGATCTTGTTTGACCAGACATAAACGCTATTGCTTTTCCAACATCCAATCCACTTCCACCACCAAAAGCTATTACACCATCACAATTATTTTTTTTAAATTCTTTAACACCTTCGTCTACATTTTCGCCATTGGGGTTGCCAGAAAAATTGGAAAAAATATTTAAGTTTTTGAATTCTTTTTCAATAATTTTAATTATATTTTTTACAAAATCTAAACCAACTAGATCTTTATCTGTGACAAACAATGGCTTTTTAATTTTAAGATTTTTGCATGCAGAATTAATTTCAATAATTCTATTATTACCAACCCAGACAGTTGTTGGGTAGTTCCAATTAGATTTCATAAAATTTACAATTTTTTTAAATTTAATTTTTTATTTTTTAATAAAGATTTAAGTAAATTGATCATTAAAGGTATTTTTTGTAAATTAATTTTTTTAAAAATAAACGGTCCAATTTCTCTCGCCAATTGTTCTCCTTCAACTGTATCTTTCAACATAAACTTTTTCTTAGCAGTTTTAAATGTAAAACCTTTTCCTAAATAATCACCCATTTTACTATTTCTTCCCCCAGCAGCGCTTACATATAAATCACCAACACCTGCTAGACTTTCAACTGTGGTTTCTTTACCGTTAAAATATTTTGTTAAATATTTCATTTCTATTAAGGATTTTTGAAATAAACTTGAAGACATATTTAAAGATTGACCTGCACCTATAACCATTGCATAAATATTTTTTATAGCCGAACAAACTTCAACACCAATTATATCTGTCGAATATTCAACTAAATAATAATTTGTTGAAATTAATTTTCCAATTTTTTTTGCTATATTAATATTTTTATTTGCGATAATTACTTTGGTCTGATTTTTTGTTGCTAGTTCTTTTGCTAAACATGGGCCTTTTAAAACTGAAATATTTTTATTCTTAGTGCTAATTTTAATCTGCTCAGAAATTGTTAAAATTTTATTTCTTTTTTTGTCATATTTTAAACCTTTTGTTAAAATTAATATTGGTGTTTTATTTTTAATATTTTTTAATTCNTTACTTATGAAATTAATTCCTGGTAAACTAAGTGCAATAACTATCAAATTAAACTTTTCTTTTAAAAGTTCTTTTGAAAATATTCTGAATTTAAGTTTTTTTGGTAGCTTTATTTTTAATACTGAATGAAATTTATTTTTTGATTTAAGATTATTTATAAATTGTTTGCTNTAAGGNTCAGTAATTGTAACATTATTTTTATTNTCTAAACAAGGAATCGTAAAAGCTGATCCCATTGCTCCGCCACCAATTACTAATATTTTTGCCATAACAAAATTATGCTAAAGTTTTTTTAATTGCTTGTTGCCAACCTTGCAATAACTTATTTCTGTAACTTTTATTGAATTTTGGTTTAAAGTCTCTATCTTTTTTCCAATTTTGTTTAATATCACTGAGGGATCTATAAATACCATTTTGATAACCAGCCATATAAGCAGCTCCTAAAGCAGTAGTTTCATTAATTTTTGATCTGGTAATCTTAATTTTTAAAATTTCNGATAGAAATTGNACAAACCAATTATTTGAAACCATACCACCATCAACCTTAACACTTTTAGGGTTTAAACCATCTTTTCTCATTGATACGAATAAATCAGAAGTTTGATAAGCAACAGACTCGATTGTTGCTCTTACTAAATCTCTCCAATCACTATCCCTTGTAAGACCCGTGATTAAACCTCTTGATTTGGAATTCCAGTATGGAGCTCCTAGACCTGTGAAGGCTGGCACAACATAAACACCTTTACTATTTTTTTTTGATTTCGCGATCTTTTCGGTCTCATAAGCATTATCTATTAGCCTAATTTTATCTCTAAGCCATTGCACACCAGCACCTGCAATAAATATAGATCCTTCTAAAGCATATGTAGTTTTATTATTTATTCTGTAACAAATTGTAGTTATTAATTTATTTTTTGACATGATCTTTTTTTCACCAGTATTCATTAATAAGAAGGCTCCTGTACCGTAGGTACTTTTGACTGAACCTTTTTCAAAACATGCTTGACCTATTGCTGCTGCTTGCTGGTCGCCCAATACAGCAGAAATTTTTATTTTTTGTCCAACAATTTTCTCGCTTGTAAAACCAAAATCATCAGCAGAATTTTTAACAGTTGGAAGAATTTTTTCGTTTAGTTTGAATATTTTTAAAATATCTTTATCCCATTTGTTACTTGTAATATTGAAAAGCATTGTTCTTGAAGCATTTGTGGCATCTGTTGCATGAATTTTACCATTGGTNAATTTCCAGATNAAAAAACTATCAATTGTGCCAAACAGCAACTCATTTTTTTTAAATAATTTTTTAGCTTTTGGAACGTTGTCTATTATCCATTTTATTTTTGTTGCAGAAAAATATGGGTCTAAAAATAAACCAGTTTTTTTTCTAATTAACTTTTCTTTTTTTTTAATTTTTTTGCAGTAGTTTTCTGTTCTTCTGTCTTGCCAAACAATTGCATTATAAACTGGTTCACCTGTTCTTTTATCCCAGCATACGGTTGTTTCTCTTTGATTGGTAATNCCTAAGGCTTTAATATTTATTTTTAACTTCTTTGATTTTAACAAAACATTTTTTGTGACTTTGATTGTTGTCGACCAAATTTCGTTGGGATTATGTTCTACCCATCCGTTTTTTGGAAAAAATTGCTTAAACTCTAATTGAGATGAAATTAATTTTTTGCCACTTTTTGAAAAAATNATTGCTCTAGATGATGTGGTTCCTTGATCAATGGCAAGTATTCCATTCACAAAATACTAATCCTGCCCTAACAATTTCTTTTGTTTTTCAGCCCAAGTACGTATTAAATTATCTACTGCAAGTCCAATAAATGCTACACATAATCCCAACATCAAACCATTNCCGGTTCCTTGTCTGTCAGATAATGCTTTAAGTATATATTGTCCAAGATCGGTTGTCCCAATCATTGCTCCAATAATTACCATAAACAATGCAAATACGACTGTTTGATTTATTCCAAGCATCATGTGTGGAAAGGCTAAGGGTAGTTCTATTCTCATCCATCTTTGAAGTCTGTTAACTCCTGACATTGAGCCAGCATCATGTAATGCTGATGGAACACTTCTTAATCCTTCTATTGTGTATCTGGTTGCAGGTATTGTTGCGTAAATTACAACTGCAATTAAAACAGAAGTGTCTGTTACTCCAAATAACATAATTACAGGTATTAGGTAAATAAAAGACGGAAATGTTTGAAGTGTGTCGCACACCGCCAATGTAATTTTAGTGCTTGTTTTNCTTTGTGCACTTAAAGTTCCAATTATTATACCTAAAATACCTGAAACAATTACACCGAATGTTGCCATATACATGGTTATTAACGCTCTATCCCACCACTCAGTTAGAGCTATAAATAATGTAAAGCTTCCAACAACAATTGCAGATCTTATTCCTCCAATAATATATCCAGCACCCATAAAAAGTACAAAAGTAGCTACTGCTGGCATTCTTAAGAAGGCATTTTTCATAGGAATTAAAACTTGTGTAATTAACCAAGTATTAAAAACTTTTAGTGGATCAAAAAAGTTATCAAGTATCCAATCTACACCAGAATTCCAAAATGCTTCTGTAGATATTCCTTTATTGTGTGGAACAATAAACAGATAATTAAATCCTTCTTTGAAATAGAATGTTCCAATATATGATAAAATGTATCCAGCTATGACCACTCCGACAAAAATCATAAAATATTTATTTCTTTGAAAGAAAGTTGGATTTTCAAAATAATTTATTTGTTTGTTTGCCCAAGCCAATGACATTTTATCTAATAAAACAGCGATTAGTGTTATACATATTCCTGCTTCTAAAGCTAAACCTATTCGTAATTGGTTCAAAGCTAATAATAAATTCCAGCCTAGTCCTTTTGCTCCAATAAAAGATGCAATAACAGCCATTGCTAAACACTGCATGATAACTTGGTTAACACCAATTAAAATATCTCTACGAGCCGTTGGTATTAATACTTTAAATAAGAGTTGGAAATTACTACATCCGCTCATCTTTCCAGCCTCTATAACTTCTGGTGAAACTTTTCTGAGTCCTAGCAAAGTCAATCTGACCATAGGAGGTGTAGCAAAAATAATAGTTGCTATTGCTCCAGCATGGTCACCAATACCAAANAAAACCATTATTGGAACNAAATAAGAATAGTGTGGCATGGTTTGTGCAACGTTAAGAAGTGGGTTTAAAATATTTTCAACTCTTTTACTTCTGTATGCCCATATTCCAAATCCTAATCCTAATAANAAAGATATTGGNGCTGCAACCATTACAAAAGATAAAGTTTGCATTGAAGGTTTCCATTGACCGAATGCTGAAATATAAATCATAGTTAATCCAGCAAAGATAGCAAGATTCCTGCCATTTAATTTATAACCTAAAACTACAGCTGCACCAGCAACAATAGTCCAAGGNAGNCCNGGTAATTCTGCCCAAGGATTTTTATCTAACCAATCCCANCTAGTAAATGCTACAACAGTTTCAACACCTCCAATTAAAATTTCTCTTATGAACTCAATCATGAAAAGCATTGATCTAGAAATAATTCTTGTAATATGAAGAACGACTGGACGAGATTTTGTCTCCTGAATATCGCTATCAAAATATTCTATAGGTGCCCATTCATTTAATAGAAAAAAAACTGAGTCATTTATCCATCCAGGCATCCATGCTATAAAAGCAGGTAATCTCCAAAACACACTGTATTTTGTTTGNTCTAATTTATCTTTATCAATAAATTCAGTTCCAGCTTTTGCAAATTCATATCCATCAGGAACCTCTATTGCAAAACATAATCCAAAGAANACTAATAACAAAAATGACCATTGGACAGCTTTAGGATATTTTTGAAGAAAAGCCATAATAATTTATTTTTTTTCTTTACCTTGCCCAAAAACAGTTTGGATGATTTTTGAAGGTTTTACACTTCCAACTACATTATTATTTTTATCTATCACACTCACCGGTTTATCCTGACTTAAAATTTTTTCAGCCACAGTNTCAATTATAGCATCTTTTGAAACAGTGATATTGTCAGCATTTTGTCCCGCTGAAGATTTGTCCATTACAGCTTCGATCTTTAAAACTTTTTCTCTTGGCACTTCTTGAGTGAATTTTCTGACATATTCAGTTTTTGGATTTAAAACTATGTCTGCTGGAGTATCTAATTGTTCAATTAAACCATCCTTCATAATTGCTATTCTATCGGCAAGCCTTAGTGCTTCGTCAAAATCATGTGTGATAAATAGAATTGTTTTATTCAAAACTCCTTGAAGTCTCAGAAATTCATCTTGCATTTCTTTTCTAATTAAAGGGTCNAGNGCAGAAAAAGGTTCATCTAAAAACCAAATATCAGGTTCAACTGCAAGTGAACGAGCTATACCTACTCTTTGTTGTTGACCTCCAGATAACTCTCTNGGAAAATAATTTTCNCTACCTTTTAANCCAACAAGCTCAACCATTTCGACTGCTTTTTGAATACTCTCGTTAGTTTTACTTCCTTTTATTTGCAAAGGAAAAGCTATGTTTTCCAAAACTGTTTTGTGGGGAAGTAGAGCAAAACTCTGAAACACCATTCCCATTTTATTTCTTCGTAATTCAATTAATTGTCTCTCGTTCATTGCGAGAAGATCTTGACCTTCAATAAATATTTTCCCTCCTGTTGCATCAGTCAAACGAGATATGCATCTTAACAATGTTGATTTACCCGAACCAGATAAACCCATAACCACAAGCATTTCACCTTTAGAAACCTCGAATGAAGCATTATTAACTCCAACAATACATCCTGCGTCCTGAAATGATTTTGCATCTACGTTACCATTTGCGTTTTGAAGCATTTTTTTGGCATTAGTTCCAAAAATTTTGTAAACAGACTCACATTTAATTACTGGTGTAGAAGACATATTTAAATAATTATACTATTATTATTAGTGTATTCTCCATCTAAAAATTTTTAATAAAATAAACCCTAGTATCTATACTTGTTCTTAAAAATCCAAGNGCCTCACCCTCAACTGTTACTGAGTCTGAAGTTCCTTCTAAAGGTTTTACCGTAAATTTTGCAAAACATTTATTTTTACTATCGTTCCAATTAACTGCATATTTTCCGGTAGTACCNCCATTTGCTGTATATAAATTAAATGCTTTAGCATCTGTAATGTTCGCGCCCATAATTGCTCTTTGTGTAATTATCTTTGTATTATTGCATACGATTTTATATTCTTCTGCTGAAAGCTTTCTTCCTTTATCACTTTCATAAAACGTTAGCACACCTCTTGGTAAACTCTCAATAAATTCATTTGCTTGTTCTTGAATTTTTTTTTCTTCAGCAATTTTTTTTTCAGCATTTGGATCTGGTCCAAAAAAAATGTTAAGTACAAAAAATGTAAAGAAAATTACAATTGTTAAACTAACTAAACCTATTGAATTTTTATAATTTTCAGACAATCTGTAAATGTTACTTAACATGGTTACCCTCATTCCATGTCCCTTCAATTACTTTACCATCAGACCAGGTAAAAACTCCTTTGCCGTGCATTTTACTATTTTTCCACTCCCCTTCATAAGTGGAGCCATCGGGGAATTTCAATTTTCCAATACCATGCCATTTACTGTCATTAAATTCACCTTCATAAACATATCCATTTGGCCATGTTTCAATACCTTTTCCTTTTTTTGACCCATTAACCCAATCACCAACATAGGTTGTTTTATCAGTGTAAGTCCATGTTCCAAAACCATTATTACAATCTCCATCGGTACATCCTGATTTTTTTGCAAAACTAATATTGGAAAATATAAAGCTTAAAATTATATAAATTAAAATNTTTCTCATTACTTTTATAAACTACACTAAAATAAAAAAAAAATCTCCCCTAGTAAAACTAGGGAAGATTTTAATTTGATTTTAAGTTGAAATAAAGTGATTACTTAGTCCAACTTTGCCATACAGACTTATTGTCAGCTAACCATTTTTTTGCAGCATCTTCATGAGACATCTTATCTTCGTCAACTAAAGCAGCCATTGCTCCAATTTGACTTGTGTTAAAAGATAATTTCTTAAACATAGCTGCAGCTGCTGGGTGAGTTTTTGGAAAGTTCTCGTTAACAGCTTTTTTTAAATAGCCGTCAGGAGCTCCACATTTTCCATCACCACCGTCTACAGGTCTACAACCNTCATAGTATGGTGGAAAATCTATAAAAGTAAAACCAGCACCATCTGTAAAGTTTGGTGTCCAGTTGAAAATTATAGTTCCTCTTCCCTCTTTTTTAGCTGCTTTAAGTTCTGCCCAAAGTGCGTCTGCACCACCAGCAAACTTAACAGTCCATAGATCACCTAATCCAAGAGCTTCAATTCTTTGAGGTATTAGGTCTCCGTGCCAACTTTGAGGACCTTCAAGCATTCGTCCTTTTCCACCAGAGTCTGGTGTTGCAAAATTTTTAGCACAATCTGGATTCTTTAANGCGTTCCAATCTGGTAGACCAGGACAATATTTTGCAGCCCAATCAGGATAACCCATATCCTCAATTGTTCTTGCTTCATGATCACCCCAATCTAAAACTCCGCCCTTATCTCGAGCAGTGTCAAAAGATTTTCCAAATGCAGATTCCCAAACTTCGTGTGATAAAGTTACGTCTCCAATTCTTATAGATTCGTAAACAGCTTGAGAGTCAGCTGGAACGTATTTAACGTTATTACCCATGCTCTCCATAATTCCACCGATCACATATGCCATAACTACTTGGCTNGACCAGTTGTGTGTTGGTATAACAATGGGTTTTTTACTATCTGCTGAGTTTGCAACTCCAACGAAAGAAACCATTGAAATCACTAAAGCAGATATAAGAGATATTATTTTTCTCATTATTTTCCCCTTTCTTAATATATTAAGTGACTAATTATGTGCCTAAGAAAATGTATAGTCAACAAGAACATATATATATAATATATAAGTGTTTATGATTGCTTATGAGTAGTGAATTATTTCAAATAAGAGAACCCGGATTGAACGTGTTGCCACCTGGAGTTGAAAGATATGTGGTTAATGGTGGCGGTTTAACAGGAATACAATTATTTCCTGATGATGAAATTGAAATAATTAATAATGAGGGAAATCAAATCTGTGAGATAGCAGTATTCAATAAAGATGGCAATTCAGATCTTTCACTGCTTAGCTTAAAAGAGATTAAAGACAGTGCAGAAATAAAAAAAATTTTATCATCAAAAGATGAGACTTCTAGAGTTGCAGCTTATCAATTAAAAAAAAGAAACCTAAACATAAAGAACTCAAAGTCAGCAATAGTTTTTGATAAAGATACATCGTGGGGTGAGAAATTAAAATTTAAATCAAAAGACAAGTGTTACAGTATTTTTGCAGCACCAGGACCTGCAATGCTCGTACATGAACAAAACCCACCTACTGATTTAACAATTTTNATTAAAAGAGCAAATATAGTTAATGATAAAGAGCATTCCATAATTCCTGATCCTGTATTTGATCCATTAAATGAAACTAACATCGATAAACAAACTGCAATCTCATTTGAAGTTAAAGAGGGAGACTATATTCAAATTATATGTCCAACAGGCAGACAGTGTTCTGACTTTGTAGCTTTTGATACAGCAAAGCTTGAAAAGGGTGTTGAGAAAGGGCTTGACTGGCAAACAACAAGAACTTTTATGGGTAATACTTTTCCTGGCCCTGGTTTATACTCAAAGTTTTACGACACAGATCATGAGCCTTTAGTTGAGGTAATAAGAGACACTGTTGGTAGACATGATACTTTTAATCTTGCATGCACATCAAAATATTATGAAGATGCTGGATATTTTGGTCATCCAAACTGCTCAGATAATTTAACAGGTGCAATGCAAAAATATGGCGTACAAAAACAAAAAGGCTGGCATGCGATTAATCTTTTTTTCAACACCTCAGCTGGAGGGCAAAATACAGTTCTATCTGATGAATCTTTTGCTCGCCCAGGAGATTATGTAATAATGAAGGCTCTTAAAAATTTAACATGTGGTACATCAGCATGTCCAAGTGATATTGATCCATGTAATTCGTGGAATCCGACTGATATTTTTGTTAGAACTTATGATAAAAATAAAGAATTTACAAAATCATTTGCTTTTAGAATGAAAACAGACGCAGAACCAAAATTAACAAAAAATACAGGTTTTTACGAAAGAACATCAAAACTAACAAGAAACTTTGTTGATGCAAGAGGTTATTGGTTACCAAATGATTACACTAAGCATGGTGTGATAAATGAATATACAGCGTGTAGGGAAAAAGCTGTTGTTATTGACTTATCTGCTTTAAGAAAATTTGAAATTCTTGGACCTGATGCTGAAGAATTAATGAATTACACTTTAACAAGAAATGTAAAAAAATTATCGATTGGTCAAGTTGTTTATTCATCAATGTGTTATGATAATGGATTTATGTTTGACGATGGTACGCTTTTAAAAATGAGCGATCATGGATTTAGATGGATTTGTGGTGATGAATATGCGGGCGAATGGTTAAAAGAACAAGCTAAGAAAAAGAATTATAAAGTAAGAATAAAAAATTCAAGCGATCAAATAAGCAATATTTCGTTGCAAGGTCCAAATAGTAGAAAGATATTAGAAAAATTTATTTGGACACCGCCAACTCAGCCAAAAATATCAGAATTACAATGGTTTAGATTTACAATTTGTAGAATAAAAGAATTAAGTGGAATACCTCTTCTTGTATCAAGAACAGGATATACTGGAGAATTGGGTTATGAAATTTGGTGCCATCCATCTGATGCTCCAAAGGTCTGGGACGTTGTAATGGATGCTGGTAAGGACGAAGGATTGATACCTGCTGGTTTTGGAGCACTTGATCTTCTTCGAATTGAAGCTGGACTGATATTATTTGGAAATGAATTTGATGGACAAGTTGATCCATTTGAAGCTGGTGTTGGATTTACAGTTCCTCTTAAAACTAAAAACGAAGATTTTATTGGAAAAGATATTTTGATTAAAAGGAAAGAAAATCCTCAAAAAAAAATGGTTGGTTTAGAACTTGCAGGAAAAGAAAAAGCTAATCACGGTGATTGTGTTCATATTGGAAGATCACAAGTTGGTATTATTACAAGTGGGTGTATCTCTCCAACTTTAAATAAAAATATAGCACTTTGTAGAATAGATGTCGGCCATTCGGAATTAGATACAGAAGTTGAGGTTGGAAAAATAGATGGTCATCAAAAAAGAATACCAGCAAAAATAGTTCCTTTTCCACACTACGATCCAAAAAAATTAAAAGTAAGATCATAATGAGTAAAACTACTAAGGATCTTCTTGAATTTTGGGAAGATCAAATGAAGGAGTCTCACACGTCAAGCAACTATTTTTTTAGAAAATCACCATCTCATTATCATATGATGCTACTTGTAATGAGTGCGTATAAACTTAAACAAAATTTATCAGTAGAGGAATTAAAAACAAAGCTATTTAAAACCTCACGACCTAAATCGGCATTAATAATTAATGAGGCATGTGAAAAAGGTTTTTTCTATTTAGAGAAAACTTCTAATGATCAAAGAAAGAAGTTTATTAAACCTAGCAAATCTTTTGTAAACGAATTTAATGATTATCTAAATACCTTAAAAAATTTAAGCTTTTAGTGGTTAAACTCTAAGTTGTAAAACTACTTATAAATTTTATATATAAAAAAAAATATATACTTCTGTCGCAGGAAAAATAAAAATTGAAATATGTCATTACCGACAAAAGCAAAAGTAGTTATCATAGGTGGTGGAATTCACGGTTTAAGTACTGCCTGGAAATTATCTCAAAAATATAAAAATCCAAACGACGTAGTAGTTTTGGAAAAGAAAGATACCGCAGCAGGAGCGAGTGGAATTGCATGTGGTGTTGTAAGAAATAATTATTTCCAGCCAGCCATGAGAGAATTAATGGCACACTCTGTTAGCGTTTGGGAAAGCGATCCTAAAGCATTTAAATATAATCCAGTAGGATATTTGCAGATTTCACCTGAAGTGATGCATAAAGATGTTGCAAGCATTTATGAACAACAAAAAGCTATTGGCTATGAGTCAGATTTTATTGAAGGAGAAAAAGATTGTTTAAAATACATGAAAACAATCTTTGATGATTGGCAAGCAAAAGGAATTACATCTGTTCTTCATGAGAAAAAAGGTGGATATGCATTTAACAAAGACTCTATTAAAGCATTAGAAGTAAAAGCAAATAATAATGGAACTAATATAGTTAAAGGAGTTAAAGTTACTGGCTTCAAAAGAGGAAGTAACAGTAATGCAGTTACTGGAGTTGTAACAGATAAAGGAACTATTGACTGTGAACAGGTTGTTATTGGAGCAGGACCATGGGTAAGAGATTTTTGGAATATGTTAGAACTTCCAAAGACAACTGACATTAAAGGCAAAGACGGAAAAATGCACGAAGTTGAAATGTGGAAGTATTGGTTTTTACAAGAAGGTGTTTTGGGAGTTGATAAAGATTATTTAAAAACAAATGATGGAAAATTGCCTCCTGTAACGCATGTAGATACTGATGCCCCTTTATACTCAGATAAAGATGGTAAATTAATTACAGATAAATTGTGGGGAATATATTACAAGCCTGATATTGAGGGACTAGGAGTACAAGGTGGAACATCGCCTTACATTGTCGAAAAACATTTTGATAAAGTAAATGTCGACCCGTATGGAATAGAATCCCCTGAGTATCAAACTACTGATAAATTTTCTGATATGTGGACTTCGGCTTTAGCTCATTGTCAAAAAAGATTTGAAGGGAAATCTCATCTATACAGAAAAGGACCATCAGGTGGTTTGGGATGCTTAACTCCAGACTCCTTCCCAATTTTCGATCGTTTTTTTGAAAATGTTTATATGATTGCTGATGCAAATCATGGTTATAAAATGATTGGTGTTGGGCAACTTGTTGCTGAAGAAATTATGGGCCACGAAAGCGAATTATTGAAACCATTTAGATTCAATCGTTACGCGAAAGGAGAATTGCACCCTACTTCGAACAGTCCTTTTCCATGGAGTTAGACTTACATTATGGACACTAAACTAAATATCCGATACTTTTNNTAAATAAAAATTCTTTAAGGGGGAAAAATGACTGATCTAGAAAAACACGTAAATCAACCTGGCAGAGCGAAATTAATTAAAAATGTAAGAGAAAAAATTAACGAATTAGGGATTACATATATTTATTTTCAATTTATTTCGGTAACTGGAAGAGTTGTAGGTAAAGGTATACCAGCAGATCATTGGGAAAGAACTGCTGAAAAAGGATTTCAATTAGTTTACGGAGCAACAGCTAACTTATTTCTAGATAGGCACAATAATTACATTGGTTACGGGCCTGAGGCTATGGAGCTTGTAGGTATACCTGACCCAGAAACATTTGTTCAGTTACCTTGGGATAAAAGAGTTGGAAGAGTTTTTTGTACTTGTTTTAGAAATAGAGAAGAAAGAAATAATCCAGGTGGCCACCTAACATCAGATTGTAGAGGNAACTTAAGAATTTTCATGGATGAATTCCAAAAGAAACATGGTTTAGAATTAAGAGTTGGAACAGAGCCAGAAATGATGTGGCTTACTAAAAATGAGGACGGAACACCAACAGGAAAAGGTTTCTCCAAACCTTTCTGTTATCACATAGATCAATTTGAATCTTTGAGACCAGTTTTCATGAAAGTTATTGAATATTCAAAAGCGATGGGTCTTGATATGATCCAAGGAGATCATGAAGATGCTCCTGGGCAATTAGAGTTAAATTGGACTTACGATAACGTACTTAGAAATGCAGATAGACTGTCTACCTATAGACAAATTTGTGCTCAAGTTGCTAGAGAACATGGGCTAATTGCATGTTTCATGACTAAACCTTTTATGGGTGTTTCAGCTAGTGGATGTCATACAAACATGTCTTTATGGAAGGGTGGAAAAATTTCTGTAAATAAATTAGGTAATAAAAAATTACCTGGNGTTGAAGAAGTATTTAGTTATGTCTCAGGTGGAACTAACACGTTTATGCCTGACACAAAGGATATGCAATTACCAGGAAAAATTGGATTACAATCAATAGCTGGAATAATGAAACATCTTCCGGCACTTACTGCGTTAGGTTCATCTACTGTTAACTCTTATAGAAGATTATGGGACCAAGGTTTTTGGGCTCCAGTTTACGCTGATTGGGGTTATCAAAATAGAACATGCGGTTTAAGAGTTTCAGCGCCTGGAAGATTTGAATATAGATCAGTTGACTCAATGCATAACCCATACCTTTTAGGAGCAGCTTTATTAAAAGCATGTGACGATGGTATTAGTAATAAAATGAAACCTGCGGCTCCAGAGTCTAGAAATATTTATGAAGCACAAAAAGCAGGAAAAGATGTTAAAAAACTTCCATTGAGTTTAGGTGAAGCTTTAGAAAGACTAGCTGAAGATGATGTAATCAAATCAGCATTACCCGATGAAATGTATAAAGTATTTCACTGGTATAAAAACGATGAATGGGAAAAATTTTTAGGTGCTACGACACAATGGGATCTAGATACTTATTTAGATTGTTTACCGTAGTACAAAAAGGAAAAAAATATGTGTGGAATTGCAGGATTAATTCATAGAGGAAAATCTTCAAACGTAGGTTCCGAGCTTCAGCTAATGTTGCAAGCATTAAAGCACAGAGGCCCAGATTCAACTGGATACGCCTTATATGCTGAAAATGATGGTAAAAATTTCATAATGAGATTTAAAGTTGGAGAAAATGTTGGAGAAGGAAGCACATCTGTAAATGAAGATTCAAGTGTTTACGATAAAAGAAAAAAATTAGTTGATAATATGCTTGGTGAGTTGGGAGCAAAAGTAATTAAAGAAGATAGATTAACACCTTATTCTTTCAGATATGAAATGGAATTTAATGATGATCTTATGGAATTTTCAAAAAAGATCGAGAGCATTGAAAGTGTTGAGATATTGTCTATNGGAAAATCTTTAGAATTNATAAAAGATTTAGGTGANGCAGCAGCAGTTTCTGAAAGATATGGTTTAGGAGAAGTTAAAGGTACTCATGCAATAGGTCATGCTAGAATGGCAACAGAGTCAGGTGTTGATATTAAATCAGCTCACCCTTTTTGGGGATATCCTTTTAGTGATGTTTCNGTTGTTCATAACGGACAATTAACGAATTATTGGAACAATAGAAGAGTGTTAGAAAATAAAGGAATGAGATTTATGTCAGAATGTGACTCNGAACTTATAGCNGTTTATTTNGCAGAAAAAATGAGAAACGGAGCNACCTTNGANGANGGAATGAAAGACTCATTGACTGGTTTAGATGGAGTGTTTACTTATTTTGTTGCAACAAAAGACTCATTAGGTATGGCAAAAGATACAATGGCTGCAAAACCATTAGTGCTTTATGAATCCGACGACTTAGTTGCAATGGGATCAGAAGAAATAGCAATAAGATCAATATTACCACAAGAGATAGATACCTATGATCCTTTTGATGGAGAAGTAAAAGTATGGCAAATTTAAAAACTGCAGAGAAAAAAACAAAAGCCCAATCAATGGGTCTTCATACAGAGGTATTAACTGGAAAAACACAACAGAAATTCTTTAATCCAGATGAGGCAGAAAACTTTTTTTATTGGGGTGCATATGATGTTGATTTCAACAAAAGAACAGACCTTGATGTAAAAGATATGGATTGTAAGGAAGCAAATAGACGAATTGATGAATTAATGAGTCAAGGATATGGAACTATCGTAATTAAAAATCCACAAGGAAAGCATAGCTTAGGTGTCGGGATTTTAAATAAATTAAATCTAATTTTCGAAGGAAGCTTAGGTTATTTTGGTGTCGGTTCAATTGATGGACCAATGGTAAGGGTAAATGGAAGAGTCGGCTGGTCTTGTGCAGAAAACATGATGGCGGGTAAAGTTGTTATTGAGAAAAATGCTGGATCGTGTTTTGGTGCTGCTATAAGAGGAGGAGATTTAATCTGCAAAGGCAGCGTTGGTGCTAGAACTGGAATTGACCAAAAAGGTGGAACAATTATTGTTGGTGGAGATGCTGGTGCTTTTACTGGTTTTATGATGCAAAGAGGTAGAATNATNATNNTNGGAGANGTTGGNATTAATTTAGGNGACTCTATGTANGANGGNACAATNTNNGTAGGTGGANAAATTGGCTCNTATGGTAGTGATGCNNTNGANNCACNNATTGACAAAAAGNGATNNAGATTGGTTAAAANGAAAATTAAAGGTTGCTGAAATCGGTGAAAACTTTGACGTAAGTAAAATGAAAAAAATAGTAGCTGGTAAAAAACTTTGGAACTACGATAATTTAGAACCTACTGAGAAAAAAGGAGCGATTTAATGCCTAAGAAAAAAAAGAAAAAAAATGGTAAAATAAAAAAGAATGGTAATGTTGGTGGAAAAGCTGATGTTCACTTAAGTTCAAATGGCGGAAGAAACAAAAGCCT
>FUFK010047842.1_pt1 | contig 15892 bp, 7 predicted proteins | sample 1021851 | NCBI WGS metagenome assembly FUFK01 (sample SAMEA51879418, study PRJEB19060) | metagenome | reverse complement strand
ATATAATATTAAGAAATGGTGATGTTTTAATGAGAGTATTAGGCACTTCAATAATGCGTATAATTCAAAGATTGATGGGACTCATCCTNCTAGTAATTGCAGTACAATTTGTGATTAATGGGACTATTTCTGTTATCAAACCTCTTTTATAATTAGTTTATTTTAATAACAGCATCTTTTTTATGGCTGTGTTAGAACCTGCATTAATTTGAAAAAAATAAATTCCTGTACTTACTAAATTTCCAATATCATTGGTACCATCCCAAACATATGCATACCTACCGGGAGCCATTTCTCCAAAATTTATTTCTTTGATAGTACGACCTGTAATATCGAATAAAGTAACTTTGACATTTGAGTAATTAGGAAGCTCGTATTGGATTGTTGTAATCGGATTAAANGGATTTGGATAATTATCACGTACAAGAAATTTTTCAGGTAAAAGGTCGAGATTAACATTCTCTGTCCCGGATAAAAGAATATTTCCGGAACTATCCATGAAACGATATTGAATTTGTGCAGAAAATTTATTCGAACGATTGTCTGGGACTACTAAGGTAAGAGTGGAATCTAATCCTTTATAATCTGCTAAAGAAAATTGGACAAGTTGATTCAATGTATCAATTGATTTGAACAAGAAAGTATTTCTTTTTGATTTTATGACATCCATTTTTTGAATATCAAAATTTGAATGCCCAATCAATAATTCTGCCATAGATGTGTTTTGAGGCAAAGGTATTTTTACATTAGATCCACGACCAGTTAAAGATAATTGATCTTTTATTCGATATGCAACATCTAGCGTGTCAAACGATAGATTGAAATGTCTCCATTGCCACATTTTCGCAAAGGAGGTAAGGTCTGTTAGATTAGCCTCTCCATCCACGTTAGGTTTAATGTGTGGTGGTTTCCCAATGAATGGTCCAAGATCTACTTCTGGCCATGACCTGTTAAATTGAAGAATGTCTTCAACTGTTAAGTCATGATCATAATTTAAATCTCCCCAAAAATAACTAAAAAATTTCAAGGTGTCTGATATAAAAAGAGAGTTATAAGCAAGAGCGCTATCAAGATAAACAGTTATGGTATCATTACTTAAAAGGGTGTCATCCCAAGTTATGGTAATAGTAGAGTCAGAATATGATTCATGGGTTATAAGATTTGAATCAGCGCCGGATTCTATCCTCAAATCATAAAAGTATATAAGCCTATTAAATTTTATGATGATGGTGTCCGATCTCATAATTGATAACACTTTTAATGAATCATTAAAATCTGGAGTAACCTTCATCACTTTCGGCTCAGAATCATCAAAATATATACCATCGGTTTTAACAACAGATGAGTGGTTAGATGCTGAATCAACAGCTTTTATATACGTGAAATACAATGTGTCTCTATCAAGATTTAATCCTTCTATCTTTACGTTTGCAATACTATCGGTTGGATACCAATTCTGAATATTTACGGTATCGTTATTAGTACCAATGGATAGCTCAAAATGATCAATGCCTATATTNTCTGAAAAACCNTCCCACTGATACTCTAANAATGTTGAGTCTGGAGTATAATCCATNTCAAGNATCCATTGTCCATCGTTNATAGTCCCNGGAATTGGTATCTCTGTATCAATATAAATACCATCTCCCCATATGGTATCAGAATNGTTCCCAGCTGAATCACGAACGAATGCAGCGCCATAGTATTGATTCTCATTTTCGAGTTCTAAATTATTCCACCCTCCGAAATTATTGNTCNCGCCNAGNGTCCAACTCATTAAATCAGTTGTATTTGGCTGGGTGCCAAGTCCATAATAAGTCTCTCGTATGCCTGAGATTGCATCATCTTGAGACCAATAAAGTGTTATTGTATCTGAATTATTGTAATATTTTGGATCTANGTTATCATACCCCTCCATTAAANAATTAATGGACGGGTTACTGATATCTATGCCTACTGTACTGCCATCTGAGGTTTCTGNTACATTACTCCCTTGGTTACCAGCAGAATCTGAAAAAAATAGGCTGAACGTAACNGGACCTTCTGTATCATTTAGATTTACANCTCGTTGAGTATTGTGAANCTTGCCACTCTCATCAGCATTTACGATAGTTGTATCATTTATAATGATAGAGATAACATTATTTAATCCTTCATTGGATATCCATTCGAGAGCAATATTNTCTGANGAGGTTGCCCAGTTGCTACTAAGCGCATTATTTGTAGAAATCCCAATTGAATCCAAAGTTGGAATTATCTCATCAACGTGAATGATTGTACCATCTGATAAGCCTTGCGTCCCATTACCGGCCTTATCAATGATTTTTGTAGTAAAAATAGCATTTATATTGTCTGCATAGTTACTCATAGATTCAAAAATATTTCCTGAGATTTCAAGAAAAACAGATCCAGTTTCAGGTACTTCAACAATCTCAATAGGGCTTCCAAAGTTTTCAAATTCGCCACCGCCAATACTTATTAATGGTTGGAATGAACCACCAACCAATGATTCATCAGTGATTGATATTGGAGTCTCTAGAACTATAGAATTATTTGAAGCATTCCAATATCCAAAAATTTCATTCCCTCCAACAGCATATGCAGAGTCTAATTGAAAATTATCTGGAGGAGTTATATCAAACAGAATACNAGATTCGTCTGTTGTTGAAGAATAATCCTCACCAGAATTGCCTACAAGATCAGAGAGTGCAATCTGAAAAGGAATATATCCCTCCTCCTCACTGCCATCTAAAACATACCAAGATCTATAGGTTGATCTGGTATCATTAGCGTAAATAGTGTCNGCTTCTGTNTCTGCAATCAATACCGATAAGGACCCAAGGGGCTCACTTGATTGAAAATCTAAAATTAGTGTGTCTCCAATAATTGCAAGTGATGAGTCATTGGCATTTGTNGAATTAAAGGTGANATAGCTTAANGTTGGTCTAGTGCCATCAAACCATACAGATGAACCATCACTTGTCTCAATTACCTCTCCTGTTGAATTGCCAGCAGAATCTTCAACAACAATAGAAAAATTTATGAAACCATCTTCCCCTTCATCATTTAATTCTCGTATTGCAACAAATTCAAGCCCATTTTGTTCAGGGACAATATTTAATTCTTCAATCAATACACTAACAGTTCTTTGTGGTTCTGAAATAGTGAAAAATAATGAATCTANATCNCCTANTCCTGCGGAATCAGTCATCGTGTTATTTGATGANACTCTGATGTTTGTTAGGGTCGGTGGCGTTCTATCAAATCTCACATTCGTTTGATCTGTTGTTGTATTTGCTACTGGCCCAACAGCCCCCCCTAAATCCGTATACTCAATACTAAATGTAATTGCTCCTTCATCATCGCTCTCATCCATCTTATGAAAGCCTCTATAAATTGCAGCACCATCATCTATGTAACCTGAAGTGTTTCCCGCAATTAAAATATTCATATTTGTCAATGCTTCATTTGCTGAAAATTTTACAAATACCGTATCTCCAATTTTGGACCATGTTGTATCTTGATTGTTTGAATACATGGAAGCCGTCAATATCGCTGGAGGAACAATGTCATGGTTAACATAACTATTGTCTAGGGTGTTAACCACTTGGATACCTCGGTTTGATGCCCTATCTACAAAATCAATAGTAAAAGGTAAAATCCCACCCGGCTCATTGCCAGATATTGTTAGGGTTGCAACATAACCACTACCATCTTCATTAATTGTAACCTCTTCATTTGCGATTGTAACCACTATAGAATCAGCCAACAAAGGCTCTTCCGGGATGAAAGTAAGAGTCACATTATCTCCGGTAATTGCTATAGATGAATTATTCTGATTATTTGATTGAATATTCACCTGATTTAGTATNGGCAATGTTTTATCAAAAATAACCTGAGAAGAATTGGATGTTGTTATTATTGGATCACTTTCTAGTCCAACTGAATCTGTAATGAATATTTCAAAACTTAGCTGTCCTTCTGTATCTAAATCCGTCATTTCATATTGAGCAAGATATTTTTCTGATCCTAAGTCAGAAATTGTCATTGCTTGTCCATTCAAATTCACACTCTGGGATATCAACAACTCATTAGCAATAAAATTTATTGAAATCATATCTCCGACCTTGGCCCATGTAGAGTCTTGGTTATTGGATGCAATTCGTACTATATCTAATTCTGGTTTAGTATTATCAAATATCACCATGGATCCATCTGTTGTAGCGGCAGTACCACTATTTGGATTACCAGATAAATCCAAAATTCCTTCAACCTCAAAAGGTATAACTCCATCAGAATCTCCATTCTGCATAGCATANGTGGCAACCCACTTACCACCCCCCATATCAGATATTGTTGCACTTTGTCCTGCTATGGTNATAATAGGTGGTTGAATNAGTTCGTCTGTTTTTAATGTTAATATAATTTCATGTCCTACCGTAGCTAAAGTTGTATCTGTAAAATCAGATTTATACGATACATAATTAATGGCTGGTAGCGTCTGGTCTATAACAAGCTTGTTATTACTTATTGATCCCTCTTTTTCATTGCCTGCTTTATCTATTATCACTGTTTTAAAGTAAATAGAGTCACCTTCTAAAAAGCCTGTAATGGATTCTACTTGAGTTTCAATTATGTTTAAAGACTTATTGGTTCCTGCATCACTTTCAAGAATTGTAAAAGGATCGCCAACCTTCTCATAAGGATTAGTTCCTACTTTACCCCAAATTTGGATTTCTCCATTTATTATGGTTGTATCATTATCAACAATTGGCACAAAAATATCGGCACCTGTATTTGTAGAATTCCAAATATTGCTTACTTGATTCCCCCCTAATGAAATAATATTACCTGTATTGAAATCGGATGGGGGAGTCTTATCAAAAACAACCCAACTTGAATTAGTTGTATTAGTTACTTCAATCCCATCATTCCCTGCAGAATCTGAAAAGGTCAAATTAAAAACAACTGGCCCTTCCGTATCTGTTTCTAAAAACTGATACCCAGATTGGAATTCAGCATTGTTTATATCTGTAATGGTGCTTGGTTGCCCTTGAATGGTAGTGGATCTATTGAGAATAGGCTCAGAAGCACTAGAGTTAATTGTTACCTCATCACCTACTTTAGCCCATTGTGTATTTTCATTGNTTGATGNAATGGTTANCTCATTTAATGNAGGTAGTGTTNTATCATAGCGAACTGTGGTTGCGCCATCTCCAACCGANCCACCTTGATANGTCCCATCATTCCCTANATAATCAGTCACTATCGATTGGATTGTATTTACTATCCCTTCTGNTTCAGTACCTGTAAATNTATAACTTGTTTCAAATTGCTCACTTCCGATGTCAGTCTCAGTGCCATCGTTGCCATCAATAGTAACTATTGGCAGGTTAACATCCTCATCATAGCCAAATGTAATAGTTAACTCATCTCCTGTTTTTGCCAAGTGGGAAAACGCATTACTGGATACCATGCTAACTATTGTTGGGTCATTCGCCTCAATATCAATATCTAAAGAAGTAGGACTTAAGTTACCATCTTCAAAATTACCAGCCTGATCAAAAAGCCTTGCAGAAAACTGCGCTGTAAGTTCATGCGCAAAANCTTGAATTGCTTCAAAATCATCCGAAGGTGCAGTTAANGAAATTGTNCCAGCATTGGAGTGATCTTCAGTGATNGTTACTCGTTCTCCTATTGGCGCTAGTTCATNACCTGAAACTTTACTTAATATTTGAAACTTGGATCCAATTATGGAATAGGGATCTAATATATTTTCTTGGAAAAGAAAGGGTGAGTCTTGTACCCATATTGCTCCATTTTCAAGATCAGCAGAGTTATTCAAAGTCGATAAATCTTCAGAGAAAGTAGATACACCACCTTCATCAAACCTCCAATAACCAATGAGTCCATCCTCAGTTCCATTTAATGCAACCCCTTTATATGCTTTTATTAAGTTCTCATCTCTTGCAATGTTCCAGAATCGAACTTCGTCTATTTTCCCATCAAAAAATTTAGTTTCTGTTTTATTAAATGAGCCTAGTTTCAAATCACCGGAGAAGCCACTCCAGTCCACAGTGCCTTCATAATCAGTTGAATCTACAAAAATCCCATCNCTNTATAANNTTAANNTNTCANTCTNTAANGTGACTGCAAAATGGACCCANGTATTAATAGATGCCGATGCGACCAAATATCCGATATCGTCATAATAAGTCTCAGTTGTTTTGAGATAAAATCGCCATCCTCCGGAGTATAGGAAAAACCCAAAACCACGCTGTTGAAAAGTATCGACACTATGGTTACCAAAATCCAGAAATCCTTCATAATTCTGAGCACTATTCACATTGATATAAGCTTCAATAGTAAATTTATCTGTAACTGCATATGAATCATTCCAAGGAATAGTGACCTCGCCATTGTTATTTTGGAATGAGACTGAATTACCATTTATATAGTTAAAACCAATAACTGTTGTATCATTTGGGACTAATGCATCCACCTGAACTTGTGTATCAGTAGAGCTCCATATTCCTGGGTACCCATCTGTTCCAACTGACAAAACATTATCTGTCACANTAGGAGTAACTGGGCCAGTAACATCAACCAATACATTGGTACCATCATTCGTATTCCTACATGTGGGTCCCGAAATACCATCTGAAGTAAAATCAATTACAAAAGCTATAGGGCCATCGGTTGCATTTTCTGGAACTGTGTATTCAGCAACATAGTTTAAATTTTCTGTATTTGTAATTGGGACTTCTGTTGAATTAATAAGTACAAATGGTGAACCAGGATCAGGATTATTGGGTAACGTAAAAGTGAGTGAAACTATATCTCCAGGTATTCCCTTCTGGTTATCATCTACATTATTAGATACTATTGAAACATTTGTTATAGATGGAATAACATCTACTTTTACATCATCAACATGCCAGGCATCAATATAGTAAGAATTGGTTCCATAGGTTTCCCATCTTAATTGCAATGTGTTTTCCATAGAGGCATAAAAAGATTCTACCCTTGGGGAAATATCTACCGTTCCATNAGGATCAGAAACGCTAATTTCATAATTCAATACAGTGACCCATTCACCACCATCACTTTGATACTCAATGTTCATACCATTGTAGTGCCCTGTTGGTGATTGATAACCATCAAGGGCAATTTGAAAGCTTATCATAGCATTGGTAAGTGAATCTACATAAATAATAGGCGAGTACAGATAATGCCCTTCATAAGGATATGCAAATGAATTTGGAATAGATGGAGACCAATAGTAGGTAGCAGAAGGAGGATTGGTATTAAAGTCAGTAGAAGTTGAGTTTATCAACCATTGACCAGTATTTGTAGGATAACTATTTGGTATAAACTCCCAACCTGCAGGAAGACCATCTGGATTATCAAATGATTCATTTAGAAGAATCTGTCCAAAACAAAACGATAAAAGAAGAGATAGTGGTATATACCTTACAATAAACATTATCTTAATCTACCAATCATCAGAGAAACAGGAAATGGACTTTCTTTTCAAATACTTTTCGGGCAATAAACAGTATATTTTCTATAAAAAAATAATTAAAAAGATTGTACCATGTGTTTTTATGAATCATTTTAATTGATCTAGAACAAGTTTGAATTATATCATTAGAATGAAGTCTGNAGTAATTGATTTTTATTAATCGATTAGTTGTTTANTGGTTNNAAAAAGGAAAAANTTTATGAAAAAACGCACTCTTAACCTTTTACTGTTTGCAATCGTTATGATATTTGGTTGTACAAATCTTCCAATGAAAAACGATCCAAATTTTGATCCTAATGTTGAATCTCCATTTTATAAAAAAGGAAGGGGTCCCAAAATTTTAATTGATGGCGGACATAAAAATGCTTTTGTCGATTATGATCTAATTCAACCATTTATTGAAGTCGCTCGGTCAGATGGATATACAGTCGATATTTCTAAAGGTATAGTAACCTCTGATTTATTACTAAACATTAATATCTTTGTAATTATTACTGCTAATTCATTCAAATGGGGCAAACAGGCGGAAATAAGCGAAAACGACGAAGTATTCACCTCTAAAGAAATTGAAATAATATACAACTGGGTTAATCAAGGAGGATCGCTCTTAGTATTTAGTGAACATGCTCCATTTGATAAAGCCATAAATCCTCTTTTACAAAAATTTAATATTAATTCAAGTATTGGTGTAATTATAGATACTGTACACTATGATAAGGACTATGGCTTCGGTAGCCCAAAATTTTCCATTGAAAATGGACTACTCAATGATAGTCATCAAATAGTTAAAGGGATGAGGGAAGGTGAAAAAGTAGATGAGATTATTACCTTTGGAGGCAGTGCTCTTAAAGGTGAATCCTATACTAATATTTTGAAACTATCTCAAAATTCACTAAATGTTAAACACCCTTTTGGGGGCCCATCTGGGTATGGTGATTCTCAATGCCTTGCAGGTTTCGTTGGTAAAGGAAGAATTGTTGCATTTGGAGATTCAAACGGATTCACTGCAATGCAAATGCAAGATGGTAATGGCAACACACAAGCTATTGGGATGAATACCGTGGGCTATAATTGGAAACAATTTGTATTAAATACATTGCATTGGTTATCTCAAAACAATCAAACCCTATAATTGTTTCCTGCTAGAATCTTAACTTCTTGATTTATAACATTTGAATTTATTAATTATTTTTTGTCAAGAGAGTAGATAACTCCAGATTCAGGAATCATAAATTCACCTTCAAAATTTTCATCATTTGTAATAATATTTTTTATTTTTTCAATTGGCTCCGTAACAGGTTCAGTTGTAAGTACAAATGTACCAAAATGCATACCGATGCTCTTCTTTGATTTAATATCTTTATGAATGAATATTGATTCTTCAGGGTTTACATGGAAATTCTTCATAAACCATCTAGGCTCATACGCACCAATTGGAATCGCACTTAAGTCAAATGGACCATAGTCGTCACCAATTTGCTTAAATTGGATTTTATTATATCCTGTATCTCCCGCAAACCAAAATTTGAAGTTTCCAACTTTTAGAGACCATGATGACCATAAAGTATCAAAACTTCTAAATAAACTCCGTTTTGACCAGTGCTGAGATGGCAAACAAATAATTTCTACATTATCCTGTTTTCTCTCTTCAAACCAATCCAATTCAATAACGTTTTTTATATTGAGCCTATCAAACCATTTTTTTAACCCAAGTGGCACATACCATACTGTTAAAGGATCCTTGCCAAGATTTTTCACAGAATTTTTATCTAAATGATCATAATGATTATGACTNATNACAATNAAATCNATTTTTGGCAANNATTCTATATCAATTGTNGGNAAAGAATANCTTTTTGGACCTAAAAATTGGACGGGAGAACACCTATCTGAAAAAATTGGATCAGTTAAAATTGTTTTACCATTGATATGTAATAACATAGTAGAATGTCCAACCCATGTTATAAAATTATTATTACTATTAATCTTTTGAATCATAGAATCTATACTCAAGTTTTTTTCTATTTGAGGCTTAGGATTTGGGCGTTCAGTAGCCATCATTTTAAAAAGATCACTGAAACTTTTCTTTTGATTATCTTGTTTTAAATAAGGATTTTTAAAACCAGTAGAAGTATGATGAGTTTTATTAGGGTTATAATATGGATTGTTAGTTTTGAAATTTAATACTAATCCAAATAAACCGACGGCTATACAAATCGATATACTAAGTTTCATTACCAAATCTAACCATCATCCCATAAACAAAATCCCCTTCAAATATGAGGATGTATTCATAACAATTTCCTAGACTAAAATTCAATCTCAAATCCTCCCACTGGAATAAAACTAAAATACGTAACTTCGGTCAATTTTCTTTTAGAATTGCTCCAAATATAAGTCTCAATATTTTTTCTATTATAGGCATTCCATAATTCAATATATGAAATTACATTCCAGAATTTGTATANTTTTCTATATTCATATCGTANAAATAAATTATGATAAACAGGAGTTTTCTTTTCATTATATTTTTCTGTTAAATAGATTGCCTGATCAAAAAGTAAAGATTTTTCTCTATCAATTTCAGTATATGGTTTCCCTCCAAAAAGTGACCATCTCAAGGATAGTTCCCATTTATTATTTGGTCTATAACCTCCTACTACATTCAAAATATATTTATAATTACTATCCCTATTCCTTTCTATACCCTGATAATCCACATAGATTGAATTAAATAAGCTACCCCCAAAATGACCATAGAAATTTTCTGCCCGTTTTTTTTCAATTAAAAATTCAATTCCCCTTGCTTCTGCATTCCCTTCAGATATAAGTTGATTAAAAGTGATGCTTCTGTCCATTAGAAAAGCAGGACTCGCAGTACTATCACTACTAAGAACAATTGGAGCATGTGAATACTTTTTATTATAAATCGAAACTGATAGCTTAGTGCTTTCATTCAATAATTTTTCATAGGAAAAAGAATATTGTTCAGCCTGTACACTTTCTAAGTTATCATCTTCAACAAGTCCTAGATATTTTTCAGGAGGATTTTGAAAATATCTTCCACCATTGAAAATTATTTTCCCAAATTGCAATGGAAGATCAAAATCAATATTTACTCTAGGGGAAAAATTTATTTTTTCCTCAAAATCAGATTTCTCTAATCGCATTCCTAATGAAATATTAGATATGCTTTTAAATGGGAAGCCAATATTTGAAAAAGCAGCAATGTTTGTAAAAATTAGATCGTCTTTAAGATATAAATCATTTAACGTAAAATCATAAGATAAATCACGATGGTGGTACTCAAATCCAGTTACTGTATTTACTTTGCCTTTAATTCTTATTTGATTAACATTTCTAAAGTGAAAAGTTTTATATGAATCGTTTACCGCATTCAAAGTAGAATCAGTATAAATATTAAAAAAATCATTTTTTGAGGTTTGATCTGTAAGTGAAACAGAGCTATTTGAAAACCCATTTTTGCTCCAAATAAAACGGTGATTAAGGCCTAAAGTACTCTGGTCGTTTTTAACATATCCATAGCTATCCTCCCCATTACTCCTGGCATCCTTAACATTTCTTTCATAAAGACTAGAACCTAAAATACCTAAAATAGTGAAATTACTGTATGGATTAGGTCTGTAATTTATTTTCCCCTGGTAATCACTATAGCTGGGAAGGCCACCTGCATTAATTGCATCTGAAATTATGTCCAAGTAACTCATCCTAAAGGAAGACAAGAATGAGGATCTTTTTGTGATAGGTCCTTCCAGTACTCCGCCAGCTCCCCCTAACCCTAGTCCTATATTCCCCTCAATAGATTCCTTGTTCCCCTCTCGGTATGATATGTCACCAAAACTAGAAAGTTTGTTACCGTATTGAGGTGAAAAACCGTTGCTATAGAAATCCATGGTTTCTACAAGCTCTGTATTAATTAATCCTACTGGGCCATTACTTCTTCCATCCGGTTGATTAAAATGAGAAATACTAGGAATATATACATTATCGATTAGAAACCCATTTTCGTTGGGTCCACCACCTCTGACCATTATGTCTTGTCGATTTTCTCCAACACTTGCAACGCTTGGTAAAGAGTTGAGAATCCTTGTAATCTCCCCTCCTGCTCCAGGTGCTCGACGAATTTGATCATTTTTAAATCCTACAACACTATAACTGTTTAAACTACTTTTCTCAAAATAACTTTCCGTTACAACTATATTATCTAGCAAAATGACAGATGGATATAAAAGAATTTTTTGATAGTCATATGCGTTTGGCCTAACCCAAATATCATACAAAATTTTTGACTTATAGCCAATATATGAGATTGAAATCGAATAATAGCCTTCTTTAGGACACTTCAAAACAAATTCTCCATTATCATCCGAACTTGTTCCTATTTCGCTATTTTCAATTACTATATTTGCTTGTGTAAGTGGAAGTTGACTAATTCCATCAATTATTTGACCGCGAATTACTCCTGCACCATGAAGAAATGAAAAAAGTAACGCAATTATAAGAGATAACTCAAACTGAAAAATATTTTTTATTTTTAAATTTATCTTGGTCCTCACTGGAATAATTCTGTGCTATATCGTATCACTATATTTTATTATGAATCAAAGAGCGTTTAAAAAAGTAAAGTATTACAATTTATTTTGTAAAGTTTTCACATTATTCTTTAGATATGTCTCTAAGAAACTTAGAACCTTTCCATAAGCTTCAATTTCATTTTCTTTTTTACGAAATCCATGTCCCTCATCATCAAAAACAACATATTCAACAGTAATACCATTTGCTTCAATACCCGCAACAATTTCATCTGATTCTATCTTTAATACACGTGGATCATTCGCACCCTGAAGTACCATAACTGGATTCTTTACTTTATCAGAATGAAATACAGGAGAGATCTCATACAATCTAACAGAGTCAGCTGTAGTGGGGTCACCCATTTCTTTATACAGTGCATTCCTGAAAGACTCCCAATAAGGAGGAATTGATTTTAATGTTCTCAACCAATTGGTTACCCCAAAAATATTAACACCAACTTTAAATTCATCAGGAGTAAACGTCATTGCTGCCATAGTCATATATCCACCGTAACTGCCTCCGATTATTCCAATTTTTTCTGCATCAATATAATCTTGATTTTGAAGCCATTTCTTTCCCCAAATACAATCCTTTAGATCCTTATCTCCATGGTTAAGATCATCCATTTTGTAGAATGTTTTTCCATATCCACTACTTCCACGGTTGTTTACAGCAAGGATAGCATAACCATTATTTACTAAATATTGTATGAAAGATGAATATCCTGTACGGCTTTGTCCTCCAGGCCCACCATGAACCCAAACCAGAGCTGGAACTTTATTTCTTTTGGTTGCATCTAGCGGTTTATAATAAATGGCAGGAATTTCAAGGCCATCGAAAGATGGATATCGAACCACTTCAGCCTCAACCAAATCATTCGCATTTATTTCAGGATTTAAAGTTTCAGTAAGTTTCTTCAATTTCTTACTACCCATATCATACACATAAATGTTATTTGGACTTTTTGAAGTCCCTACAGTCAATCGAATCTTCTTTTCACTTTTAGAGATTCTGACTCCTTTTATGTCTCCATCTGGTATTGCAGGGAAAAAAACATCTGAATTATTTACTAAATTTTTAATGAAAAGAGTGTTTTTCCCATCTTCGTTTACGGCTGTAACCCGGTATTTCTCACTCTCACTTAAATAGCTGTACATTACATCCCAATTTGTTTGGAATAGAACTTCCTCTTTTCCTGTTTCAATTTCATACTTAACTAAGTAGGAAAACTCTTCCCCCACATCAGTAATAAAAAAGAAATATTTGTTATCGTTACTAAAACCAGATGAACTGTAACTACCAGGTTCTACAGATAGTTCAATCATAGATTTATCAATCCTATTTGTGAGAAATAATTTATTTTCACTAGTCGTAATAGTTTGACTAAAAGAGAACCAGGACTCGTCTTCTGACATATCAGAAATATTAATTCCATTATCATTCTGGTAAAGCATTTCAGATTTCCATGTATCGACTTTCATTTTATAAAAATCAAAAAACTTAGGGTTTCGTTTATTTGATATGTAATACATTGATTTTTTATCTTTGCTCCAACCAGCAAAACTTGCCTTTTCATTTTCACCGGGAGTAAGATCAGAAATCTTACCATCTTCATACATTAAATATATATGATTTATTTCATTACCGCCTTTATCAGCCGAATACAAAATATGATTGGTACCTGGTAAATAATCAATTGCAAAAAAGGATTCCTTTTCCGAAAATGTCTTCTGTGTTTTTTCCCCCGAAGCAATATCAATTTCATAAACATTAAAAATCCCTGATTCGTCACTACTAACCAAAAGTTTGGTTTCATCATCAGAAAAGGCACCTCCGCCTATTCGATTATTTTGATAAAACTGGTCTATTGAATACTTTTCAGGTACATGATTTTGAGTACATGAGGNAATAAACAGTATGGTAATAATTAATATAAAATTTGTTTTGAATATATTTTTTGTAAATATCTTTTTATGGTTCATGTTGGATTCCTAATAAATTTTTGTTGTTTTTATTTTAAGAAGGGTATAGCTATTTCAAAAGTACCATCATTTTGGTCGCAGACAGTTTGAAAAAATTTTTATATTTGAAATTGTTACTCTTAGACATTTTAGCAGTACATCCTTGTTTTATGCTTGAGAGTTATCGTTATATTACGTCCACTAAGATAACATATTAAGTTAAAAGCCAATGTTTCCTAGTCATTTTTTTTCAATTCGCTTATACGCTTCAGGAATAGTAAAAGATGCTGCATCAAAAGAGACAGTATATAGTTCCTTTATTTCAAAACTCATTGATTTAAAAAACTCATGTTCAATATGCATCTTTGCCTGCACAATTCTACCTTCTAAGGAATCTAAAACTACTGTTGAATCAGCGCTCCAAACAAAATCATCAGAAGAAATCATATATGAGGTTTCTTTGTTTNTATCTTTATTTGGATTAAAACTTTCCATTATATCTAATTTTAATGAATCTAGAGTATCTTTTAATGAAAGCTCCTTTACCAACCACTCTTCAAAAAGTAACTTCTGTTTAGAACTCTGTATAGTCGTGGTCCATTTTTTTGCTCTAAATCCATTTATCTTCTCAAGTTGACTTGCTTTTTCTCTTTTAATTATAAATTCGTCGACTGTGCTATCAATAAGACTTTCAAAAATTCTAGAGAAAAATAGGGATCTTGATAAAGGAGTTTGAGAAACTGTGTCTTTTTTTTCCTTATTGAAGTATTCATCAATATTTATTAACCAGTATTCTTTATCCTTAGAATTGTATTTTAATATATTTTTTTCACCTCTGATTATTATCTCTCCATCATTTTCGTTAAACATTTTTCTTAGTACCCAATTTTTAGGATACATCTTCGAATTCATTTTNAAAAATCCAGGTGCTATATGTTCTTCATTCTCAATTATCACCTCCCCAATAACTTTAGCATCCCAAGAAAATTCAGTTACATATTTTATTTGCATATTTTGAGCATACAGCGACAAGGTAAAAAAAATGCATTTAAAGAATAAGGTTCTAACCAAAATATGAATCAAACTATAGTAAAGGAGTTTTTTACTTTCCCTCCTATTGATGCGACTACTTTATCACCAATACTTAAAGGGGCAACACCTTTTGGCGTACCTGTAAAAATCAAATCACCTGATTGAAGAGGTACATCTTCAGCAATTTGCGATAAAATTTCCTGGGGAGACCAAATCATGTTACTACAAAATGCATTTTGTCTAACTTCTCCATTTACTTCCAATGTCAACTCTATTTTAGAAAAATCAATTAACCCATCAATGGGAACTATTTCTGATGTAGGTGCACTCCCAACAAAACTTTTNCCAACAAACCACGGTCTACCAGCATTCTTTGCTTCTGCTTGAAGATCTCTTCTAGTAAGATCAACCCCAACTGCGAATCCAAATATATTAGCATTTTCTCCAAGTGCTAAAACTAACTCCACCTCATGCTGAAGATTTTTTGTCTTCAAAGGATATGGAACGTCATTGCTTGTTACTGCCCAATTTGGCTTGGAAAAGAAAAAGGGAGGTTGACGCTCATCTGCCCCCATTTCTATTGCATGTTCCGTATAGTTCCTACCAACACAATATACATGGTTAACTTGGAATTGCTTCTCGCTTTTGGAAATAGGTAAATAAACTGCTGTAAAATTATTTGAAATAGAATTCATACTACTGTAAACAGAATAAAGCGCATAATATTGTCATAGTTATCGTTACTAAAAGTTACAGTCTTAGCATCCAATAATTTTGC
>FUFK010044384.1_pt1 | contig 15898 bp, 20 predicted proteins | sample 1021851 | NCBI WGS metagenome assembly FUFK01 (sample SAMEA51879418, study PRJEB19060) | metagenome | reverse complement strand
TTGTGCCTCGAGAAACGCGGTGCTGGTGTAAATGTTGTCCCGCCACTCTTTCATGACGATGTGCATCGTCGTCGAGAGTAGTTCGTTACCGATGGTAAGAGTTGTAGCTGCCATGGTTTCCTAATGCTCCAATTGGGGAAGGGTTAACGGAAAGATTGGGATATTTTTTTGTGTGCTTCAGGGTTAGCTTGCAGCCATTGTACAATTGCGTGGGCGCCCTGTTTTTTGATTTCAGGTGGAATCTCTCCATTCGAAGGGTTCCCACCATGAACAGCACGACCAATCCGCCGTGCAGACTGTTGTCTAGCCCGTTGCTCTTGGGCGGCACGAGCTTGTTGCTGTGCCATCACGCGACGGGCTTTGACGATCTGATACGCATCTTGCGTTGAAAGAGGGATGCCATCCTCGGCTCGAGAACGAACCAAGCTGGCTACGTCCTTCTTGAATCCCAAGTCCTTCATTTCAGGATGCTTGTTTACAAACTCGAGGTAGTGATTTTCTCGTGCCTGGACNTCAGCTGCATGCTTCATTGGCTCAAGAATCGCTGACATTCCCTTAGCAATGCCGCGTTGAATACGAGCTTCCACACCCTCTTCTGTGAACACATCAGGCAGTTCGCCCTCTGGCTCATTCAAAAGCTTTTGAACTTCGGGGTCTTGAACGAGGTTTGCGAACTCTGCTTGGCGCTTCGAGAACTCAAGCTCCATGTCGGCCAAACGTTGTTCCCGTTGTTCAATGGCGGTCTTGAGCTCCTCCATCTCCGAAACATGTTTTTCTTGAGAAAGCTTTCGATCGACTCGCAAATTGTGAAGGATTCGACGAGCAGTCGGTGGGAGATCCTTGATGTGGCTTGCATCGATCTTCTCCCAAAAACCGTCATGCTGAAGCTCTTCGATATCACCCAGCGCATCATCAAGTGCATTGAAACTCTGGTGTTCTTCGGTGACCTGTACCGGCTCCGGTTCAACTTCAGTTTCTTCACTAAATGAAGGCTCTGGTTCCGCAGCGTCTACTGCGTTGTCCAGCGCGATATCAGAAAGGTCACCCTCGTAGGGCTCGCCCTGTACTTCGACGGCTTCGGTATCGTTCAATTCATCCACGCGATCTCTCCCGTTTATTCAAAAAAACTGTATCACTGTAAATAATGAAACACAACCTTATGCCATGTTGGCAGCAAGGTCTTGTTCATCTTCATCAAAAAATCCGGGTGGTGAGGGCTGATCCATGCCCATGGGAGCTGGGGCTGCGCCCTCTCCTTCAACAGGTGCCTGCATGGCCTCGATAAGCTTTTTGTCTTTCGACATCTTCTTGATTGTAGCCGTCACTTTACGAAGATCAGCGTCCGACAAAAGCTCTTCTGGAGTAAACCCATACTTATCAACGAAGTCTTCACCGGCCAATCGAAGAGCCTCTGCCAGAGCAAGCAAAGTGACATACAACTCTGGAGGAAGAGCACCTTCCAACTTGGCGCCTTTTGATGGCATTTCGACTTCAAGATCAGGCATGTCCTGACCGGAAAGTGCATCCAAAGCCTTGTTCACTTCCTTCAGCAACGTCTTGACGGCGTTGACTGAATATGGCTTTTCGGGCATCGGTGCAGACTGAGCCATCATGGTCATCCGCCCCTCTGCATTATCCTGTTCCATATCCATGATTTGTTGGTCTGCAGCGTCAGCAGGTCCTTCATCGCCCGCCATCTCACCCATTTGAGCGAGCTCTTCCTCTTCATTCACGTAGGCCTCAGGAAACTGAGCTTTCGCTTCATCGTATCCAGGCTGACCCCGATACGGCAGCTGCATTCCAGTTTTTGGTTCAGTAGGCATCTTGGACTCCTTAAGCGGTGATTTGTCCCTTATCGACAGCTTTTCTAAACTCCGCAAATTCAGGAGCGTTGTCAAGCTTGTCACAGTAATCGTTGTATTCTTTTTCTTCTTTTTCCCGTCGTTTGTCAAACTGCGAAAAAATCTTATCTTCGTCTAAGTCGTTTCCGACGGGAGTGAGTCCTCTTTCTTTACAAATTTGCCTGCGATGCTCTTTATTTTTGAGCCAGACTCCGAGTCCTCGATCGAAATACGGAAACTTCTCATGAAAACGGTCTATGCGGCATGAGGGCTTCCAGCCGGTGTTTTCAGATCCACATTCCGTGCAGGGAACTGTGTCCTCCACAGTTTGTCCCTCACCGTGATCAATCACCCTCTCGAAAACGGATTCGCAGTCTCGACACTTGTATTGGTGAAGCGACAGACCCTTTTTCTCTGAGCTGTACGACGTCGTGTACTTGGCGTCGTTCGATTGATGCTTCGAGGGTGAAAAGTGATACTTCGCCCACCGGCCACAGTTTGAGCAATCGATTTCGGATGGCCGCGTAGAAGCGCGGAAGATTTTGTCTTTTTCCCATCCACAATCATCACAGCGGTAGCTATACAGTGGCACCCTGTTCTCCGGTCGACAGTATCTGAGCAATCATTTGGCTTTGTTGATCTGGGGGTAAAGTTTCGAGTTGATCCAAAACTTGCTGCATTTCGGCGTCGTCACCGAATATATCACGCATCGCTGCAATCGCTTGGTCTGGCGGCAGTGAAGCCAAGTCAGAAAGGTCTGGCAGTTGTTGCTGAGGTTGGGCACCAGCTGCCTGCTTGAGGTTCTGATCATCCTGCGTTTGACCTTCTTGGCTTTCTTGTTCCTCTGCGAACTTCGAGTCCAGCTCATCAGGGTGCAGGTCTTTCGGAAGATTGAACTTGTCTGCCATGGTCTTCATGTACTGGCGAGCCAAGAACCCTTGAGGGCCGCCTTGTTGGGCTGCATCCCACAAAGACAAGTACGGCTGCAACAATCCCAAAAGATTCTGTTGCTGAACCGCCTCGTCCATCGGTGCTCCGCCACCCTCTACGAAGGTGACACCAAAGTCGGCGTCCAAATCGATGACTTCGATTTCAACGAACTCACGACGCTCTCGAAGCATAAGTTTTTCGGATTCAATCTTCCCTGGTTCTTTGGGGTCCTCTGTGTATTCGTCAACCGCATTTTCATTGATGTACGGTTGTTGTTCCCCGTCATCTGCTTGTTCTTCTGCAGCAGCCTTTTGCTCTGAACCGGTGGCAGACTCGACTGCTTCCTCCTCTGTTTGAGGCTCAACGACAATCGCACCAACCTCGGCCAACTGCACGTTTTGATTTTCAAACGCTCCAGAGGACTCACCCAAGTCTTGCATCGCCGAAATCAACGCGCGCAAAACGACCTTGAGGACTGCTCCCAGCCACTCATCTTTGATTGAAGCATGNAGTCCAAACTCAGATTCTGTGTATTGCTGTACAGCCTGAACTTCGAATGCAGTCGCCTTAGTTACGATTCCACGAGCTCCGGGACTCAAGTTGACGTTTCGATCCAAGTCATTCTCAACAATCGCCATGTACTGGTCGATGTTGGAACTGATTGGGGTGTTGCCCAAGGGCACAATGGCATCGCCGAGAGGACGGTCGTAGTCCTGCTCGAGTTGCAGAATCAACCCGTCGTGTCCCTCAGTCAAGTCGGTCAGCTCGTCTGCGCCAAATGTCCCTTTGCGTGTGATGAACTGGCGGGTGTCTTTTCGAGTCGCCATCGCCATGAATGAACGATACGAGTTCAACTCTTGAATCTGAGGCAACAATCTGTCAGCGTGGGCGATGCCACGCAACGGATACTCAGGCTCGTAGTTGAAGATCAACGGGATGATGTGCGAAAGAGGTCGACCATCAGTTTCTGCAAACGGCAACGGACCCATGTACACAGGCTTGTGGGACTTTTTGCCCTGACCCAAGACATAGATTTCAAGACGACCCTCGTACATGATTCCAGGGTTTTCTTTGTCTTCGTATGAGTCTTTCAGATTGCAAATCTCGAGAACACGAACAAAGTTTTTGTTGTCGGAGCGTGCCTTATCTTGCTTTGGATAGGCTCGTTTGTATCCGCTGTCTGCGCTTTTGCCCGTGTATCCAACCCGTAGAAAGTCGTCTCGTTCGGTCCCTGCGAGATCTTTGAGACCATATTCCTCTTCGACTTCCTTGATTGGTCGATAGTAGACGTGCCCCCGGAAACGTTCGTCCTCTGAGTCGCCAACGTCGGAATCCATGACCATCTCCCACCAAGGGATGACCCTCATCCAAACACGGTCGAGGGGATTGCCACGACCTGCATAGTACCCAACCTTGGCGCCAGAACCCGGATACAGCAACGCCTGCCGTAAAGCAGTCATGACCCGATGGTGGATTCGACTCGATTCCATGAACCGATTGAGTGCAAGCTCAGCCTTTTTGGAATCGCCAATACCGTTCGGATCCGGCATGACAATCGCCCGCTGAGCTCGAGGATACAATGCGGACAAGTACGCAGTGATGATTCCGAAAAGTCGATTCACCTCAACGTTGATTTCGTTGTCACGAGTTTGGTGCTGCTTGCCTGTGTAGTTCCGATGACGAATGTGCTTCCAGTAGTTCGTGGTGTAGCAAGCCTTGGTCAAAGCCCAGGTGTTGCGGTTGTCCCTCATGCGCTTGTCGTGAGCGCGCAGTTGCTCTCGTACAAACGTGGGAGTGATTTGGTCACCACTGTAATCGCGATTTTGGAATTTTTCGTAATCAGGCATCAACGAAGCTCTCTTTTACTCACAAACGGATTGCGGTGTGCAACATAACGTCTTTTGTAATGTAACGGCGGAAGCTTGGCCGTAGGCATGCCACGGCGGCACCACTCAGCCATCATTAAAGCATCTGCGTGGTCATCGTGGTACCCGTCTTGTCCCTCAATTTTTCCGTGTTGTTCTCGGACGTGCATCAGTTCCTGCACTGTTGTGTCATCGTTCAACGTCAAACCATCTCCGTTGATCACTTGGCGCAAATGAGCATATCCCTCTTCTTTGGAGCCTCTTGATGTAGTCCAGTACACTGGAGATGTGACCTTCTTCCCTCTGTGAGGACGGGTCCAAAGAGGAATGTGATGCTTATGAAACTCACGAATCACAACAGGTCCAGCGCCACCGGGGTTGCTTTCAATCAACGTTTTGGCTTTGTTGTAGTGGGCCGCAAGCTCTGCAGCCTTTGTGGCAAATAGAATCTCACCGCCCTTGTTCATCGAGAGGGTGGCAACTTGCCGACCATCCCCACTCAGCACTTGTGCGACCGCGTAGTCGCCTCCATTGCACCAAGATGGGTCAACGCCCATGGCGTAGTTGATTCCCGGCTGTGGACGTTCGTAGATACGCAGCTCGCCATCTCGAGGAGCAATCGATGACAACACCTCGTTTAGATAGTCTTGATCGAACCAAGAGCCCTCAAACTCAGCGAAGCCGTCTTCGATGGTCAAAGGGTACTCACGGCGAAACTTTGCCAATCCGATGCCGTTTACGCCGTTGATGCGTGAGTGACGCCAGTACAGCTGCTCCATCGTCAGGCCATGAACCTGTGCGAGTTCCCACTCTTCGTGGTCCGGCTCCCACCCGTCAGGCACTAAGCTGGAGTACGCAGGGTGGTCACACCAGCGGAAGAACCGGAACTGAATCGACTTGTCACCCTGACGCTGTGCTTCACGAGCTGCGAGCACCTTCTTGTGAAACAGGTTGCCGGGTCCGTTGGCCGTAGACAAGATGATTGTCTTCAAGTGCGGACCTGGATGCATGGTTGACGTGACCGAAGCCCAGACCTCTTCGGCATTTGGCCAGAATGCGAGCTCGTCCGCATGCAGACGCTGGTACGTCCAACCACGACCATGGCCCTTACCACCTGCAGTCATGCATCGGAATCCAGCCTGAGTGTCGTCGAAGATGAGTTCTTTCTTGTTTGAACGCGCAACCGGGCGCTTGAGTGCCTCTGGAAGGCTCCTGTAGAAGTGCTGGAGCTTTCCGAAGATGGAGTCAGTGGTCTCATAGATGTTGGCAACTACGAGCGTTCTGACGGGGTCTGTGGCCCAGTATGTGTAGTCAAAGTTGTAGGCCGATGCGACGGTGGTGTCACCAATCTGACGAGGCTTGTAGTGAACGATTGTCTCGGCTTCAGACATGAAGTCGTCCAAGGCCAAGACCTGCTCTGGGAACGGCGTGTTGAACGAACGTTCGATGCCTTTTTCATCGACCAGCTTCAGCCTCGAAATAAACTCTCTTGGGTCCTCAGCAATGACACCAAGCTTTCGGTTCAACACCTGTGTATAGTTCTTGGACACTACGCCTCGGGTGCATTGACGTGCCAAGCTCCGCCTTCGCTGCCAGTGCCCAGGAAGTCAGAGAGCTCTTTGTTTTCGACCCGTTGCTGTTCAACCTTACGAGCCTCGAACCGGACTTTGGCAAACGCACGGAATGCCCACTCTTCGCCCTCATCCATGGCATCCAACACACCTCTCCACCATTTGTGCTCAATCATTTGGAGCTCTTGCTCGGAGATTGGGTCAGACTCTGGGAAGTCCTCAAAGAACCAAACCATAAACCCTTTCTTCTGGGACCACTTCTTGAACTCACTGGGTGTCACAGGATGACCCTTGAAGGCCTCTGATTCGGAACGAGCACTGGCACGATACCAGTCCGCCTTGAAGTACTTGCCGTTCAATACGCAGTTACGCACACAACGACGAAACGCAGACTGTCTTTCGGTTGGCTTGTAGTCCAACAACTCAGGGTCAATCCAAGGCGTCAGTTCAGTCTTTCCGTTGTTTCCACTGTTACGTGCCATCAGTACCTCTACGATATCGTATCACGCGAATCAACTACGTGTTTTGTTGGACCGGCCCCGGTTTACCTTTCTGCTCTGTGTTCGCAAGTTTCCACCACTGTTGTTTCGAGGATTTCCGTCCTTGTGATCAACGTCCATGGTTTTTGAAAGGCTTTTGCCGTGTTTCTTGTAGTAGTCCCTGACCTTCTTCCGAGCTGCGTTTCGGGATGCACGGTCCTTCTTGTCTTTTTCAGACTTGTGGTCGCGCTCATACTCTTTCTTGTAGTCCCGCATGCGACCTCGTGAATCACGCGCCTTCGTCATCTTGTACCTCACCATCCCGAACGGATTTAGCTGCTGCGCCGCCGACACCTGCTCCAATCAAAGCTTCGAAAAGCTTAGCTGACTTAGACGTTTTTTCCTTCACTTTAGGGGTCATCTCGATGAAAAAGTATTCAACATCTTGCAAGTCATCGATCGATACTCCGGAGGTTTCACTGACATCGTATGGAGCTTTTTGTTTTGTCACGGATCCCTTGTACAGCTTGTTCAAACGAGTAGGCACAATTTTTCCGTAGAAACTTTCCAGACCATCAATTTGCTTTTGTCTTTCTGCTCGTTTGGCGGCGGTATCGAAGCTGTCGATCCAAGTTTGATAGAATTCACGATCAGCAACGTACGATGGACCTGCACCGGTCACGAGAGGCCCAGTCACGGACGCGTCCGGAAATGCTACGCCATCGACACCCAAGTCTTTAGCCTCTCTCATGATTCTGTGAATCGTCAGATCCAACCATCTTTGTGTCTCTCGGAATGGGACGTCAGTCGGCGTCTTACCCTCATGAGTTCCACCAGGGAGATTTGAATTTTTGTAGTCTAGTTCAAAGCTGCCGTCTGAATATTGCTCTGAGTTTTTCTTGATGTAGTCCATTGCCTCGTCACGAGAGCCAACTGTTTTTTGCACGTTGCCTTCGATATCTATGATGTCGAACTGCTCATCTCGAGGAACTAGTTTACGCTTCCTGGCTGCCTGCATTGAGTCCGATTGCATTTCATCCACGTACATGATCTTACGACCATCTTTATCCTTTCGAATGTTGAATCGAATATGCGCGATTACATTAGGCTTGTCGGGTCTGCCGGGAAGTGAATGATGAGTCTCACCCAGACCTGTCTCTCGAAGGAACGGAGAATCTCCTCGAATCACGATTTCTTCATATTGAGATGTTCCGGGTACAGTCAGTTTGCTGGTCGAAGCTTCGTAAAAACCTCTTTGTGCGTTCTGGCCTTGAACTTCATTCAAGCGTCTTTTTTGGTTCCTGATTACTCGTTGGCTACTTGAAAAGTCCGCTCTACTCTCCAGTTCGGCTGCCTGTTTGAAAAAACCTCTGTATCTGTCAAAGTCGGCAGTCGTGTTTTTCAACTGACCAAGAGCAAGATTTCGGAAGCGTTGGAAACTTTCATTTTGAATTGGATGCGTTTCAGCTAGAATCTCTGCGATTCTGACCATTTCTTGGAACTCATCCAAATATTTGTTCACCACCTTAGGCGAGTCAGGACTGATTCCGATGAAGGGGATAGATATTTCAGTTAAAAAGCCCCTAGAGTCGAAAAATTTACGAGATAGCTCTTTCATCCTCATGGCAGCCCCTTCTTCGGCGGGCCCTGCAAAATCAGCCAGATCGTTAATGAACCGTATTGTTTTTTCGGATTTGTCTTCCAAACGATTTGCAAGTTGCTTCGCAACCTCCTCAACCGATGATTTTCCATCTGCCGCTTTGTAGAAGAAAATGGCTTGTGGTGGTTGTTCTAAATCAGGCGCAAATTCCATCGGACCAAACTTTACTTCTCCTGTTACTGGATCGAAAGTGTGTTCACTGAATAAATCTAATCGTTCCTTTCGATTCTTTGTTGAGACAAAATCTTGTATCGCCGCATTTAGATTTCTTTCTCCGACTCGAATATCATCTTGAATTTCTCTCAAATTCTTTTTGAATAAGCTGTCTCCGAACCTAACGTCGGAAAGCTGTACTTTGTTTTCATCGAGGTAATCAATCAGTTCTTCTTTAGGAAATGATTTTTTTCCTTGTTGGTCTATTGTCTCGAGGAACGAATCAAGTCTCACGGAATCGATTTCTGCGTCAGTTACTCCCGCACTTCGCAGTCGACCTCGAAGACCTTTTACGCCTATCTTTTTATCTTTAAACCCTTCGACAGTTTCTTCCAACACGGACCTAAACACCGGCTGGCTGTTCGTTTCTAAAGATGGAGGCAGCCCTCGTTCCATCCGCTCCGCATCAGACAGTCGACGAATCTCATCGGCATCGGGAGCGCCCCTCATGATTGAGCGGGCAAATCCTGAACCGACCAACGGGACGGCTGCAAACACGGTTGATACTGCAGCCATGCCTATGTCGGACGGATCCTTAGTCTCAGCCGCCTTCTTTATGTCCCGGCGAGCCAGCTCAACATCAGCAGCCTCGGTTACGCCTGGAACAAAGGACATAGAAGCGGCCACAAGCGCGTCCTCTTGAGCCTTGGGATCTCCCTCCAAAACCTTGGTGGCAAACGCCTTGGCTTCCTCTGCAGCCCCCTCAGGGTCCATGATGGCCTTGTTCTTGGCGGCTTGGATGTCGTAGATCAACTGACCTGCGCCCTTGGCCAAAGCACTTGCCCCCGAACCTACACGCTCTGCTCCTCGTCCAACTCGAGACGCAAAGTCAGAAGCCATGTCCATGATTCCGGGCTCTGCCTCTTCCCGACGCATGGCGACATCCTGTGCAAGACGACGAGCTGCCATCTCATTGGAAGTCTGAACATCGTCATTCACAGCTGGTCCCATGTCGATTGGGCCAGTAAATGGCGTGTTCATCGCAGAGATGAGTTCGTCGTCTGACGTCGAACGCTGCTGCAAGATGGGATCCCGAAGACCCGGAAGCACGTATCCGGGGTCTCCAGGCTTCAATGTCATTGCCAAGATTTCGTCGTCAGTCACGGATTTAGTCCCCCAAGAATTCTAAATATTCTTGTGAAGTACTCAGACCAAGTCTACGAGCCTGTGATTCGATTTCAGACCGTTGCTGATCCGTTAAGGATTGCTTTTCTCGATATGTGAAGGGCAAATCGTTCAAGAATTCATCTTGAAGGTCCAAAAGCTCATCTACACTGCTAAGCCCAAGCCTACGCGACTCTGCTTGAAGCTCTTCCATTTGTGCTGCAGTTGGTCTTCTCTGAGTGACTGAAGAGAAAAAATTATCTCCCATACGAGCGTACTCTTCGTCAGACGGTCCCCTCAATCCTCTTGGTGGGTCCTCGCCGAAAACACGTTTGTAATCTGCCTCTTGCTTCCGACTGCGAAGGCGTGCTCTTTCAATTTTTCTGTTGAGGAGATTTTTTCTCAACGCCTCACGTTCTGAAAAGCCTCTGGGGATCTGACGCCTCGCTTCTCGGAGCTGACGGTCTGATATTTTCATAAAGTCTGAAGAACGACCAAGGTACTCCGGCAAACTTCCAAACGAAGAAGTGGCGGAGAACTCTTGCTCAATCGCAGAGCCAATACGCTTGGCCTCTGCTTCGTCAATGGTACCCGCCTCCAGACGAGACTGCAGGTCTTCAAGACGATTCATAGCAGACTGCGCCGCCTCAGTGCCCCCCTCTGTGATGCGCTTCAAGGCACTTGCGGAAACGTAAGGGATAAGAACAGAGGCACCCGCGATTGCAGCACTGCCGTAATCACCGCGCTGGATGTCTCGACCCATGACGAATGCATCCGCACCAGCTGCAGGAAACTGACCTACGGGGCTGGCAGCGACGATTTCTGCAAGGTCCTCTGCGGTTTCGAGACGGTCGCTCCGACCACGCTCGATTCGTCGTTGCTCAGCTCCCGCTTCACGCTCATCAATCGCAGCCTTGTACCGTTCCTCTTGGTCGGCAGACATATCTGGGGGCAGGGTGAATCCCTTGTACATCTTGCCATCGTCCGCCATCACAAACTCGCGACTCGCGGGCATGGCCATCATCAGTGTTTGATCGTCGGTAACCATTGTCTTCCTTTTTAAAAATTGAAGGTTCTCATTAGTTCTTGGAACACAGTGGATGGTATGCGTCCGTTTTTCATACTATAAAAAGACTCAGTGTCGTCTTCCGGTGTCGTGCGGATGACGTCACCCTCCGCATCCGCAAAGTAAGAGCTCAGGTTGCCACCTTCGTCTTGAAACAAGTAAATCATTCCCTCGGGAGTCTGCGTCATCTCGAGCGTCTTTTGATTTTCCATCGCGTCTTGAAAGTCTTCTTGAACAAGATCGAAAATCTCGTTCGGGTCATCGGTGTCGTAGAACTGACCTTGTTGCTGAGCTGCTTCGGAAAGTCTTTGCATACGCAACGCTTTTGCTTCTTCATCGTCTGTAGAAAGGAATCGTCGTTGTGGATCTCTCAACCTATACGATGAAAGCATCTCATCAGGAATCTTGAACGCATCGTCCATGGATGGCGTTTTTTCCCTTACAGGCGGCTTGTAGCCCTCTCTGGCGCCGATTGGGATGACATACTCGTCTCCCTCGTCAGGGATGACCTGGATGCCCTCTCCAGTGATTGCAGTGACCTCTCCCTCAGGCAGTGAGTCGCCCACAACGATTCTACGCATCGATGGGTCCGAAGCAGGCGAACCGAATGCACGCTGGGTTTCAATCAACGCGAACTGCTCGTCGATATCTCCCATCTTGGGATCGACTGACATCACTCGATATGAAGGGGCCTCGGCCATCAGTCTTTCTTCCTCATGTTCTTCTTGAGTGTATCATCATCTTTTTTGCCGCCTCGAGGACCAAGCTTGCCGTCTTCTTTCATGCTGAGCGCAATGGCAATCGCCTGCTTCTTGGGCTTGCCCTCAGCCATAAGCTTCTTGATCTTCTTGCCGACGGGGTCCTTCTTCATTTCTTCTTCTTCTTCCGCATGCCCTTCTTGAGCGTGCTGTCGTCCTTCTTGCTCTGACGACGAATCTTTGCGGCCTCTTTGCGACCAAACTCACTCTTGACTCGAGCCATCGCCCACGCATGCTGAGAGACCTTGGGACGGTTGCCCGAGCTCATGTATGCCGCAAGACCACGCTTGTAGACCTTCTTCTGGGCGGCATCCAAGCCTGCCATTCCACCCTTTTTCTTTTTCTTGCTCATATCTTGTCTCGTTCCTTCATCAGCCGGTCCAACCGCTTTTTCACGGCAGCAGAATACGGTTGCTTTTCATTGTCGTAGATGTCCGCAATCTGACTCATCAACTGCTTGCGACGTTTCACGTTGGGCGAACCCTTCGTGTATTTCTTGTTGAACTTGCGCTTCTTCTTTGGGCGCATGCTCTTCGATAGCTTTTTGTCCGTCTTGTCCACGGGATCTCCTGAGTACTAGTACTCTTTCATCGAGTAACCAGGATTCTTCGTGCGCTTCATGTCCTTGGTGAGCTTTTCCATGGTCTTCGCATCTCGAGCGTGCATCGCAGAGGCTGCAGCCAGTTGCTTAGATTGACCCGCGTGCATCTTGGATGCCTTCTGGAGCGCCTTCGATTGACCCTTGTGAAGCTTCGATGCTTTCTTCAGATTCGAAGTCACCTGCTTCATGGCCTTTTTGGGATCTTTCGGCTGGTCCGCAGGGTTGTGAGCAAGAGTCTTGTCGTCGTCGTTGAGTTTGTATCGAGCTTTCATGGTTTGTTTCTCCTGAATCGGGTTTAGCCCTTTACCTTTTTGCTTCGTCGCCATTGAGAGCACGACCAGTACTTCGCAGACAGTTTGTTCTTGCCGGCTGCAGTATCGCACCCATGACGCTTCCGAAAGTTTTTGCGACGTTTTGGGTCGTCACGTTTGATTTCCATCTTCGCATCACCAAAACGAATCACCTTCTGCTTGCCGCCTGAGCTCGCCAGAACGACGAACTTCTTGGTTCCGTATCCGGGCTCGCCCTGCTTGATGCGTCGAGGCGAGTTGGTCTTTGTGGGTATTCCCTTGCGCTTGGCCATATTAGAGCTCCGGTATCGTCAAGATATCTTGCAACTCAGGATCGATTTCTGCGGTTCCGGTACCCTTACTCCGACGACCGAGTCGCTTAATTTGTCTGAAGTCTTTCGCCGCCTTCTTTGCGTATGCCTCAGAGCGAACGTCAGGACCTTTTCGAGTCGGGCCGGAAAGTTTCAAACGAGGTTGAGGCTTACCAGTAGTCAGGTTGTCCTTCATCCCAGTCTTGACTGCCACTGGAGAAATCTCTGGAGCCTCCGGCTTCTTGGAGAACACACCAGCCTCTTGAGCAGCTCCGGCAGCCTTGATGCCAGACTTGACCACGGCCTTCACAAGGTTCGACCTCAATTTAGCCTTTTGTTTGGCGTCCTCTTTCACAGCAGACCGCTTGCGTGCCTGAAAACGCCCAACCGCTTCTTTCCGCTCTTCGCTCAGCTCTTTGTCCATCGCCTCGGCAATTGATTGATCCGACACCCCACCGGACTGTCGATTCACGTTTTGACCCACACGAGCCAACTCCGCTGAGCTCATTCCATACGCCATCTCAACCTCGCATCACACGACCCACACCGTCGCGTGAATCGTAGATAAACTTGACCATACCCATCTGCGGCGAATCCACAGAGAACACCATGAANCCATCAGACTCTCCCTCAAACATCGCCATAGCGTCCCGACCGAACTGCTCCTCGAGCGCAGACATCGCCTCGTTCATCGGGTCTGACATGTCCATCATCGACGTCTTGTCCATCGTCACAGACAAGATGTCATCCAAATCCATCTGATCCATGAACGTATCTGGACCTGGATTCAGCTCCATGGCAACCATGTCACCGCCATACTTTTTGTACTTTTTATAATCCTGCTTGAACGCAGACAATCCCTTAGGCTCCATCGGCATCGGACCTTCGTCCATGTATTCAAACAAAATCATGTCCGGATCACGGACAACCATTTTGTCCTGATGCTCCATCAACGCAGTCCGCATGTCCGACTGTTCATGGTCAGCAGTAAAATCTGGACTCGTACGGTAGTGAGAGTTGCGAGCCAGCTCCCGAAGACGCTCTTGCTCCTGCTCTTCCTCACTCATCGGAGACAAATTTAAAATGATGGTCGTGCCTGACTCAGGCTCCTCACATCCGCATGGATCGTGCATGTGACCTCCGTGTTTTATCATACAACAAGTAACACACAAAAAAACCCCCGGCTGCACAGAGAATACAACCGGGGGAAAGAGAACAACACGAATGTGTCGACTGAACTCGTTAGCGAATCAGGCACCACCCCAACTCCGAATGCAGTGTGTACAAACTACTCCAGTGGACCGACACCGTCAATCTGCGACAAACGCAACTCGACACACGGCCCCTCATCCTTCGCTGCATAGACAGACTTGGCAGTCAGAATCACAACCTGTGTGTCATCTCGGATGATGCCCGCCATGACCATACTATCGAGGGCACTCTTACAAACATTGTCTATGTCTGGCTTACTGCTGTGCCAGACCCTTTGCTCAGGGTCTTTCTTACGCATCAATCGCTTGGGCCTCGGAAACACCGCAACCACACTGACACTGCATACACCATCCAATGGAGCAGACCGCCATGCATTCTTCATGATCAATGCACTGCTTCGCTCCCAGTCAGCTGTACGCTTCGGCGTGTACAACCGCACATGGTTGCCCATCTTCGTGGCACGAGGCCTGCCCTTGCCAATCGGCGCACCAGGTATCACACATTCAAACTGCCAGTCCTGCATCCTCTGCATCCTCCCTCAACAACTCCAATGAAGTCTTCAGCTCTTTCATACTCTTTGGAAAATCAATGTCTTGCTCTCGTTCAATCGACAAACAAATCTGGTCAACCCTTGTCAGCAATGTCGTCAATGCACCCGGCCTTCGTATCGATGTCTCAAGAGAGTCAAACGCCCAAGGTATATCCAACTGTGATGGCACTTGCTTCATCCACCAGTCACACTCATACAACCAAGTGTCTGAGCTCAATGCCAACCGAGACAACAAGTAGTACCAGTCACTCACTGCCAATCGCAGATGACGCTCCACATTCTTGCATCGACTGCGAATCTTGTTGTCAGTCTGTGACAATACTACTTCCACATCCGACCTCCATGTCCTTTACGAAATGATTGGAATCTGACTGGACCACCACGNTTCCACTCTGGCCACCAGATGCAGCTCAAGTACCAATCCATCTCATCAGGACTTACTGCCACCCATCTCGCACAGAAGTGGTCACGTATCAGACGAACCGAGTGTGGCATCACCTCACCTGACTCCAACATACCGAAGCACTTGTCCCAGAACTCCTGATGCTTCTTTGCTCGATACTTGTACATCTGTATGATGCGTCCACTGCCGATACGATTCTTCAATGCAACACGACGCATGTAGATTGTCTCTGCATACCGCATACACTTGAGGAACTCTGACGTGGTCATGTCACCACCACAGTGCTTCATCGCATACCGATGCATTGTCTTGAATGCACACCATGACGCAGCAACCCTGTATGGCTTGCATGCATACTGCTGATGAATCTTCAACATCGGACACAGCTGTTCCATCAATACAGTGAATGAGTCACCCCAGTGCTTGCGTGCAATCACCAGTGCTCTGCCCTGAGGATCAACAACAACAAACAGCTTCTTCTTTCTGAATGCTTTCCACTTGTGTCCTTCAATCGACTCTTGCCGTACCCGTTCAATGTCAGATTCGTATTCACTCAAATCAACCAAGCTTGAGCTGTACCACCTGTCCTGCATCGGACGTATGACATCACATCGGTCCTCATCCAAGCCGAGTCTACGGCAGACGATGTCTCCTGGAACAAACCACGTCTTTGCTTTGCCCTTTGATCGAACAATCTTTTTGAACAGAATCTCATCATCGAATCTTGCACCAATGGCAGTCCGATATTCGTCGACCTCCGCCCCATACACTGGTTTCTCCACAACGCCATCGACACCTGACAACGGATAGTACTGTTCAATCACCATGTGTTCTGTGTTGATGTCCATCAGTTGTATTCCTCTGTTTTCCAAATCCAATGAAACGGTGAGAACGTCATGACTCGTAGCCACATCACGCTGTCGCCAAAATCGAATCTTGCCCAGATACCAAGACTACCATCTTGGTCCTCTGAACCCATCGCCTCACCCAGAGTCATGGATGGATACTTGTCGTCCAAGAACGAAGCCAATGCATACCAAGCAC
>FUFK010069151.1_pt1 | contig 15901 bp, 28 predicted proteins | sample 1021851 | NCBI WGS metagenome assembly FUFK01 (sample SAMEA51879418, study PRJEB19060) | metagenome | reverse complement strand
GTAACCATTTGCGCTACTAACTTACCACCCAACATATTGAAACCNAATGGTTGAACACAACATATCGTNGTTCCNATTGCAGTNTGATTTAGTTTNCCNTCATTGAAATTTATTTTCNTTNGNCCANCCAATCANNTCATCTCTAACTCCTAAACTCGTNACATCACTTCCTAAACAAATCAAACCTAANACTTTNNNAGNTGATTTATCTTTTACATANAANTTNANATTACGACCTGGATTAGCTGTGAACTCCATTGAGTGAATTAGTCNTCTTGTGATAATCCAATCCTCGTTTTCTTTTGCATTACCTTGTGTAACTGGTTCGACGATTGGTTCTATTGAATTGATTTCTTGAATAGTGAGTTCTTTATTGTAGATGTCTGTTGGTTGCCAGATAGTCTTTTCTAATCTGTCAATCGTGTCTGCTCTATCCATAAAGAATTGTGGGTCTTTGTTGAACTCTTCCCACTTCTTCCACAATGTAGATTCTTGAACTGACATCTCTTTTAGGAAGTCCATATTGTCTATAAACTTTTTCTTTTCTTCCTCGTAATTAAACTCGGCTTCTCCAAAGAAATTTTCGAAACTCATCTATAACCTCGTAATAATATATAGTTGTAATGATAGAACCACAAAAGCCAATAGTGTTCTGATGAACTCCATTAGATGATTGTGTCTATCAAAAAATCTTTCTATTTTATACCAAATAGAATTTTGATATTTTCTGTACTCTTTCTTACTCATAATATAACCTTTTTTACCTTCATTGTCAAGTATTAATTTGAGACAAATTTAATATCCGCACTCAAATCTGTTTTTAATATCTTTGCGTTTTCAAACTTGTATGGTTTTACACCCGGCGACTCTAAGATATCAATACGATTTACAAATCGTTTGTTCATTGTATCCTTGACTTGATACACTCCATCTTTTCCGTCAGTACCTGTTAGAACGATAAAGTCTCCGTAATCTAACCAACCACCCCATCGTTTCAGAAGATTTCTACTCACCGCTATGTATTTATATTCACTCGCTTGGTGAATCTTTATTTGCGTTCCATCCGCAAGAATGTCCGGTGTAGAATCAGTCTGATGACGAATTGGGTGATACATAGTTACTGTCACATCTAATCCCTCTAACTTACTCTCTGCCTTTTCTTTTAATTGAAGATTCTCATCTTTCAAAGTCTCTATTTGTTCTCTGTAAATATCTTTGTATCTCTCAAACTGATTGACCCAAACATATCCATTAAACATTGTAAAAAATGTTATAAATACTAAAAAATACTGCTTCATAGTTTCCACTCCTTTTATATGGTAATAACTATTTAGTTCCTACTTTTTTCTGTATGAAATCCACTATTTGTTCTGCTACATTTATTTTAGTGTATTGTTCCATACCTTTAAATCCTGGCGCTGAATTTACTTCACAAATTACATAGCTACCATTACTGAATAGTAAATCGACACCTGCTATATCTAAGTTTAATAATCTTGAACACTCACCACCAATCCATTCTATATCATCATCTATCTGATAAGGGATTGCTTCTCCACCTCGTGTGATGTTTGCTCTGAAATCTCCGTCAATGGATTGCCTCATCATACAACCAATCACTTTACCATTGACAACTAATACTCTTAAATCTTTTCCTAATGAATCCTCAATACACTCTTGAATTATAATATTATATCTTGAGTTAGTTAGTTCTGCCATTTTCATAATTTGTCTAAATTGTTTTTTATCATCAACCATAAAGACACCACTACCATAACTACCACTAAGTGTTTTGATTATCATTGGATACTTTAAATTCTTTTCTACTAAACTAATATCGATTGGATGTTTTACCAACATAGTCTTTGGGACGGGTAAAGATGATTGTCCTAATATTTGTTGTGAATATAATTTGTCTTTAACATTATCAATAGCATCACTTCCGTTAATCAATGTAACACCTAATCTTTCTAAGTGTCTAATGATTGCTTTGATAAAGTAAGTTGTTCCACTACCTGTTCTCGGTAATACAAAGTCAGGTAATTTTCTTGGAATACCCTCAACCAATATAGATTTTCTATCGTCTCTATCAACAAATATATCTACATCTTTAGGATTAACCACACGAACTTTAATATCTCGTTTTTCAAATTCTTCTACGAGTCTTTTGACTTCGTGATTTTCTCCTAATTGTTTTTTATGTATTATCCAACCATTCATAATTTAATATTCTCTTTCAATATAACCCAACATAACCACATTCCAAATGCGGCTAATCCTATTAATTCTAATCCGTTCAATGTAAATCCTCTTCTTCATATTGCTCAAATGGATTTGTATACTCAAGTTCCATTTCAATATCATTTAGTAATTCTTGTACAATATTCCAATCTTCTAATTCGATTGCATTTTCTAATTTTTCTAATACATCTTTTAATGTTATTCCACTCATAAATAAATCCTCTCTCCTGTTCCTACTTGTTGTTCATACCACAATTTTTCTTTGTCATGCCATACATATGGTCTTTCTGGATTTTCTGTCCAACCAAACTGAGAATAATAATCAAAATCTTTTCTCAATAGATTAGCTCTATGTGATGAATGAAATGCCTCATTACCAATCCAATCTGGCATTATAATCTCACCTGTATCGTAGAATTCCATATTGTTATTGTATCCACGATTAATCCATTCTTGTATAAATACATTAGTGTAATGTTTTAAGGCCGGTGCATAATCTCTCCACATAACCGAACAAGGATGATTAATCCATCCTTTGTAGGGCTTTCCGTCTTTTCTTGTTTTACCTGTAATAGCATTAATGATTTGCATACCTTCGACTCGTTGTTTACCGAGTCTACGCCAATCTAATGTTTGTGCAGATTTCTCAAATGATTCGTATGGTAGGAATGTTTGCATAATTTATAACCTTAATATAATACATTTATTTTGCTTTGTCAAGCTTTTTTTTCGATAGTTGTTCTTGATACTCTTGTGGTGTGTAAAAAACTCCTTTACCATAATCATTCAGTAAAGACTTTTCTAACTTTAATCTTTCTTTATATTCCACGAAAGTTTCACCTTCAAGTCTTTTATCACCTTTGAGTAGTTTACCTATCTCTAATCTTTTTTTCATCATTTCTTAACATCTCCCATTAAGAATTTTTTTTGTTTGTCTAAGTCTTTTTTAAGTTGTCTTTCAGCTGCCAACTTCTCTTTATGACGAGCAACCAAGATTTCATCTTTGGTTCTTCGTTTAGTTTTCTTTTTGACTTTAACCTTGGTAGGTTTTAATGTTCCTTTTAGTTTAGGTTGTTCAACACCTTTGTGAAATACATTACCATCTTTATCCACAAACTCATTCATAAAGTGCCACCCTGCTGGACGACCTGTTGGTTTGTATTGTTTGGTTTTGTTTTCAAATTCCTCTGGAAACATTTTATACATTCTAGCTTGTAATGCTTTATCACTAATTACATATTTTACATCTGTGCTTACATTACGAACTGGCTCGCCTGTATATTTACAATCCATATAAGGAACACCATCGATGTAATAACCACCATTATCTTCGAACTTACTCATATAACTCCTTACGCTTGTGCTATTGAACCTGAATTAAATGCTCGTTCAACAACTTGTTCTTCAATTTTATCGTCTATGAAATTTTTAACTGCTTGACGAAATACTTTCTCTGCTTCCATATCATCTTCGATTAAATCTTCAATCAATTTAGACACCATAGCTAATGTATCTTCATCTTTCTTTTCAGTCAATCTTTCTTCAATTTTTTCTAATCTTCTAACTAACTCTCTAATATCCATAATTACCTTTAAATTTTGAGTGCAGGATAGGATTCGAACCTACGAATAATGGTTTTGCAAACCACCCCATTAGACCACTCTGGCACCTGCACGGCCGATGCGTTCTGCCAGTTTTTTTTCCTGTATCTCCATTATATGTTTACAATACTTTATTTTATGTCTCCTACGAAACTGATATGCTTTACAATCACAAGACCATTCGAGACGAGATGGGTCAAATCTAATATCGTATTCTTTACCATCTACTTTGTGATGTTCCCATCCATACTCATCTATAAGTATTCCGTCGAACTCTTTTACTATGTAATCTATCATTTCTTGACTTTTCATATACCCCTAATATACGACATTATATTAGCGATGTCAAGCTTTTTTTTTATTTTTCTTTAATTTTATTAATTAACTTCTTAATTCTCATTTCTCTGAACCACACTTTATCCTCTGAATGACCTGGATTTTGTTCCGTCCGATATAATCTCTTTTGTAATTGGTGAACTTTTTTAAATAGCTTTGACTTATACTCATACTTTTTACTCATTGTATTCTCCTGCTGCATTATTGACATTAACTCTGATATCATTTCGTTCGAATACCTCCTTTTGCTGTTGGTTGTGGATTTAGTTCCCTACTATCATCACCCATATCACCAAGAACTGCAGGGTCAGGTATGGGTGTGGCATAATCATCATCACCATATGGGTTTGGATTGTTATCATCTGGCTCTACCAAATCATAGTGTAATCCATCGTTTCCATTTTGACCAATGATGTCCATTCTCTCTTCGTCAGCCGAAGAATAGATATCTTTCCAATGGTCGTGTTGGGTTTTTGCAGAAGCACTTTCAATGTTGATGCTCCCACCCGCCGGTGCTTCATCCTCATCTCTTGTAGTTCTATTCATTAGCGCTTGATTATATGCTATGACTAACATAACTGCTAATGGGTCAAACACAAAGATAAGAATAAAAATAAAAAACTTCACAACAGTATCGATGTCTGTTTCGAATGTTCTTGCCAGATAAATTGCTGGCCCAACATCCACACCTGTTGATACTAATTGTATTTCTAAATCTGCTCGTTTTGTTTTGAATTCTAATATCTCTTGATTAACTTGTGTGATTTGTGGATTATAATCTTCTCTTAGTTTTCGTTTAGCAGTAATATAATTGTCTGGTAATTCAGATATAGCTACTGATAATTCTTCTTTCAAAAAAGATTTATCTTCTTCTAATTGTTCTATTCGTTCTTCAACTGCTATGAGTTCCGTAGATTGTTTTTCAAATTCTAATGTAGCACCTTGATATGCATTACTTAAATATCCAAAGATACCTGCTGATGTAATGAATACCAATACAATGGTTGCTATGGTCATATAGACTTTTTGAAACCAATTGATTACTTTCCAATAACGATATAAGAAAGAAGCTGTAACTAATTTACCAAGTTCTAATGAACCTGCCATTATCACTACTGATAAGAAAGCACCACTAAAAAGTTTTGCTAATCCATAAACTGAGAATGCTGCTGCACTACCTGCAATAAGTAATGCGGACAACCCTAACCATATGTGAAAGTATTTTGAGTTCTCCATANNAATACCTCANNATCCACCTACTACCACACTTCTTACACTTAGTTAAAAAGCTAATAAATTCATACCACTTGGTTCTCGTCCAAGTTCTTTTACATTTTAAACATTTCATAATTCTTCTCCACCTTTAATATAAATAGAGAACAAACGCACTAATCTGTCGTTTATTTCAATTTCTTCTGACTTTTCGCTATATCAAAAAATCTCAATCTGTATCTACTACTCTTCGGTCTACAACCCGGCCTAACTTGTAGTATGATACTCTATGTCATTTTTCGTTAGGGTATCTTCTGATGACTTTTTAGTAAATCACTAAAGTTCCCATCGGAACTTATCTTCGTGACTGATGAACACTCTCTCATCAGAACTCTCGTTTGGTCGCTCATCCAAACCTNTCACTCACTTCCGCAAAAATTAAACCCAAGAAGTTTTGGGAATGAAAACCCTACGATATCAATTTTAGTTTTTCGTTTTTTTGTCTGTCTTTGAATTTTGAATTTCTATATAATCTACATCTATAAGTTTCATACAAATATAATAATATTCGTTGTTTCTCAGTATGGTGTCGGCCGAGCCCCACATAATTTTCAAGTCTTCTGCCGTATACTGGCAGTTTTCAACCAACACCTTACCAAGTACATAAAACCTATCGTCGTCGATAGTAACTAACTTATTGTTTAAGTTAGCCAATCTTGACTGATGTTTTCTTTGGTTTTGCTGGTTCTACTTTAGGAATATCTATTGATAGTAGTCCGTCTTTAAACGAAGCCTTTACCTTGTCTCCGTCTAATAATTCGCCCAACTCAAATTGTCTTTTGAATGATGAACCTTTAAGTTCTCTTCTAAGAACTTTTGCACCATCATCATCAAACAATCCGTGTTTGTCGCCCGATATAATTAAGATACCATCCTCTACATCTATCTTCAAGTCTTTCTTATCCAAACCTGGTATTTCAGCTATGATACCTACTTTGGTATCGTACTCGTATACATTTACTTTTGGATATGCCGTTCCTGAAAATGGTTTGACACCTACTTGTTTTTCAATCTCTGGAAATTGTGTATTGATTATTTGGTCAAACATTCTGTCGAATGGTGTTAGAAATTCGTCCCTATCGATTGCAGGGAACCTGTGATTGTATATTACTTTAGTCATTGTTTTTCTCCTATTGTTGTTAACTATTGTAGTCTAACTGATAACCTCTCTTGAGCGTTATCTATATATAAATATAATGTTTATGACAAAAACACTATATTTTTTTTAACATTTTTTTGGGTATCCAAACTATCTTGCCGGTGTCTGATTTACCCTTTACTTTTTCGTCGTGTACCCTACTATTGAAATCTGATTCTTCACATACTATAATAGTATCTTTNTATATCATACCCTCAATAGTAGGATAGTCAAACTCTANTTTTNCCTTCATTTCTTTTCTGCTGGCAATCTCAATGGCTTATGATAGATATCGATTCGTTTTTTTAAACGAGTAACATCTTCATATCCTACAACTCTNTCTACAAGAACTCCGTTNTCATANATAGCAGTCGTTGGAACTCCACGAACATTNGCNCTTTCTGCTAATGTTGGACTTTCATCAATGTCAANGAACTCAACTGGATATCCGGCTTTTACTAATCTATCCATTTGTGGTTTCATTTGTTTACAAGGGCCACACCAAGTTGCGTTAAAAAATTTTACCTCAACCATTATTTGCCCCCAATCTCAAGTCCAAAATTTAATACCATAAATCTGAACTTAGCTTTCTTTGCGTCGTAGTTAAGTTGTAGTAGTGTAATTCTTCCTAATCGAACTTCGATGTTCCACTTCTCAGATTTACGACTCTTCCAACTATTAATGTAATTAAACATTTCCTTCTCCTTATTAATTAACCATTAAAGACTTTTTTCTTACCACCATCATAAGCGTAAGCGTGCCCTTCTTCCATTAAGATATCATTTACTGATACCCATCCGTCAGAAGATAAGTCAATTGCACTTTCTGGATTCTTAATACATTCTTGTATATGGTCTCCAACGAAATCAGGTGATACAAATATTTCACCCAATACTCTTCCGTATTTACCTGTACCGAAACTTCTTAATTTAAAAATTCCTTGTTCAAGTAATTCTTTGTTTCTTGCTTTAGCAAGTAATCCTTTTGCTTTTTCTTCTAAATCTCTTGTTCTTGATTCCCAAGTATCTAATCCCATATATCTAACTCTTGATTTAAATTTTACTTTAAATCCTAAATCAATCCAACAATCGATTGTATCTCCATCAACAACTTTAATCAGTTCGCACTCATACTCCCTGAAATCCATTTGTTTTGCCATTGTTCTTCTCCATTAAAAAGAACGAACTCCGATATCCACACAAATGTATTTTAGTTTATCAAATTGAGAAGTATAGACACCTGTGTCTAAACACTCTTGTATCTTATTGATTTCGGAACCCGTTAGTCTGCTAACATATACTTCTCCATTATAAGTATAAGTGTTGCTTTGTTTTCCGGCCATACTATTCAATGTTGACATTAATTCTTTTAATCTGATGAACGCTGGATAAGTTCCTACTGCGAACCTTGAGTGTTCAGATATAAGAATATATTTTTCATAATCTGTTATTGTATGCATTACTTTGTCTCCTCGTCAAATGGGAATACTTCAGTATTGGTCAAGTATGAATATTGTTCATATCTAATATTCCAACCTGTGTTGTTCCACACATCGACTTTTATTTGTATGTCAGAAGGTAGTTGCTCATCTTGTGCAATCAAGACTACATTTTTTACACCCTTTTCTTGTGCATAAGATATACCTTGAAAAGCGCCTTTCCATAAGTCGTGACCACCCTCTTTTTTTATTTCTTGAATTTGTATTACTACTAACGAATTAGGTTCACATGCGACAATGTCTGCTGTGCCAGAAGTTAATCCGTCATATTGATTAGTTGTTACTAATCCGTCAATTCCTAAATACTTTCTTAACTTGGAAGATTTTTCATAGTGAACTAATAGAGTTTCTTCCATTTCGTTCTCGTCTATTCTCATATATTCCGCTCTTGAACGAATTAATATTCCTCGTTCTCTCAACCATTCAGTAAGATTCTTTTCCATTACACTAACTTCTTCAGTTCTTACGATACCATTTTTAGTGTTGGTGGTTTTAACACCTTCTAAAATCTCAATCTCTCCATAAACACCAGCACTTCTATCAATAGAAAATTGACCCTTTGATATAGGAACTCCCTTTTTACAATAATGTAATCCTTGATATGCCCCACCATAACTAAAAATATTTGATTTGTATTCAATAGGGTCATATAGTTTATCACCAGAATCATTAAAATGCTTTTCAACATTTTCTGGCTTTGGAACAAATCCAGCTTTTACTAATAACTTGATACCTGTATCAGGACATATAAAAGTCTCTCCATCTATAACCCAAGTATTTGGCCCAAGCTTACCTGCTTTATCAATAGGATTTTCTTTAGCCGGTTTTCCATCTTTACCAACAATAACTCTTTCATTAGTTAGTAAAGGTGTGTGTTTTTGACAAAATGTATTATACTTAACTTTATTATTTTTTAACCACACGAACTCTATTCGTATAGTCTCATCAATATAATTTGAGTATGCGTGTTCTAATCGGCGAACGATTGTCTTTGGACTTCTAACATCTGTAAACATATGTTCATCTTTTAGACTTAATATTAACATAGAACCACAACCATTCATCTTATTCCAATTCTTAGTTTTTACATTATACTTTTGTAAAGGTGATTTAACTTCAAAGACCTCGTGTTCTAATGTATTACTATTGACTGGTCTCATAGCAAAGTAATCATTTCCGTCACGAGAACTTCTTATTTCTTTTAGTCCGCCAAAGTAAGGTATTAATGCTTTTAGACCATATCCGTGTTCAGACAAAATAGCTGGTGTAGATATACTATATCCAATGTCCATAGCATTCATCATTGTGTTCTCGTCCCAACCAGACATATTATCTGTAATAATCAATTCTTTGTTTGTAGAATCAAATACTATCTGCACATCAACTAATCGTCCATTACGCTTCATAATTTGAAATAGATTAACTAAAGTATTGTTAACAACTTCTTTTACTGCTTCCCAAAAATCATAGTGGGTGCTTCCTAATGGATTACCTCTATCTACTTTAACTTCTACTTTTTTTCTACTAACTGATTTACCTGTATCTATTTTTACACTCATTAATTTTCCTTTGGAAATTCTAATTCCATTTGTTCATTTCTACCTTTATCTAAATGTGCGTTGTATTCGTTTTCATATTCAANTTCACACTTTAGATGGTTTCTATTATTACCTAAGTAATCATAATCAACTTCGTGAGTGTGGTCTCCACACAAATCACAAGTCCAATAATCTAAATATTCTTTTTCATATGGTTTTTCAATACCATCGTATCCCTTCCACATCTTTATGTTAAGTGGGTTCTCTGCAGCTGTTGCTTTGACATCTGTAAATTCTGTTGCCCTTTCAATGTTAGCTGCAATCTCAACTGACAAAGTTGCTATTCTATTACTATCAAGTGTTCGGTTCTTGTGTCTATTCAACACTCCACCTACTACACCTTGCACGAAAAATTCGTCCATAGTCGTTTCTCCTAATTCCTTTCTAATTAATTTATACTGGCGGCGGTAGAAAGGAAAACACCCACCGCCAGTCGTGTGAATCAATTCACACTAAAAGCTATCTGAATCATATTCATCATCTAACTCGTCCTCATTGAACAAGTCTTCTGAAGAACCATCATTGATATACTTCTGAACTAACTGCTTAACGAAAGTTCTCTCAGAGTCAACACCACCATCATTACTGAATTGTGGATAGACACTAACTTGAGCTGCTTCGTCAAGACCGAAACCATCAAACATCAAACCAGCCATCTCAACCGAAGTTCTCGTAGAAATAGCAGAGTCGATTTTGCCAGTCTCTGAGTTAGACTCAACTCTTGTAGTGTTAGCAATCTCAGCGATAGCTGATAGATTGTCTACATCAACATGCGGAAACATATATTGAAGTAGTTCAAGTTCTTGAACATTATCCAATACATCCATTTCTACAATAGTGAATCTGTCCATTAAGGCCTTGTCCATAACTCTTGTAGAAGTGTATTCATTACCGATGTTAGCCGTAGCAACAAAAGTAACTCCCTCAGCAACTGAGATAGTTTCTTGACCAGAAGCCTCGTCAAGTCTGAGATATCTTTGACCTTGGTCAAGAACAGTCATCAGAATATTCCAAGCGTCTGGATGTGCTCTTGACAACTCATCAAGAAGAATCACAGCGTTTGGTGTCTGAATCGCTTTGACAAATAAAGACTCAGAGAAATAAGTTCCCTGCTTCTTGTCAAAGTGAACATTACCAATCAATGTGGCTCTTGGGTCTTGAGTACCACCCATATTGAAATAGAAGTCAGGTCTATCTAAGGCATTTACCAAAGACTTAGCTGCCATTGTTTTACCACAACCGGCAGGACCTGTCATCAATATGTTCTTACCTCTTACGGCAGAACGGATTAAGTATTTCCACTTCAACTCGTTCATCATCAAACCTTGTGGTTTAAGAGAATAAGAAGAGTGAATAAAGTTTACAACTTCGTCGTGTCCGGCAGGAACATCAACCGAAGAAGTTGGGACAACTGGCTTAGTAGTCGCTTCATACATATCCATAGGAACTGCCCACCAATAATTCTTACCAGATTTATTGACACGCTGTTCTAATGCCATATTGTTATTGAAGGCTTTCTTACGAGCGCCAGTCGTAATCTGAGAAGTATACTTGACACCATTAGCGTCAAAAGCATTGAATCTGTTACCAGACTTCTCAATCCTTACAACTATATTTTCCATAACATTTCCTTTCATTTCGTTATTTTTCTTATTAATCATATACCTAAATATAATACTTTTTTTATATTAAAGTCAAGCTTTTTTTTCATTTTTCTAAAAATAAATTATTCATAGTTTTAGCCAGTGATGATACTTTCGTTACATCAACGAACTCGGCACCTTTACCATACATTGTTTTGAAGTCTTCCATATTTCTACTTCTATCGTAATCTGAATCTCCAACAAAGTAAGATAACACTCTAATACCTTTTTTGATAATTTCTTTAACTTGTCTCTTAGTGTGTTGTAGAGCTTCATCACCATAGTAATCAAAGTCCCCATCGCCGAACATTGGCATTCCGTCTGAAAAGTTTAAGAAATATGAATCACGATTAGAAGTGCTTGGAACAAAGTCTTTCATAATCGCTTCATAACATAGTCCCTCAGGAGTAGTTCCACCAGCGTGAAGATTAGGCCACAAGTTCTCAATGTGTTTGAACTTGTTAACTCTTGAATCATATCCGATAGCAACCATTGGTTGACCATTGTAACTTCTACCACCACTGCCGTGATGAGTAGTTCTGAAACTAACCACTACATCTAATCCACTAATCATTGAAGCTGCTTTACAAATCGCAACCACAGCGGTCATAGTGTTAGTCCATTTTTCACCACTCATACTACCACTAGCGTCAACACTAATGTGAAGTATAGCATCATTATATTGTTCTACGAAAGTCGTAGAGAAAACTTTTGAATTACCAAACCCAAGTTCTGCAATCAATCTCTTGTCAATACGACCACTATCTAATCTTGAGTTCTTAAGAGTTCTTGATTCAGAACGAACTTGTAATTTTTTACCTAATAGAGTTCCAAGTTTTTTACCAGCGATAACTGAGTCTGATGTTCTACCACCATAATAACTACTACTATTTGAGAATAGACTTGGAAACACATTGTCATCAATCATTTGTTGAGTAATCTTTTTAACAAACAATACTTGGGTTTGACCAGTAAAGTTTTTGTTATGACTTTTCCAATTGTTTTGTTCAACATCACCACCAACATTAACTTGTGTTACGCCAGACTCTTCCATAGCGTTTACAATGGAAGCGTCTTTCTTAGATAGTCTACCAACTTTTTTCTGTTGGTTGTTCATAAATTCTTTTTGTCTTTTAAGAGCATTAGTCAATGTCTTCGCTTGTTGTGGTGTTAAGTCTGAAAACTCAGAACCATTATCATTAGACATTGGTTGACCAGATAAATCTTGTTTGACTTGTTGTGTCCAATCGGTTTCTTTAATCGTATCCATAATCTCTTGGTATCCGTGATAATCTCCACGAGCCATTTTTTCAGCTGCTTCATTTAACATATCTGATTTAGATTTTCCACTATCTTGACCTTGACCACCAGACTTACCACCTTGTCCATTTGGTCCAACTTGTTCTGCGTCAAATTCTGGTAGTGGTTCAAGGTTATTGTAAACAAAAGTTAAACAATCACAAGCGACATTGAAAGCTCCGTCCATATCGTCAAGGTGTTTTACTGATGTAAAAATTCTTTTGTATATTCTTCTCAAATCAGGCAAAGCATCTAAGTCAGATTCTTTGTTAGTGAAGTTGATAATACGATTCATATAATTATCTAATGTTAAGTCATTACCGAAAGTATTGTTCTTTAAAGCTCTTGTAATAGCTGGTGAGTGGAAATACTTATCATACATAGCGTGGTAATAACCTTTGTAGCCAGGTGAAGTAGAGAATACATAATAGTCAATTCTTCTATCTTCTACATAGTTTAACATATTTTTAAGGTGTCCGACAATTTGTCCTCTTGTAAAACCTAAGTCCTCACCAATCATCATAATTTGTTCAGGTGTGTTTTGTCTTAGTTGTCTAAGGAAGTTAAAGTCAGATAATAAAATGTGTGAACCCTCGTGTAAGGCCAACCCTACAACGTGGTCAAAATTTTTTTCGTCAATCTTAGAACCAATAGTTACGGTCTTGCCGTCTGTATAAGAATCTCCGTTCTGTTGATATCTTACTTTGATGTCAGAACGATTAGTTACAATGTTGACAAAGTTTGCAATAGCTCTACGATAACCGGCTAATGCGATATGGTCTACTTTTGGTTTGACAAAATCCTCGTCAACAACACCAGTGTTGACTTGAATATCGTTCCAAAAGTTAGTATAATTATTGTTCATCATAAGTCAAGTTAAGAATAATAAATGACAAAGTCAAGCTTTTTTTTATTTTTTTCCCAATTTAATTATACACGGAATACATAGATTGGGATAAAAGATAGTCCCAACAAAATCCGCAGTATTACAATTTTTACAATTCATACCTAATGCTACGAATAATAAATGACAATGTCAAGCTTTTTCTTTCGTGAAACCCATTACTTCCATTGCTTTGATTATACCATTGATAATCTCTTCTGCATTGTTTGGCATAATACTAATACCTTTGGTTGTNGGTTTCCACTCTTGTGTTTTTCTATCTTGATAATAGATTCGAACATCAATGAAACGATAACCCTCATATTCTTTTTCTGAAATACGATAGACTTCGTTTGAGTTCTTTTTGATTTGTGTGATTATGTTTTCTTTACTCATTTTATCTCCANGGTAANATNGTCATNCCNATCAAGTTAAGTAATAACTCTACCACAATAAAGAATAGTAAACCACCACCTATTTGATATAACCACCATTTCCAACCGGTTAAACTATCANCCCATTGACGAGTTGATGAGTTTCTGGCTTTATCATATAGACCACTTTTGTTGCCAATCTTTTCGGCCCAATAGTTTGGGTCCACCACATCTTTTATTTTCTTTAACAACTCTATCACTATATCTCTTCACCATACAAAGAATATTTCTTTATTGGTTCTGGTTTCGCTTTTCCGTCTTCGATATGAACTTCGCCTTTTTTAGCATCCATATAGAATTCTGAAATACCTGTTTGCATAAAGATAACATTTAACACTTCTGTCAATGATGAATAAATCTTATCGTCATCTCCGTCCACTACACTCCACCTATCACCTGGTGGAACTCTTGTTGCTTTAAGTTCTTTCATCTTATCCCTTTAATACTGATTTGTCTTCTTCAATCATAAAGTATTTATTCAACACTTCTAATTTACCACTTGCTGATTCTAACATCTCAACATACTTATCTACTTCCATAAGTAAATCAGGGTGTTCACCGATACCAACTGAGTTAGTAAAATATATATGTAGAGTTGCTAATGCTTCTTCTATCTGTGCTTCATACTTTTTCTTAGCTGCATTTACTAAATTATTATTTACTACCATTTTCACTCTCTTTCTCCTATTTAAATTTATTTGTTTTGTATGTTACTTTTCTTTTACCTTTTAGTTTTACTTCTGAGTTAGTTTTTTTTCTATGACAACTTTTACATAATGTCTGTAAGTTATCCAAAGAATAATAACTCCAATCTAAATCTTCTTCTTTAACGAACTTCTGTTCTACCAATGGTCTAATGTGGTCTGCTTGCCACTTAGCATCCTCTTTACCACAATGGTTACAAACTCCTTTATCACGATTCCACAATTGTGCTCGTTGTTCACCACTATGATATATTAATAAATATTCAGTAGCACAATCTTCGTGCCAACTTTTTCTTGTATTGATAGTTCCGTCTTCATTTAGTATTGTGTTTCCACACCAACGACAACTACCTTTTGTTTTAGTATAATAACTATCTGGCTTAGGTGGTAAACGAAAGTTTCCGTCCCACTTTTCTTTCTTTTTTTCTCCAAATGTTTTCTTGTGTCGAGAACTCCACCTACTTAACGGCACATAAATTCCTTTTTCATTTTACGATAATCTTCGTTCTCTCGTGCTAACTTCCAATAGTCTTTAAATATATTAGAACTACGAAAGAACCTTTCTACATTGTGGTCTTTTGGAAGTATCTCCCACTTACCATTTTCTCTTGTCCACTTTTTACCTGAACTATGATTCCAATATCTACGGGCTCTTGTAAATCCCATATGTAAATACTTCTTTGCCATATCAGCTCCAACAAAGTCTTCTTGTTTTAGATAATCCAAGAACATAGCATAAATTGTTTGTGCGGATTGTCTTGCTTGTTCTGGTGTTTTAAATCTCCAATGTATGTGAAGTTCAGATTTATAAGGTTGACAAATCAATACACCTTGTTGTCCACGACCTACTTTATATAGATGTGGGTTTTCTCTATAATCTATATTGGGTTTCCAATGATACTCTTTGGATTTAAACCCTACATAACTTGGTTTATCCAAAGGCACTTAATGCTTGTTTCCTTTCCTTTCTATTCATCACGTGAATAGAAGTTAAAAAGTTTATCAATTCAGTTCTTGTCATCAAATTAATTTTGTTCTCTTTGTATAATTTTTTAACGTGGTTTACGGTTTTACTATAACCATATTTAATATAAGTATCTTTACAACTATGGAAACAATCAGAAAAAGTTTGGTGATTGTAAAATACTTTTTGTTGTGGTTTAGGTTGTGGTTTAGGTTGTAGAACTACATCTTTCCACTCACGAGCTTTTGATGAACTCATCTTACCACCAACCTTGACTGCTCGTCTATCTA
>FUFK010042697.1_pt1 | contig 15907 bp, 22 predicted proteins | sample 1021851 | NCBI WGS metagenome assembly FUFK01 (sample SAMEA51879418, study PRJEB19060) | metagenome | reverse complement strand
GATAGTAAACATTTATTGGTTTGCATGTAATGTAGGTTTGTATTTCATTTCAAGAAATATGCAATCACCAGTAGATGATTTTTGGAATGGTATGTAAATGATCTTGACATATATCAAAATTTTCTTTATAATATAAGTATCACTAATTTTATCATGATTGAAGTTTTACTACAAAATGAACCATACCGATACGTTCGAAAGGAAAAACTCCTAGAGAATGGTCAACCCGACTATCGTATTCAAAAGTGGGATAACCATAATGGATATAGGGATATGTATCTTTGTGATAACTATATGCAAATGCAAACTGCCATGGATGATTTTGAATATACTAAATGGTTAGATCCTGCAGGTGTTCCATGTTATGTAAAAGATGACTAAAGAAAAAAGACCTTGGGGATGGTATGAAGTAATTAATGAGGGGACAAGATACAAAGTTAAATGTATCGAAGTCTCCGCAGGATCTAGTTTATCCTTACAAAGACATACTCATCGTGCAGAGCATTGGGTTGTTGTTGAGGGAACAGCTCTCATTCATATAGAAGGTAAAAAATCATTGATTATAGAAAACCAAAGTACGTATATTCCTGTTGGAGTTAAGCATCGACTGACAAATCCTGGTAAGATACCATTAAAAATTATAGAAGTTCAAAGTGGTTCTTATCTTGAAGAAGATGACATAGAAAGATTTGATGATGATTATGGGAGGGTAAATGAACAACAACATTAAGATAGGATTTCAATGTAGTTCTTTTGATCTATTTCACGCAGGTCATGTGACTATGCTTAAAATGGAAAAAGAATTGTGTGATTACTTGAAAGTAGCACTTCAAGTAGATCCAACTATAGATCGACCAGGTGTAAAGAATAAACCAACACAAAGTGTTTATGAAAGGTACGTACAATTACAAGCTTGTAAATATGTTGATGAGATACTTGTTTATGAGACAGAATTAGATTTGATTAATTTAATTAAAACACAAACATTTCATGTTAGATTTTTAAGTGAAGAGTATAAAGATAGAGACTTCACTGGCAAACAATATTGTATTGATAATGGGATTGAATTATTCTTCCATTTGAGAAGACATCAGTATTCATCTACTGAAATTAGAAATAGAGTTTACGAACTTGAGAAAATTAAAAGAGAGGAAAAGGTGGAGGAAGTTATTGAACAGTACTCTCCTAAACTTTTAAAAAAGTATATGAATGATGAAAGCAAAGGAAACTAAATTAAAAGATGCATATCTTATTACAACTCCTCGTTATGATGATGAGAGAGGATTTTTTATTGAGTCATTTAGTCTTAAGAAGTTTAGAGAAGTAACTGGTGCAGTTGATAATTTTGTACAGGATAATCATTCAAAGTCATCAAAAGGTGTTTTAAGAGGACTTCATTATCAAACCGAACATCCTCAAGGAAAATTAGTTAGATGCACTCAAGGATCAGTTTATGATGTTATAGTAGATCTTAGAAAAAGTTCACCTACTTTTGGTCAATCATATGGAGTTGAATTATCTCAGAATAATATCATGTTGTGGGTTCCTATAGGATTTGCACATTCATTTTATACACTAAGTGATTATGCTGAATTTGAATACAAATGTACTGACTATTATCACCCAGAGTCAATGGAAACTTTAATGTGGAATGATCCAGATTTAGATATTGAATGGCCATTTGATGGTGATCCTATTTTATCTGATAAAGATAAAATTGGTAAATCATTTAAGGATTGTTTTAAATATGAATAAACTTTCAGTTTATGGTGGCACTGGTTTTATTGGTGGCACTTTTTGTAATTTGTATTCTGATAATGTTTTAAAGATTCCTCGTGAGGAAAGAAAACCTTTATCAAAAAATATAATTTATTTTATTAGCACTACTACTAATAGTCATGTCTTTAAAGATTTACACATTGATGTAGATACTAATCTAACTGTGTTGATGGATGTATTGGAACATTGTAAAGATGAGAATCTTACTTTTAATTTTGTAAGCAGTGCATTTGTTTATGGAACAGATGTTATCGATGCAAAGGAGGATGATATTTGTGAACCAGGTGGTTTCTATTCTATTACTAAAAGATGTGCAGAACAACTACTTATATCATATTGTAAAACATTTAATATTAAGTATCGTATTTTAAGAATTGCTAATGTTTATGGTGATGATAAAACTGTTTCATCACAGAAGAATGTTCTTAAGTTTCTTATTAGTCTAATGAAAGAAGATAAACCAATTACCCTTTATGATGATGGTATGCAACTCAGAGATTATATGCATGTTAGTGATATATGTCGTGCTTTGAAACTTGTTATAGAAAAAGGTGAAAAGAATTCTATCTATAATATTGCAGCAGGAAATCCTTTACCTTTTAAAACGATTATGGAAATGGCAAAAAATTATTTGGGAAGTCAGAGTAAATTTAATTATATCGAATATCCTGAGTTTAATAAAGTTGCACAGGCATATAATTATTCTGTTAATATAGATAAGTTAACAAAACTAGGATTTAAACCATCTATCTCTTTTGATGAAGGGTTGCGATCTTTATGCATTTAATGTATAATACAAATTAAGGAAATGTTTTACTATGAGTGAATACAAAAAAACAGCATTAGTATTAGGTGCAGGTGGATTCATTGGAAGTCATATGGTCAAAAGACTTAGATCTGAAGGTTACTGGGTTAGAGGAGTAGATTTAAAATCACCTGAGTTTTCAAAAACAGAAGCACATGAATTTGTTCATGGTGATTTAAGAGATATTGGTTTTGTAAAAAGAGTTATAGGATTCAAAGGATATCAGGGAAACTTTTATAATAGTGTTCCTTATAGATTGATAGAATCTTTTGATGAGATATATCAGTTTGCTGCTGATATGGGTGGAGCAGGGTTTGTATTCAGTGGTGATAATGATGCAGATATAATGTATAACTCTGTAACAATTAATTCAAATCTTCTTGAGTGTCAACGTTTGATGAATTCAGATAAGAATGAAAGTAAAACAAAGATATTCTTTTCATCTTCTGCCTGTATGTACCCAGAGCATAATCAACTTGATCCAAATAATCCAGACTGCCGTGAAGAATCTGCTTACCCTGCTGACCCTGACTCCGAATATGGATGGGAAAAACTCTTCTCNGAAAGACTATATCTCGCTTATAGTCGTAACTATAATATACCTGTGTATATTGCTCGTTACCATAACATTTTCGGTCCAGAAGGAACATGGGATGGAGGAAGAGAAAAGTCTCCAGCAGCAATCTGTCGCAAAGTAGCTGAACTCCCGAATGAGGGTGGAACTATCGAGGTGTGGGGAGATGGTTTACAAACTCGTTCCTTCTTGTTTATTGATGAATGCGTCGAAGCAACCTACAGATTAGTACAATCAGACTTCAGTGGTCCTGTGAATATTGGATCTGAAGAGATGGTAACAATTAACGACCTTGTTGATACTGCAGCAAAAGTTGCTGATAAAAATGTATCAAAAATATATGTTGATGGTCCTTTAGGAGTGCGTGGTCGTAATTCAAATAATGATTTAATACGTGAAAAATTAGATTGGGATTACTCGCAAACATTAGAGGAAGGTATTAGTAAAACATATAACTGGATAGCACTACAGGTAGCAAAAAAAGAATTAACATCTCATCCTGATATTGATGACTTAATTAATCAAAGAGAAATAGAAAAACTTAATAATAAAAAGAAATCAGAAAAAAATATTTTTGGAAAATTTTGGGATTGGATGGAGCAATAGTAACATGATTAAACTTGTTATCCTTGATGTTGATGGTGTGATGACTGATGGGAAAAAATACTATGATCGTGATGGTAATGTTGTTTTAAAAAATTTTTGTGATAAAGATTGGACTGCCATTAAACGTTTCCGTGCCATAGGTATTCCTGTTGTATTCTTAACAGGAGATCCCTTCAATGCAACCATATTGAAAAATAGAAACCTTCCCTACGTTGTTAATAGAGGAAATGGTTTTCATAGAGATAAGGTAAATTTTATTGATGATATTATTGAAGAGTATGAGTGTGAATTATCAGATGTAGTTTATCTTGGTGATGATTTATTTGATTATGGAATAATGGAAGTTGTAGGACATCCATATTCTATGGCAGACTCTCCTGCAATACTTCAAAATATTTCTGTGCCTCTTGTTTGTAAAGGTGGAGAGAATGCAATAATGCATCTCTTTGAAGATTTGGAAGAACTTGAAATTATTCCTAGAGTGCCATATGATATTGTCATGGATAAAATTTATGAACTTGATTTGAAGGAAAAATTTTAATGAAAGATATTTCTTTGTATGGACATCTAACTATTGACACAATACTAGATGGTAAATCTGAAAAGAAAACATTAGGATCTATTGGAAATGTTTGGAAGGCACTTATAGAATTAGATCCCTCTTTGAAGATAGGTCTTTCACCAATTGATATTGGTCAAGCTTTGATTTATATTGATCGTAATTCTTCTCAAAGATATTCTAAAGCCACATTAAATTTGCAACAAAATAAAGTTGCTATCCACACATCTAAGATACATCATTTAATTTATTTGAATGAAATGACTATAACAGATTTCATACCAACTCTTCATGGTGTGATAACTGCCGATGTATGTCCTGGCAAAAATTTAAATAGAGAAATACTAAAATATGTTGATTACTTATTCATATCAGACGAGGATGTAGATGATTTTTCATCATTAGTAGATGCAACAAAAGGATGGGTTATTTTNCATCATCCCACTGGTAGTACTTTTTCAAATGGAGACCATGAATATTTTTGGAAATTACCAGAAGATAAAATTCTTGATAACGTAAATGTGTTAGGTGCTGGTGATATATTTGCTTCCTGTTTTCTTTATAAATTACTACAAGGGGGACAAGACATTAATCAGTTCATTGAATTTGCTCATTTAAAAACCTCTGAAATTATTCAACATTATTCAAAATGAAACCAAACATTCTTGTTCCGATGGCAGGACTCGGAAGTAGATTTATCAAGGAAGGATTCAAAGTCCCGAAACAAATAATTAATATTAAAGATAAACATCTAATTGATATATCATTAGATTGTTTAAATTATAAAGATTGTAATTTAATATTTGTACTGAGAGATGAGCACGTATATAACCACCATATGGATGAACTTTTAATAAAGAAGTTTGGTAATGATATTAGCATTGTGGTTCTTGATAAACTTACAGATGGATCTGTATGTAGTTGTTTATTTGCTGAAGAATATATTAATAATGATGCTCCTCTAGTAATTCATACATTAGATATAGAATTCCGTCCAGTGTTTAATCCTCACGTAATGGAGACACTTGATGCTGATGGTTTGATACTTACATTTAAATCTAACTCTACGAATTACAGTTACGCTCAACTTGATAGAAATGGTAATGTAACTAAGACTGCAGAGAAGAAAGCTATAAGTCCTAATGCATGTGTTGGAATATATGGATTTAAAAAAGGATCTGATTTCTGTAAGTATGCTAAAGAAATGATTAGAAGAGATTTGAGAACCAAGAATGAATTTTATATTTCACCATTGTATAATGTTTTGATAGAAGATGGTAAAAAAATTGTAACTGAAGATGTGGATAAGATGCACATCTTTGGGACTCCTGATGAGTATCATTTTTATAAAGATAATGTAGTTCAAAAGATTGGAGATAAACCCATAGCACTTTGTTCTGATCACTCTGGGTTTGATGCTAAAGAAACATTTAAGAAAATTCTAGATAATAATGATCTTGAGTATATTGATTTTGGAACTATTTTAAATAAAGATTGTGATTACAGAGATTACATAGCTCAAGCAGCTAAAGCAATACAGGAGAATGATTGTCACTTTGGATTTGGATTCTGTAGATCAGGACAAGGTGTAAATATATGTGCCAATAAGTATAAGGGAATTAGGTCTGCTTTAGTTTATGATGACTATGCAATGGAGATGTCAATTAGACATAACTGTGCTAATTTCTTTGCCATACCTTCTAAGAATATGAATCAGGAAACTCTTGAGTTGTATTTAAAAATATCTCGTGAAAATAGTTTTGATGGAGGAAGACATCAAATTAGAATACAGGAGTTAGAATGAAAAAATCAAACATAAAACATTTTATGGGTGGTTGGTTTGTAGGAGATTTTGAACCATCTATTTTTAAAAATCCATTCTTTGAAGTTGGGCATCACTCACATAAAAAGAATGATCAAACTTTTCCACACTATCATCAAGTTACAAATGAATTAAATTATATTGTTCGTGGTGAGATGATGGTGGATAAACAACATTTGAAGGCAGGAGATATGTGGATATATGAACCTTGGGATATTTCTGATGTTGAGTTCTTGGAAGATACTGACCTCATGATAATAAGGTGGCCATCAATACCTACTGACAAATATCCAATATGAAACTAATCGCTCATAGAGGTAATCTTGATGGATCTGAATCTTGGTTAGAAAATAAACCAGAACAAATTGACAGATGTATAAATTTGGGATATGATGTAGAAGTTGATGTAAGATATGATCCTTTAACTCAAGTATTTTGGTTGGGACATGATGAACCACAATCTAAAATTAGTTGGAAATGGTTAGCAAATCGTCACAAACATTTGTGGATTCACTGTAAAGATATCACAACTTTGTATGAGTTTACAAAATATAATCATGCAGGATACCAATACTTTTGGCATCAAGAAGATGATTTTGCTCTTACAAGCAACAATTATATTTGGACTTATCCTGGCAAACCATACACACCAAACACCATTATGGTAATGCCTGAAAAAAATATGGATTTAGAAAAACTTAAAAGTTTAAAAACATATAATTGCTATGGTGTTTGTACAGATTACGTATCGAGGTTGTAATGTCTTCTACTCTTGTTCCTGCAATGAAAAAAATTGTAGACTATTCAAAAATAAATGTCATAGATGTTGGAGCAGCTAGAGCATCTTTTCTTGTAGAGTTGGATCAACTTGTTAATTTAGAAAAAGTTTTTGCGATTGGGATTGATCCAAATGATCATGGAGTTTCTGATCATTATGATAAATTTTTCCAAGCTTGTGTTGATAATGTAGATTCTGCAACGGAAATGGATTTTCATCCTAATATGATTGATGATCAAGCAGGTTCTTTGTGTTCTCCAATAGATAAAAATAAAAATAAATTTGGAGAAGTTGTAAAAGTAAAAGTATTAAATTTGAATGATATCATAAAAGAAGAGATACCATCGGATGAAATTATACATTTTTTAAAAATAGATGCAGAGGGAAAAGATTTAGATATTATCAAGTCTCTTGAAACTTCTACATTAGAGAGAATAAAATATATTGCCATGGAATGTCCAATGACAAAAATTAGGTTAAAGGGTGAATCTACTAAACAAGAATCTATTAAATATATGAATTCAATTAATTTTGATTTGTTTTTTAGTTATGACACTGATAATGGAAGTGATATAAGTGATGTTGTTTTTATCAATAAAAAAGAATTATGAAAATTGCATTATGTTTATCTGGACAACCTAGAGTTGTTGATGTAGGGTATCATAAATTAAAACAATCTATACTTCATAATGATAATGTTGATGTTTTTATTCACACTTGGTTTGATCCAAACAATTTGAGTACAAACTCTGTTATTCCTGGTAGAGAAAGTCATTCATTAGATCCGTCGGCAATTGAAAAACTTAAAGAATATTATCAACCTAAAAAACTCTTAGTTGAGAAACCTAAACATTGGAAACGTAACTATGGATTTCCTGATAAATGTTTTACTGATGCATGGACTTGGGCTTTGGAAGTAAATGGTGGATTAGATATAGCTAAAGATTACATCGTTAATATTACACATAGTATGTTCTATAGTATGATGATGGCAAACTTAATTAAAGAACAATATTCTGTTGAAAATGGAGTTGAGTATGATTTAGTTATAAGAAATCGTATTGATTACTCTCCACACGTAGTTTTGGATTTGAATAATGCCAAGATTGGAGATGATGTATTAGTTTATCAAGATTTAAATCAACCACATGGAATGATTAGTGATTGGTTTGGGATGGGAACTACTAATACTATGAATGTTTTCTGTGGAGTGTATAATCATATTGGTCAATTGATCAAACAATCAACTGAGATTGATGGATTTTGGTGTAATGAATTACTATTAAAACATCATATAGATAATAATAATATAAAAAGAAATCCTGTTGATTATCAAGTTCATTATTAATGAAAGTAGTATTTGCAAAAGCACCTCTTAGAATGGCATTGTCTGGTGGAGGGACAGATCTTGAACCCTATTGGAGAAAGTATGGTGGAGTTGTTCTTAACGTTACAATAGATCAATACGCATACTGTAAAATAGAACCTTCAAAAAAATGGATATTTAAAAGTGTTGATTTAGGAATGAGGGAAGAAAAGGATGATATCGATTCTAATTATTCAACAGGTTCTTTGAAACTTTTAATTAATACTTATAAATACTTGACTAAAAATTTAAATAGAGATCCTGTTAAAATTACTACTTATGTTGAAGCACCACCTGGTAGTGGTTTAGGGAGTTCAAGTGCTCTTGTTGTTTCATTAGTTGCTGCTATAACTGAATATTATAATATTCCTATGGGTGAATATGATATAGCAGAGGCATCTGTAGAGATAGAAAGAAAAATTTGTGATCTTCCTGGTGGTAAACAAGACCAATTTGCTGCTGCCTTTGGAGGATTTAATTTTATAGAATTTTTACAAGATGGTAGATCTATTGTTAATCCTCTGAGGTTGAATTATAAACATCAAAATATGATGGAGTTAAATACTGTTCTTTATTATGTTGGTAAACCTCGTTCAGATTCAAGAGTTATTGAAGGGACACAGAAAAAATTATTAGTAGATGATGTTGTAACTAATGCAACTCATAAAATTAAACAAGCATGTATAGAATATAAAAATTGTTTGTTGACAGGCAACTTTGAAAAAATATCAGAATTAATGCAAACATATTGGGAGATGAAATTAAAAACTAATCCTAATGTATCATCACCAGAAATATTAGATGCGTATAATTACTCCTTGCAAAATGGTGCCACAGGTGCTAAAATATCAGGAGCAGGTGGTGGTGGACACATGGTTCTTTTTACTAAATTTGAAGAGAGGCATAAATTAATTAGTGCATTGAAGAAAAAACAAGGAAGAGTTGTTCCATTTAAATTTGTTAAACACGGAGTAGATGTATGGAGGCAATAGAAATACATCCTAAAGGTTGGGGATATGAGAAATGGATTGTAAACTCTCCAGAGTATTGTGGTAAGTTACTGTTTTTTAACAAGGGTAAGAAATGTTCTTGGCACTATCATAAGATAAAAGATGAAACTTTCTATTTACAGAAAGGAAAACTGTTAGTTAAATACTCTGATGAAGATGATCTTGAAACTTCAAAAAAAACTATATTAATGGAAGGTGATAAATTTCATGTATATAAAGGATTAAGACATCAAATGTTAGCTTTAGAAGACTCTGAATTATTTGAATTTTCAACACAACATTTTGAAGATGATAGTTATAGAATTATTAGAGGTGATTGAGTGTTAAAAATTATTGGAGCAAAAGGTAACATTGGAAGGAGATTATTAGAAAAATCATCTGATGACGTTGAAGTAATAACAACACGTTTAGATAAAAAACTTGACTATGATTTTCAATCCTTAACTGATAAAGATACAATAGCATTTTGTGCTGCTATATCTGAACCAACTATTTGTGCTAATAATCCAGAATTAGCAATAATGGTTAACGTTGAAAGAACAATAGAGTTTATAGAAAAATCAATACAGTATGGTGCAAGAGTTATTTTTATGTCAAGTGATACGGTCATTAACAATGTCGGTATCTATGCACGTATGAAATTTGAAGTTGAAAAATATTTTCTAGGAAATTCTAATGTTAAATTTTTAAGATTATCATACAACTTTTTTAGACAGGATAGATTTACTTCCTACCTTGAGAAATGTGTAGTGAACAATGAGGTTGCAGAAGTGTTCTCACCCTTTGAAAGATATGTGATACATAGAGATGATACAGTAGATGCTATTTTAAGTTTATCTAAAAATTGGATTGGTTCACAAATTATTAATTGTGGAGGACTTGAAATTGTTTGTCGAAAGAAAATTGCTGAAGTTTTAAAAGAAGAAGTATTTCCTAACTTAAAAATAAAAATTGTTAAACCACCAGAAAAGTTTTACAAAGATAGACCTCCTTCTATTACAATGGTGTCTACCGAACTCTCTAGTATTTTGGGAAGACCTCAGAGAAGTTTAGCAGAAGCAATTCGTATGGAGTTTAAATGAAAACTATTTTAATCACAGGAATTACTGGTCAAGTAGGTTCTCAGTTAGCAGATTATATTCTTGATAATACTGATTATAATGTAGTTGGTATGATGAGATGGCAAGAATCATTGGATAATATCTATCATCTTAGTAATCGTATTAACAAAAAAGATCGTATATCTCTTTTCTATGCAGACTTAAATGATTCTGGATCTGTCAGGAACATGATAGAAAGTGTGAGACCTGATTACATTTCTCATTTAGCAGCACAATCATATCCTAAAACATCATTTGATATACCAATAGAAACATTACAAACTAATATCATTGGAACTGCTAATCTTCTTGAAGCTATTCGTCAGACATCTGATTATGATCCTGTAGTTCATGTTTGTTCTTCTTCCGAAGTATATGGTAAAGCACCAACTGGTGTCATACTCTCTGAAGAAACACCTATGCATGGAGCAAGTCCATATAGTATTAGTAAAATTGGAACTGATTATCTTGGTAGATTCTATGGAGAAGCATATGGTATAAAAACATTTATGACTAGAATGGGAACTCATACAGGACCTAGAAGAAGTGATGTATTTTTTGAAAGCACTGTAGCAAAACAAATTGCATTGATTGAAAATGGATATCAAAATCCAGAAATATATGTTGGTAATCTTTTGAGCACTCGAACCTTTCAAGATGCAAGAGATGCAGTCAGAGCATACTACTTATTATTAGAGGCTAGTGCTCAAGGTAAAATTAAACGTGGAGATTACTTCAACATTGCTGGTGAAGAAACATTCAACTTGAAAGAAGTGGTTGATATACTAATTGGTTTTAGCACTGTTCATAACATAAAAGTTGTGACTGATGTAAATCGTTTGAGACCAATAGACGCAGACTATCAAATGTTCGATAACACAAAAATTAGAAGTGTCATAGATTGGAAACCAGAGATTCCCACAAAGACTATGTTCTTAGACCTTCTAAATCATTGGAGAGATGAAATTAAGATGGGGAAAGTACCATTGAATCGTTGACTATTTCTTCTATTTGTTCTATAATATAAAAAAAGCACTAACTATGGATAAGAGTAATAAAGTTATTATTTGGGGACACAAGCATTATACTGATACTGCTTCATATTTTTTAGTATGTGTATACCGAACATTTGAGAAGTTAGGATATGATGTTTATTGGTTTGATGATTATGATTATCCAGACACTAGAGAATTTAATTATGAAAATTCAGTTTTCTTTATTGACAATCAATCTGGAACGGATGTTAATTGTCCAGTGATTGCAAGTGGAATTTATATTTCTTGGGATAGATTTCGTACTTTAGATAAGTATCTTGGAAATGTAAAACGTCTTATCAACATGAGAGTGCCTGAGTTTAAACGTCCGAACCCTGATGGTGTTCGTTTTATAGAGGCAGATAAAGGAGTCATTTATGATAAAACTCCAGAGGTTCCATATGAAGTAATGTATTTTTCCTTGGCAACTAACATTTGGCCTGAGGAAATGGAGATTGAAGATATTGATATTACAAGAAATAATGAATATAATTTTATAGGAACTATTCATGCACCAAGACCTAATGTAGATCCTTTACATCAACAGTTTATTGAGATTGTAAAAGAGAATGGTATACCTTTTAATCATTATGATGCAGAGAAAGTTCACGTACCATCAGGTGACAAAGCAGTTGATGAAGATACTAATATTAAATTAATGCAAAAGTCTTTCTTTGTTCCTGATTTCAGACCACAAGAACAAAAAGATACTCTATACGTATCATGTAGAGTTATGAAAGCAATTAGTTATGGTTGTCCTGTTGTATGTGATGCACCTTATGTAAAAGATTTCATTGATAAGGAAGTATTATGTGCTGAAACTGCACAAGAAATTTTTGATCTTGGGGTGAAATATCAATATGATAAAGAAAGAATACGTCATCTATGGGAGATTGTTAAAAGAGATCATACTTATATGAATCGTTGTAATGGAATATTGAAAATAATAGATGGAGTATAATATATGATTTTTATTACAGGAGCAGCAGGTTTCATTGGCAGTAACTTTGCTCACTATCTTGCACAAAAAGGTTTTGAAGATGTAGTTATCTTGGATAAGTTAACTTATGCAGGAGATATGGATAACTTATATGACTTAAAGTTTCCTGTTAAGGGTGTGGATATAGCAGACGAGTATCGTTTGTTTGAATTATTCTCACAATACAAACCAAAATACGTATTTCATTTTGCTGCAGAGAGTCATGTAGATAATTCAATCAAAGATGTTAATCCTTTTCTATACACTAACGTCATAGGNACAGTTAATCTTCTNAATCTTTCAGTNAAGTATGGNGTAGAAAAATTNCATCANATATCNACNGACGAAGTGTATGGTGCTTTANATTATNATGATCCTCCATTTACTGAAACCACTGCCTATGATCCTCAAAATCCATATTCAGCATCTAAAGCATCGAGTGATCATTTTGTAACAGCATTTCATAATACATATGATTTACCTGTGGTTATTACTAATTGTTCTAATAACTATGGTCCTAGACAGCATAGAGAAAAATTAATTCCTAAAACAATTACTAATATCTTACACGGTAAAAAAATACCTGTGTATGGTAGAGGTCAGAACATTAGAGATTGGATTTATGTGGAGGATCATTGTAAAGGAATATTAGATGTATTCTATGGTGGTAAAGTTGGAGAGAAATATAATATTGGTGGTGAGTGTGAAATTAAAAATATAGATTTAGTTAAAACTATCATCAAAGTTATGGGTGCCAGTGAAGATTTAATAGAGTATGTTGATGATAGACCAGGTCATGACTTGCGGTATGCTATTGATAATGCTAAAATTAGGAGTGACTTAAATTTTTATCCAGAACATACTCTGGAAGAAGGATTAAAAAAAACTATAGCTTGGTACAACTATGATAGGATTTAATTATCTTGGTAAGATGGGACAACTTGGAAATCAAATGTTCCAATATGCAGCACTACGTGGGATTGCTAAGAATAGAAATTTGGATTTTTGTATTCCTTATCATAATGAAGTGTTTAATGACTCTCTTGGAAATAAATTGAGAATTGAATTGTTTGAACCTTTTGTATTAAAGAGTTTAAAGCAATCTAATATAGGAGTTATACAAAATGATAATCCAAGAACCGAAGGACAATTTAATTTTAACGAAACATTATTTAATAACTGTCCAGACAATGTATCTTTACATGGATATTTTCAAACAGAAAAATATTTTAAGAATATAGAGGAAGAAATTCGTGAAGATTTTTCATTTAAAAATGAAATTGCTATTCCCTGTAAGCATATGATGAGTACATTTGATACACCAATAGCACTTCACATTCGAAGAGGAGATTTTTTAATAAACTCTGGTAATCATTACAACTTAGATTTTGATTATTATGAATCTTGTCTAGATAAATTTGATAAAGATCGTAATGTTATCATCTTTTCAGATGATACACAATGGTGTAAAGAACAAGAAATATTTTCCGATGATAGATTCCTTGTAGCAGAGGGTAATGATAGTTATACAGATCTTTGTTTAATGAGTTTATGTTCTGATTTTATTATTGCAAACAGTACTTTTTCATGGTGGGGTGCTTGGTTATCAAAGTCTTTAAATAAAAAGGTATATGCACCTAAAAAATGGTTTGGTGTTAATAATAAACATCTAGATACTTCTGATCTAATGCCTGATGGATGGATAATAATTTAATGATATATCTCACTGGTGCCAACGGAATGATTGGTAAAAGGTTTAAAGAATTATATGATAAACCTATCACCAATATATCCTATAGAAAAAAAGTTCCTAAAAATTTATTTGAATCACATGATCAATCTTGTCTTATACATTTAGGTTGGTCTTCTACAACTCGTACGAGTAATATAGATCAGATAGAGAGAGACGTATACAATAGTAAAAAATTATTTGAATATTATCTAGAAAAAAATCCTGATGGTAAAATCATATTCGTATCTACAGCAGGAGATATGCATCAAAGTAAAGTTGATGATGAAGTAAATACAGAATTATCTGAACCACGTCCTCGTACTTTATATGGGCAATCTAAGTTAAAAGTAGAGAGGATTCTTGAAAGATATGATTGTAAAACAATTACACTTAGAGTTACAAATGTTTGGGGTGGATCTATTGGAAAGAATAGAGTTAATGGATTAGTGGATAAACTTATTAACGCAGTTGATACTGATAATCAGTTGGAGATTTATGCTAATTTTGAAACTACTGTTAATTTAGTTCACATCGATGATGTAATCAATCTTATATTGAAAACTATTGATATTGATTTGGATAAGAAACATGAATTGTTTTTAGTGGGTGGGCAAACTGTATCGATATATGATATAATTAGTAAGGTATCAAGAATGGGTTCTTTGAATCTTAAAATAAATCAAAAAGAAAGAGAAAAAACTTTTATCAATGTTAAGTCATTGAAAGCTAAAAAAATATTTAATTGGAACAGGGAGTTTAATTTGTAATGAAGGTAGCAATAACATTTTGGGGAACTCAATCTTATCTTGACTATCTTCCTGAATGGTATGACAGACTTGAAAAATATTTTTTACCAGATACAGAAAAAAAATATTTTGTGTTTACTGATGGTGAATTGGAGGGAACTCCAGATAATATATCAGTAGTTAAAATACCTCACTATGGATTTCCAGAAACCTTTCATAAAACTTTTGAAGAGATACTTAAAATTAAAAACTTAGTTTCTGATTATGATTGGTTAGTATCGGTTGATGCAGATCTTTATGCTCAAGAAAAAATTTACTTAAGTGATTTTTTTGATGAAGATAAGAAATACTTTGGTGTTCATCATCCTTGTCACTTTGTTGGATTCCCACCTCATAATCAAAAACCAGGTGCCTATGATACAAATCCTTTATCAAATGCTTGTATAAATGATAGTATAATGGATATGAAAATTTATTATCAAGGATGTTTATGGGGTGGACAAATACCCCAAGTATTTGATATGATGGAGAAGATCGATGAGTGGACTAAGGAAGATATTCCTAAGAATGCTGTGGGTAAGTACTATGAGGAAAGTTATTTGAACAAATGGTTCTTAACTCATCGTGAAGATGTGAATACTCTAAATCCAGATTATGCATATCCTGAGATGTTTAAAGAGTATTGTAATTTTCCAAATAAAATGATGCATCTCAGCAAAGACAACAAGTCATTAGATAACAATCAGTGGTAACTATGAAAGCAGCAGTTTATTATCATGTCTGGACTCCACCAGATAGTGATCTTTGGAAGATCATGGTTGATGATCAGATTAAAAGACTCTATGCATCTGGTCTTCCAGAGATAGCAACAGTAAAATGTGCGATAAATGGAGCACAGGCATCAAGAGTAAAACATTTTATCTCACTTTATGATTGGATTGATATCGTTGATTGTAGAGATGGTGATGATGAGTATGAAGGATTTTGTTTAAAGCATCTGTATGAAGATTGTATAGA
>FUFK010041178.1_pt1 | contig 15909 bp, 24 predicted proteins | sample 1021851 | NCBI WGS metagenome assembly FUFK01 (sample SAMEA51879418, study PRJEB19060) | metagenome | reverse complement strand
TAACTTTTTACTATTCTATCAGCGATGTTATCTATTTCTACCATAGCACGTTCACCTACATTTGTATCTGCAGACTCACGTCCTATTCTTTTCATTTTTACATCAAAGCCTTCTTGAGTCAGTAAACCATTGGCTCTGAACCAACTATCTAATTTATCAATACCTTTTTCTAATCCACGCTTCGCTTTATTCGTTCCACGTACCGCTCTCATGTTGGAAACTAATTTACCAGCTGCACCAAACGCTCCGGTAAATGCCATGCCTTCTATACCAAACTTTAATCGATTCATTAATTCAGTTGCAGCTTCATCTTCGCCTCTTTTTATTTTTGTAGGACCACCAAGAAAATCTCCGAATGTACCTGCATCTTCTACATCTGCTACAAAGGCACCTTCAGCAACACCTGCTCCTAACATGCCTTGACCAAATCGTCTTGCTTTCTCACCTCTACTTAAATAATTACCAGCTTGTTTTGCTCTAAGAGTTGCTTTAGTTAAACCACTGGCTGCCTTAAATGCAAGACCACCAGGCACACCAATGTTTACTATGAGCTCTGTAACTTTACCAATACCAGTAGATGCTGCGGCTTCATCAAATGGGTTAATATCAGCAAACCATTGTTCGACTGCTTCGACTCTGTCTTTGTCTACACCTAAATCTAAAAGAGCTGCTCCTAGTGTTGCACCACCTTCAAATATTTTTATAACACCAGAGGGTATAGCTGCTGCCATAGACAGTGCCCAGTTAGGTTGATCTTCATTTTCTGTAATGGGAGTTCGGATGACCGGCATTTAACCTCCTATTCTTGATCAATAATATTTTTAGTGTATCCACCTTTTCCGTCAGGAACTAAAGTATATGTTGTTTTAGTATCTGTTTCGATAAATATTTTACCTGTATCTGTTTCTGGATCAAATTCAAATTGTTCTTCCATTTCTTTTGAAGTTACTTTTTCTTGTGGAAATTGAGATAAACCAGATTTTCTCAAACCATCTGCCACTCGACCAGCATACCCAATTGCTTTTGAATCTGCAATAAATCCAGGCAGCGCACTAAATCCTTGTGTTAATTTATTTGCATAATCTATAGCTGCTTTTTTATTAGACAAAGCTAAATCAGATTTCGCTATTAATGCATTTAATTGTTCTTTGGATCTTTTACCTGCAATGTAATCGTTAATTGCTAATGCTACTGCAGTTTGATCTTGTTTATCGATAGCTGCTTTAGCTTTTTCAGTTCTACTATCTCTAGAAGTTGCAAACGCTGCAACATCAGCCGCAGCAGATCCTACTGTTGCACCTTCTTTTTGTGTGCCTTCAAAGAATTTTAACAAGTAATCAGATGTATCTTGTATTCTTGCATCTTTTAATTTTTTCTTATTATCTTCACCTAATAATTCTTTAAATAACTCTGCATTCTCTCTCATTAATTGTTTAGGATCAATTGTCGTAGATTCTTCTTGAGTATCTTGTGTAATATTTGGAGTAACTTTAGAAATTTTATTAGCTGCAGCCAAATTAGCATCATTTTCTGCTTCGGTTCCTGCATCACCTGTATCAACTTGTTGAGAACTTATTTCTGCTTTATCAAGTTTTTCTTTTTGCCTTCTATTATATTCCTCTCTATCTATTCCACCCGCAAATTTAGGTAAATTAAGTAAAGTTAAATCACTAGGTACTGGTGGTCCATCTGGAGTATCAAAATCACTATCACCTGCAAAATATGTTAAGTCATCAAGAACATTTACTTTTGTATCTTCTTCCTCTTTTTCATCTACTTTTGGTGTTATAGTTTTGATGGGAGTTGTATTATATGCAAAAGGCATACCTGCACTAAATTTTGTTTTAGCTAAATCCATTAAATCTCCACCCAAAACTATATCACCGCTCTGATAACCAACTCTACCACCATCCATTAGTCCAGATGTAATTCCCGTTCCACGGCTATCTACCGGGCCACCTCTAAACATGGGTCGTCTTAATATTTTACTCATTAGCCAAATATTCCTAATTTACCTGCAATACCTGCTACTCCTGCTGCGCCACCTAAAAATTGTGACATAGGACTAGCTGCTGGAGCTACTGCTGCAGTACCGACTGTTTGCGTAGGAAATGCTCCTGGTTGAATTTGTGCTAGTTGTTGACCAATCAACCCTAATTGTGTGAATGGTTGAAACTGTGCCTCTTTAGCTGCAATCTGTGCTGCATCAAGTTGAGCTTGTGCAAAAGCTTGTTGTTGTTGACCTAGTTGACTTTGATAACCACCAAGTCCTTGTCTTGCTGCAAGATCATTAGCTGCTGCTTGTTGAGCTTGTTGAAATCCTTGAGCTAATAATTGTGCTTGTAAATTTGCTCTGTTGGTTGCAGCTCCTCGTGCTGCTTCTGCTGCCATAACACCTTCTCGTCCACCACCAAAAGCACCAGCCGCAATTGCTTGATCTCTTCTTGCGGTATCTGCTATTGCTTGTTGTCTGTCAAATTCTGCTAATGTTGTATCAATAACTTCTTGTTGATACGGAGACATAAATGGTTTGAATGCATCGGGTCCAACTAAAGCTCCTAAATCAGCTGCAGCTTTTGCTGCATCTATTTGTAATTGATCTTGTGCTGCTACCTTTGGATCATAAGCAGTTGTATCAATACCTTTAAACGTAGATGGTACTGCACCTTTACCTAATTTATCTATTGATTTTAAAAAGGCTGTAAGCGAACCTTCTAGTATCGGTGCTGGTTTTGTTATCGTAGTTGTTGTTGACATTATGCTTTAGCCTCCAAAGTATTCATTAAATTGTACATTCTCTTTGCACCTTTATTAACACTACCACCACCTGCTGCTCTTACTGCATCCGCTGTCATTACAAATTCATTTTTAGAAAGTCTTGCAGGCACATCGTCTGCTCTTTCTTTTTTACCTATTGGCACAAATCCTCCACCTCTTAAATCCATTTCTTTACCACCTAAATCCATAAGACCACCATCTTTAGCTTCCATAACTACTTTTTCTTTAATCTTTTCTTTCATTCTTATATTTTCACCAGGACCTTTGTACTCGTAAAATTCTCTGTAAAATTGTTTTAATTCATCTAAGCTTGATGGTTTTCTTTTAAATATTATTTCAAACTCTTCAACTAAATCTATCATTGGTATATCCATATCATTAGTATCTGATGCGAATTTCATAGACTCTTTTATACTCTCATCTTCCACTGCATCAATTGCTGCATCTATACCACCAAATTTAAATCCTACTCTACCACCTTTTTTATATCCTGCTGCTGCAATTGCATCTTCAATTTCATCTTCACTAAAGCCGTAAGCTTCCATAGATTGTCTAATTGCAAAAGCTCTCGCCGCATTTGATGCGTATTCATTTTCAGCTTCTTCTTCCATTAATCGATCATATTCATCTTGATCTCTTTTAGCTTGTGCAAACATTAAGTCACCAACACCTTGTGCGACTGGTGCCGTAAATTTTGTTAAACCTGGTGCGGTCATAAAATCAGAAGCTTTTTGTAAACCACTTAGAACTTGTCCACCTGCACTTTCTGCTCCAAATCTATTTATCCCTGCTTCAGTAAATTTTTTAAAACTACCCGCGCCTTCGGTTAACATTGGACCTTCTCCTGGTGCACTCATAGAAAAATCTACACTTGTTTTTCCTGGTGCAGTCATAGCACCTGACAACGCTCCGAGTCCCGCTGATAATAAATTAATATCACCTTCGTTACCTTCTTGAGATAGTTGTCCTAAAATATTTAAACCACCACCCATCAAAGCTCTTTGAGCCATACCTGCTCCCATTATACCGGTTGGTAATAAATAAGGTGCAAATGCTGCAGCAAAAGGTAATGCTGGTTTAATTTCATTAGGTATTATTTTATCTAATACCTTCGATACTGGTTTGAATATTTTTTTAAAAAATCCCATAGTTTCTCTTTATATTATACAATGATAGCAAGTTCGCAAAGCTTGTAAAAAGGCGAGTGTATCACAATTTACTAGGTTTTTATACATTCGTCAACGTTCCTATAAGTTTGTTTTATTACCTAAAGGCAAGCCTTTTATAATGACATTTACATTTCTAGATATATCATCTTTAGTTGTATCAGTCGCTGGATTATCTACATCCTGTTGAGCCTCTGCATCTGATGCATATTCTTGACCTGTTTTTAAGTGTTTTATAGTCACTTCGACTCTTGGCTTATAAACCTTAACTGCTTTACCGTCTATTACGTGATCTTCATAGTGTTCTTCTTGTTCTACAAATGGCATTATCTGTCCTCTCTGTTAATTTCTAATATAGATGCAACAACATCTACTGCACCACTACTTGCTTGTACCTTTAATATCTCACTTTCTTTCATAATTAAAGGTTCACTCAATACTTGTTCTTTTTGATTAGCTGACAAATTAACATCATTATCTACTACAAAACTAGCTGCGGCTGCATCTACTAGAGTTACTTTAACAACTGCTGTGCTACCAGCGTCTTCTGCTACTAATAAAGATTTTACAATAGCTCTAGAATTAGACGGCACTGTATATAAAGTGGTAAGTGCTGTAGTTGTTAAACTTGTTTTTTCGTTCTTGTATATATTTGCCATTAACCTAATCCTAACCAAGTAAATCGTTCTTGATCTTCTTTTTGTTGTGTTAAATATGTAGAGTTTAATTGTTCTATTAATATAGATAATGCTCTGTTTATTTGTCTTTGGTTATCTTCACTATATTCTTTTTTAGGTTCTGGTAATCTTACTACTATCTTTGCCATTATCCTCTCCTTCCATCTGGTTGTAGATCTACTTGAAACGTACCAAATCTCCACGATTCGCCGGCCCCTGTATTTTCTATTTTAATATTTGCGTAACGTCCTCTAGCTCTGGTGTCAACTTTAGTTGTGCTAGATGTAATTGTAAAAGGACTTAAATTTGTGGCTGTACTGGTGTCAGCTGGAAAATCTTTTACGGATATAGTTATTTGATTATTACCTGTTAATACCTTAAAGTTAGGCAAGAATCTACGCATAGCTAAAAAAACTTCACTTTGATCTTTTTGTAAAGAAAAACTAAAAGACTCAACAAAAGAAGTTAAAGCTGTTGTACTACCATCAGGATTAATTTGGTCTGTTCCTATTTCGTGTTCAAAAAATACAGTTTGACCTAAACCATTTTCTCCAATAACTACAGGAAAAGTGCCTACGTCTAAACTATTATATGCTGTCGCATATGGTTTTGGATATACTAAAGAATCAATCCAAGTTGTTCTCATCGCATTTGTATTTGTAGCGGTATACCAATTACCCATAGGTAAATTAGCATTGTCTTGTCCATAATTATAGACTACGTATCTATCATTAAATGTAGCGTTAGCTGTAGGGTACCACCAAATAACTTCTGTAAATAGATTATTTATACCTGCACAAATTTGTTGACCTTTTGTTGTATCAATATTATCGTAAACAAAATCTTCAACAGAACAAGGTAGTGTATTAACTGTACCATCAAAAGAAAAGAATCCGTTGTTACCCATCCAATATGCAACTCCATCTATCTCAATAGCTGCATTTTTACCAATGAGTCCACAGTTTGTACCAACCTGTTCAAAACCAAATGTAAACGGTGCACCAACAAATTTCATTGCATACAAGGCATTGTCAGTCCACACTAGAATATTTTCTTTTGCAACCAAAGCACCCATGATTTTTGTACCGTCTTGTAATCTTTGTGTACCAGCTGTGTTTGTAGCTTCAGGTGTATAATTATTTATATCTTCATCTACAGAAAATCTTATAAACATATCATCTTGTGAGGATGGTGTACCAATAGTTTCTTCTGTTCCAAAATGAATTAAGTGACGTGTTGTTGGAGATATGAGTGTAACTCTAGTTGCAGTTGGATTATTTGTTGTTGCAAAACCAGTTGTGTTTGTTGCTGCTCTAACTCCTGTTGGGTTAGCGGCTCCTGCATTCCACGTAAATGTTTTACCATTTGCAATCGTTGCAACTAATACTTCACCAAAATTACTTAATGACCAAAGACCTGGTTCTAAAGTTACAGTTGATGCCTTTACTGCACTACCAAAACCTGAAAATAAAGTTGCGTTTTGTACTGTAGCACCACTGCTATGTGCTTGTCCATTTGATGTACCGGCTGTTGCCGTTCCGTTTGCCCCTCTAGTAATACCAGTCAAATCGTTTGAACTTATTCCTGTGTATGTAATTAATTCATTACCGACAGCAATTGTTCCAGCAGTTGGAAAACCAGATGTTGATGTTAAAGTTATTGACGTACCAGATCCTCCTGTACCAGCAGTGTCAGCAAGTAAGGCTCCGTTTAAAGTTGTTGTAGTAACACCTGATACTGTTCCACCATAGTTACCGATACCAAAACCGTAACCATAAGACTGAGCTGCAGGACCAACTTTTTCATATGGTATAACATCACAAGATCCACCGGAACCTGAACTTGTTGTTTGTTGTGTCCCTGTTACGATTGCAATCTTTGAAGATGTAACTCTTGTGACTTGAAATAATTTATCTTCAAATGCAGCGTCAGTTAAACCCACTCCTGTTGGCACTGTTACATTATCAAGTAATATTATATCTCCAGATTCTAAATTATGGTCTGATGTAAAAGTAAGACTAACTTCAAAAGTTGCATCTAAACAAGATATAGCAACAGAACCTATTGTAGATTTTATAGGTGTTATATCAAATAGTTGACCTTCAAAATATAAAAGTAAAAATTTATCTGTACCAATGGCTACATATCTATTGCCATCAGTATCTACGAATGCATGTTGTTTTCTTGCTACACCTACGATTGTGTCTGTTAAAAGAGAGGACCATCCTCCAACTTTTTCAGGTAGGCCATATCTAAATCTTACATTATCAGAATCTACCCAACGGCCCTCTGCTCCTACTGAAGTATCTTGTTTATCAATTCCAGGAGCAAACTTAATTTTCGTAAGCATCTATTACTCCTATGATGTTTGGTTGTATACGTATTGCCAACCTTTGGTCGCGTTTGTAAATCTTAACTTAATCGATTGATTGTTGCTTGTTAAATCTAGATTAGAAGCAGCCCCTCTAATATTAGAGCCATTTCTATTTACAATTACTTTGTTAGTTCCAAAACCTCCAGATGCTGATACATCCATAATACTTACTTCATCACCTATTGTTGGTGATGCTGGTAGTGTAATTGTAACTTGAGCATTATATGTATCGATTAATAAATTGTCTCCAGGCACTGCAGTATATGCAGTAATAGAGCTAGATGAAATTGCAAAATTACCTTTTTGTAAAATATCTAATCTTGCGTCCGTCCCATCAGAATGAATTAACATCGTTGCTCCAACAGGGACTGGTATTGGATTTGATGATCCAGCTGTTTTAATACTTAATGTATATTTATTTGCTGTGGTTCTATCTGTAGCATCTTGAACAATATAAACTCTAGTTGCTGTTCCACCTGTTGTCGATGCAGGTATAATTAAATTAACATTACCAGTCATCGTGCCAGTAAGTTTTAAATAAATATTTTTACCATCAGATGTTGCACCATCTGACAAAAGTAAAGTTTTATCAGAACTAGATGTCATTGATACATTAACTACACCTGATGTTGATTGTTGTAATATTTGTAAATTAGTATTAGTAATAGCTCCCCATAGACCAGCTTTTTCACCGGTTGCTACTAACTCTAATGCTAAATCTGTTGAAAATGTTGATGCCATATTAATAAGGTTTTATTGGTGTCCAAACCATCGTTGCTCCTGGTATAATTTCGTTCCACGTTATAACACCTACTTCACCTGTGCTTAAAGTTAAAGCGTTAGCTGGTGCTGTTACACTCGCAGTTCCAACAATACTAACAGATCCAGATGTTATAATCAAGTTGTTTCCAGATGCTGTAACATTAGCATCTGCAGAAACTGTAACGTTCCCCGTTCCTAAAGTTAGCGGTGTTTTTGGTGCTGTAAGATTTGCTGTACCAACTATTGTTACTGTTCCAGTGCCAAGTGTTAATGGATTACCAGTTATATTTTCTGTAACTGAATCAGCTGAAATATTAGGATTACCTATATTAGCAATTAAGTTGTTACCTGTTGCTATAATTGTTACATTACCATCAGTAGGTAATGATGAGAAAGGTGTTTCGGCAAATGAGGCAGTTCCGAAGAGCATCTATTACGCTCCTGGTTTAGTTGGCCATGTAACAGCTTCTACTTGTTCAACTGTTGTCAATCCATTTGTTAAATCTCTTAGTTCAGTTCTATATGTTTGCCACGCTGTTTTATCAGCTATTGGTGAATCTGGTAAAACTGTCCAATCTGTCTCTGCTAATAATCCATTTCTTCTAATTCTTAAATCGTTAATTTTTAAATTAAAATAATTTGATTCATTGTTTTCTATGTCTTGTAATCTTGCTTGTTCTTCTTCTGGAGTTAAATCCATTAAGACTCCATTTACATATTTTTTAGTCATAATTAATTTTTAATCCCATATATTGTAAAAGTTCCACTTGTTAGATTAGTATCATTACCTGTTAAAAATCTAACTCCAGTTAATGCAGTGTCAACTTCATAACGACCTGAACTTATTCTCATTGATTGCCTATCTGTACCACCTGCATAATCTTGACCCCCACTATGACAAATCCAAAGTTTATGTTCATCTGTTTTTAAAGGAAAAGTAATCAACATTCTAAACATGTGAGATTGATGTGGAGACATTTTAAATAAATAAAATCTATTTCCACCTTTAGAATAATTAACTTCTGTTGATGTGCCAGCACTTGTTACATACCACTCTGGTAATATAGAACTCATACTTGATGCTTGAGCTCCAGCAGATGTTATTGCTCTCATTGATAAATACTGATTGTCATCCGTTCCTTTAACATTCATTCCTACAATCTCATAAGCATTATAAGTTGATGAAAAATATCCATCAAGATCAACATTTGCTGCACTTGTTGACATTGTTGTTGAATGTAATTTTACATAATCTTGTGGAACACTTGTTGCAGCTGTACCACCATTAGCTAATGGTAATATTCCTGTAACCTGGCTTGTTAAATTTATTCCAGTTATGTTTGTACTATTATTTGGTCCTAATCTAGTTATTGCCATAATTTATCCCCTATGATGATACTTTAAATCCTTGAAAATTTATATCTGCTATCCCGTTAGTATTACCCACATTTATATACCCATACATTTCAATATAATCTGACGCAGATAAATTTACCATAATAGTACAATTTACTGCAAAATATGATGAGCCATGAAATTCACTAACAAAATCATTTAAAGCAGAACCATTTTTATAAAATTTTAAAAATGAACTTCCTGAGTCATTTTCCATCCTATACATACCATTAAATAAATACACTCCACCTTCGCCTGATGGAACTGTAAACTTTGATGTGCTAGTGTCGTATGCAGAACCATTGTCAAATCTTTCTGTAGCAACATCTAATTTAGTCCATGTCGTATTATTTAATGTTTGAGATGCATCAAAAGCATGAAAGTTTGGAGAGTTAGTTTCACCAAACCCAGTCGCTGTTCCAGAGTTTGCAATTGTTGCACCAGATGGAATACTGATTGTGTCACCAGATGCACCGATAGTAATCGTGTTACCACTCTCGTTGATAATGTTATTACCGTCTGCGTCTTGTATGTTATCTGCTTTTAATATACTTGTCATTATGCTCCTAATTTGTATCCTGTTAAATAAGTGTTTGTGCTACCACTAGCTGTATTTATAGATCCCCCTGAAACTTGAAAAGCGTATAATTCTATATAATCACTTACAGCTAAATCTAAAACAATTGAATTTTGTATTGCTATAGTTCCATTTTGTCCTTGAAAATATTTCCACCAATTAACTAAACTACCATTTTTATAAATCATAACTCTAGATTCATCATTGTCTGTTAGGTTTGTATAACCTATTCCTCCATTAAAAAAATATTTTCCTGCTTGTCCACTTGGCACAGTAAAACGATATGTGCTTGTGTCAAAAGCAGAATCAGTATCCCAACTTTCTGTATCTAAATTTACTTTTGTATCTGTGCTGTCTGCAACAGCTTGCACGGAAGCAGCATGTACAAAAAAAGATGGTCTATTAACATTAACAGTTACACCTGATCCAATAGTAATATTACCAGATCCAGAGCTAGTTGTTATTTCACCGACTTTTAATATTCCGTTTGCCATTATGCTCCCATTAACGCTTTAATTTCATCATCGTCAAGACCTAAGTCTTTTAATTTTTGTTTACCAGATGTTTTTTTATTTTCTCTAGCAATTTTTTCTTCTTCCTCGGTAGGTAACTCTGCCACTTTAGCTTCTATATCAGTTTTAGAGATAGGTGTTGTACCATCTTTCCAAGTTATTTTATTAATATCGTCATCTTCAACAATAAATTTTGCTGATGGATTTATTTTTAATATAGCTTTTGCAATCATTATCCTGCTATCTCCATTAGAGTCCATGCTTGTTGATAATATCTATAAGTTGCACCTCCACTTTGTTCATTATTATAAAGCCTGTATTGAACCGAACTTGTAGTGCTTGGTGATCTTGTAAAATTTATTGAAAAAGGTATTCTTGCTCCTACTGTATATTGATATGTGATTGCATTGTTTAAAGTTGTTATGGCTGTAGTATCCTCTCTCAGTTGTAATTCAGCGTAATTTCCAGCTGATCCAGTTGTTTGTTCCACATATCCATCTACAAAAATTTGAATTTTACTTGAGGTTGATGATGGTGTTATAGACAATCCAGAACCAATATAATCATCAGTATTAGCCATATCTGTCTGTCCAACAGTTCCATTAACTACTTGTAAAACTTTTCCAATATTTGTTCCTGCAGTTCCAGCAATATTAAAAGTTGCACCAGAAGGAACAGTTATTGTATCTCCTGAAGCGCCAACTGTTAAAGTTGTGCCTGTGCTTGGTTGTATTAAATTTGTTTCTAATGTGCTCATTATAAAATTACGAATGTACTCCCTGATGGTATAGTCACTGTGCCTGAAACTGTAACAGGGCCAACAACTGCTCCGTTAGTTGTACCTGCCATAGATATACTTGTAAACGTCTGACTGTTCTTTAAAAAGAACGTTGAACCTAAACTTGCAGCGGTCACCGTCGAGTCAGTTGGTGTACCTATGTCAAATGTGTCTCCGAGAACAGTGCCAAAAAAAGTATCTGACGATGCAGGGTTTGAACTGAAAGTTATTTGAGAACCTGTGATTGTAAATGCACTTGGATCTTGGACAACTCCTGAAATAGATATAATACAATTAGCTTCGTTACCTGGAGATATAGCAGTCCCATTCACCGTTAAATTAAACGGACCTGGTGTTGACCCAGTAAATGAACTACTGATGTCATCTAAAATACTGTATCGTCCCGTACTGGGAGCTTTTCCTACGTAAGCCAATTTGTATTACCTCCTTATTCAGTTGGGATTGGATTGTCAGTCTTGACCTTTGCAACGTGGTCCTTCCATGTAGAAGTGCCGTCCACTGAATCGTGGTATTGCATGTCGAGCTGGTTACCAATATCTCCATAGGCGCTTCGTCTTATAGCTCTTACTGCATTTTGTCTCTCTTCGAGATCAGCAGCAGAATCTACAGCGTCCAGTTGATCGTTAGTTGGTTGCGCTACACCAGAAACATTCCAGCTTTTGATGTATGGGCCCTTTCCGTTCGAATCATCCTGAAGCAAAACGTCTACCATGAAGTCAACTTCGTTAACTCCATTATTAGCCAAATATTTTTTGACCTTAGTTGATAGTGATGCCATAGTTTGTCCTCCTTTTTTCTATACTATACTATTCTGGTGGATTATCAATAACAGTTCCACCACCTGCTATCCATTGTTGAATTTCTTGGTAATCTATATTTGCTTCGTTCAGTGGCACTTGAAAAGTTACACCATTTTCTACTACTTTATAATTATCAAAATTACCTGTAAGATCATAAACTTTAGTAACGCTTGTAAAATTTCTAATACTCATAATTATAACTCCGCATCTGCTCTGTAATTATACGCATATGAATTATCACTGCTAGGTATTGAAAAATATCCAACATTTTTTGCACCTACCTGAACTGCTGTAACAGCTACAGATGCAGCATCTGACACTCTATAAAATTGACCAGATGCTCCGTCTACGATCCTAAATAGAGTTAATGTTGGTGCTGTTCTTAACTCTGTTGGAAATCTAAGACCATAAGCTTGTGTTGTTGTGTTACTGGTGGTTAGAGCAGATTCATAACCATCACTATAATTAGCATTGCTATAATCATCATAAGGCATACTTTTTTGAAAATATCTTTTGCATCTCTCTAATTGAACATCAAAAGGCAAAAACTCAAAATCCGAAGGTGTATCTGAGGGTGAGGCCTCAAATTGCACTCCTGTAAGATAAATATTGTTTGATGCATTATCTTGTGCATCTACTTGACCCACTGCTCTGTTTGCATTTGTTGAAGCTGTCCAAGTTGTTGATAAAGTTCCAGATGTAAAATCACTTCCAGCAGATAAATACCAGTGAATTTGTAAACTATTTGCATTATCATTATCAAATGCACCAGTAGTATCTCCAGCAAAAGTTAATTCTTTTTTCTCCCAAGTATCAGATGCAGAAACAGTATATGATTTTGAAATCTGTCTAGTATTATCGACATCAAATAATTCACAAATATAAGTTCCAGTTTTTGTAGATTTTATCCAAAATGAAAGAGTTGTACTTTCAGCATTTGACGTACCTTTTTTTAAATATTGTAAATTTTGACCTTCAACTTTTTGTCTTAAAATAACTGTACCACCACTAGTTACTGTTCCAGCAGTTGTTACGTCTGCCTTAAATGATTTAGCAAATCCTTGACCAGTTGGTACATCAGTAGATTGTGAAAGAGTTACAGTTCCATAATCAGCTTGCCAATTCCATCTATCTATAGTGTGGTATCCTGTAGAAGTAATTGAACTAGCAGAAGTTGCTCTTTGTGCTATGCTCATGTCACCGTTGATGACGATGTTTCTGAAATTAATATTATCAGCAAGATTAGCTTGAGGCATTTGGTTCTCAACCATATTTGCTACATCTATTTTACTTAATGCCATAATTAACTTCCTATCCTGTATCCTATTAAATTTGTATTATCAGCTTGTGCTCTTACACTAACAGTTCCAGAGTTAGTTTGCATATACACAAATCCCTCATAGTAATCAGTCGCTGTTGCTGTATCAATTGTAACAGCACCAATTGCTTGAGAACCACTGCTTCTTAAATCAAAAGCATTCATATTTAAATAACCGTAGCAAATACTAGATCCGTTTTTATATATGTAAGCAATGCATTGTTTTGCCGTATCTGAGGCAGCCACTATTTCTACATTTATAGATATTAAATATTTTCCTGCTACACCCGGAGTCCATCTATAATTAGTTGAATCCCAAGTGCCAGTCTTTGTTAAAGCATCTTCTGAATTAAATTGTATTTTTGTGGCAGTAGCGCTTGAAATACTTGTTTGATTTGAAGAAGCTCTTATAACTTTTAAAAAAGGCTCATTTATTTTCTGCGTAGTAAGATTACCACTACCATCACTGGTAAATAGTGTGTTACCATTGAAGTCTTGATACTGATTTACTTTAATTATTCCTGCCATTATGATCTTAACCTATACGCTCCCCAAATTGATCTAGTTCCTTTTATGTTTCCTGCATTACCGCTAGCCTGATATGCATTTACAGTTAAATAATCACTTGAACCATTCATATCTACAATACCATGATATGTTAAAAAAATACCTTCAACACTATCATCTGAACTAGATAAATTTTCCCATATATTTAAAATTCTTGCATTAGAAATATTAGATCCATTTTTTAAAACTTCTGATGATGCATAATAAAAACCATTTGTTACATCTACATTACAAGTGACGTAAACAAAATATTTTCCAGCTTTGTTAGGTGTAAACCTATAGTTAGATGTATNAAAAGTTGAGTCTGTATCAAAAGTTTCACCATCCCAAGCTATTANTGTTGTAGTATCGTGACTTAAAGTTTGATCACTAGACAAATATGCTTGAAAAGATGGATCCATTAAATTACTTTGTATGACACCTGATCCTAGACTAAACGTATCTCCAGAACTACCCAGTGTTACTGTGCCGTTNTCNGCNATTGGTTCTATATTTGTTGCTTTAATTGTTCCCATAATATTATTCTATAATTTTATATCCCATAAAGTAAGATCTAAACCAACCATCAGATGATCCCTCTAAATTTTTACTACTTCCAGAATTTTGCACTGCTGTTACTGTAATTGCATCTCCAGCAGAAAAACTTACAAGTCCATTCATTTGACAATCTGGACTGTACGCACTATCACCATAATTCATATCTCCTATAGTGGGAGATTGACTACCATTTACATAAAGCATTATACGTTGTCCAAATACACCATCAGTAAACCTAATTCCAGCAGATATAAAATATTTACCGCCTTCACCAGATGGAACTGTAAATGTGTTAGATGCAAAAGCACTAGCCGTATCAAATCTTTCTTGATTAAAAATAACTGTCGTTACTGTTGCACTTGCTACAGATTGTGTACTATCATTATATGCACTCCAAGCTGGAGTATTAACACCACCAACCCCTGTTTGAGTAGCGTTTGATAAGTTAATCGTTGCTCCACTTGGAACAGAAATAGTATCTCCTGAAGAGCCTATCTCTAAACTTGTTCCTGATTGTGGGTCTACTTTATCTACAAATATTGTTCCCATTATACTACCGTCAATGTCCCATTAACTGTTACTGTGCCTGTGAAAGATACTGGACCACATAACATCATATTATCAGCAGCATCTACCGTGATAGATGATGATACTGTAGCTTTGTTTTCATAGCCACCGTTGATTGATTTAATCATACCAAATTCAATTGAGTTTTCTCCAGGTGTGACTTCACCCAAAGATTTTCCAATGTATACAACATAAATATTATTAGTTCCTGTTGGCGGTGCCGATGTAAAAGCTAAAGTGGTGCCACCAGAAATAGTATAAGCTGAGTGGGGATCTTGACGAACATTTCCCACAAAAACTTCAATTTCGTTGGTGTTACTGACAGATTGTGAAAGTGTAAAATTTGTTGTTGAGTTATTACCACTAAACTGTGAAGAGTTCATGGTATTTAAATTTTGTTTCGGTGAGTTTCCTAAATAGGCCATGATTCTCCTTACGTGCTTATATCATCTACTGCGCCTACCACTACATCTAAAGATGATGCCGTATCTGATTTAGCATATAGTTGATCTCCAGAAGCAAGAACAATTTTACTGCCCCCATCAATAAGCTCAAGAGATCCGCCACTAACTATGGGCGCATTCTTAATTAAAAAATAATTAGATCCACCTCTTTCGATATAAACTTCTACGTTTATTGTTGAAGTTGTAGTATTAGCTAACCTTACACTAATTAAACAATCAATACTATTAGTAGCTCCACCTAAAAGATCTACTGCTGATGTCCCTATATTTCTTTGAATGTAGTTTTTAAAATTTTGAGCCATAATTATTCCTTATACTAGAGTGCGATTGACATTGCAATCACGAATCCAGAACTAACAGAAGTTGATGCTGCCCACTCGGGAGCATTTCCGCCAGAGTTTACCTGTAAAATATGTCCAGCTGATCCTAATGCTAGACGCGCAGGTGTGTTTGCTGCCGATGCGTATGGCATATCTCCTTGTGTTGTTAATACCATATCCATTGTTTTATTTGCAGGGAAAGTACAAAATACATCAAGTGTGCTTGAACCACCTGTATTGAAATCAATTTTTGAAGTGTTGCCGGCAGAATTTGTGATAACCGTTGTTCTTTGTAA
>FUFK010044401.1_pt1 | contig 15912 bp, 15 predicted proteins | sample 1021851 | NCBI WGS metagenome assembly FUFK01 (sample SAMEA51879418, study PRJEB19060) | metagenome | reverse complement strand
AATATTATGCAGGTGTGATACCTGGTGTAAGTTTTAACGAGACAGAACTGAGAGCAGACTTCCCTAATGGTGGAAGGATTATGTTGTTGTCAGGTGAAAATCCTGATGCGCTTCGAGGTATTTACTTAGACTTGTGTGTATTTGATGAGTATGGGATGCAGAATCCTAGAGTATGGGGGGAGGTTGTAAGACCTGCACTATCCGATAGAGAGGGTGCTGCCATATTTTTAGGTACACCAAATGGCCATAACCATTTTTATGAAATCTTAACGCAAGCCAAGCATGAAACAGAAGAAGGATCTGATTATTGGTATTGGAAGATTGCGAAGGCAAGTGAAACACAACTTGTCAAAGATACGGAGTTAGATGCTGCAAAGTCTCAGATGACACTTGAGCAGTATGAACAAGAGTATGAATGTTCGTTTACTGCTGCGATTATTGGTGCGTATTACGGAAGATTGCTTGTTGAAGCTGAAGATGCTGGGAGGATTACAAGAGTTCCGTATGATCCTGCCTTGCCAGTTCATACAGCTTGGGATTTAGGTATTAACGATTCAACTGCAATTTGGTTTGCGCAGGTTTACAGAGGAGGTGCTGTTAATGTTATCGACTATTATGAGAATACTGGCTTTGGACTTGACCATTATGCAGAGGTACTTCGCCAAAAAGATTATCATTATGGAGATCACCTTGCTCCACACGATATTGAGATTAGAGAGTTGGGGTCAGGCAAATCCAGGATGGAGACAGCGTTTAGTCTCGGTATTCGTTTTAAGGTGGTATCGAANATGAANGTAGCNGATGGTATNAATGCTGCNNGATTGNTGATGCCAAANTGTTANTTTGATAGNGANAAGTGTCATCTAGGTCTTGAGATGATGAANCANTANAGGCAAGAGTGGGATGAGAAGAANAANAGNTTTAGAGATCAGCCAAGACATGACTACACATCTCATGCAGCAGATGCTTTTAGATATTTGGCTATAGGCATTGAGAATAGAAAGAGTTATACAAGACCACCACAAGATGTTGCTGATAACAGTTATAATATTTTTGCATGAGTAAGTATGANGATTTGCGAGATATACTGATCTTGATGCAGTATAGTGACTTGCACAAAGACTGGAATACAGAAGATATTTGTAAATGTATATTAGTGCCTGTTATGCTCAATCAGTATAAAGTTGTAAGAAAGAAGGGTGAGTTGCTTGTGTTTGCTACTTGGGGTTTTCCAACAGAAAAACATATTGATGAATATGTAAGTCAGTTATCGTTTCCCCATGATGGCTACAAAGGTGGTGGTAAAGATATTTGGTTGGTAGACTTTATGGCAAAAAAAGGTTATACAAGAATTGGGTTCTTGATTTTAAAAAAGATGCTGACTAAGATGGGTTTTAGAAAAGCCTTTTGGTTTAGACCAGAGACTCAAAAGTTAGGTTGGCACACATGGAAAGGAACTTGATATGGGTGGTGTTGTTAGACGAGTTAAGAAAACTGCAAGAAAAGTTGTAAAAGAAGTTGGTGATTTGCCAAAAGATATTGTCAAGGTAGCTGATAAAGCAATAGTCGAACCACTTGAAAGACCAGTTAAAAAAGCCATAAATGTTGTTGAAAAAGTTGGTGCTGATATAGTTGAGCCTTTGGAAAGACCTGTAAAAAAACTTGTTAGGGAAGTTAAAGAAACTGTTACAGGCACAGATAAGATGGATTACAGACAGCCACAACAGCCAGTCATCACACCTGAAGTTACACCTGAAATTGTGCCTGACGAAGAAGAGACAATATTAGCAAGAGGAAGAGGTACAAGACGTACTAAAAGACCTGGGCAGGGTGGCACAATAATAGAAGGCTATGGTGCTTTACAAAGAGGTAAAGGCGAAAGATCAGTAGTATAGGAGAAACAGATGTCATTTCTAAGACCAAAAGTAAATATACCACCACCTCCACCACCACCTCCTCCACCTATGGAAGTTGATGATGCTGATACACAAAGAGCAGCAGCTTTGGCTGAAGAAAACATTGCAGATGAAAGACGTAGGAGAAAAGGTCGTGGATCAACGATAGTTACAGGTATGACTTCAGGGCAACCATCAGGTAGCACAGGTAGACCAGGGTTAACAGCGTAATGGCAGATTTTGCAAAAGAACTAGTCAATAGACTGAATTATCTTGAGACTTACAGAAAGTATTGGAATACACACTATCAGGAGTTGGCTGATTATATGCTACCTGAGAAGTCTGATATTGTAAGAAAAAGAAGTCGTGGTGAAAAAAGATCAGAGAATATATTTGATAGTACATCACAGTTAGCTGTTGATCTATTATCGTCAGCTTTGCATGGTATGCTTACATCAGGTGCTACACCTTGGTTTCATTTGGATATGAAAGATGAAAACATAGGTAGAGATGATGAGGTGCGTGAATGGCTTGAAAGTTCATCTATGAGCATGATGAGAGCCTTCAACAGATCAAACTTTGAAACAGAAGTGCATGGTATGTATGTAGACCTTGTTGTGTTTGGCACAGGCTGTATGTTTATCGAGATGGAAGATAAAACACTAAGGTTTTCTACAAGACATATATCAGAGTTTTTTATACAGGAAAATCAGTTTGGTTTAGTCGATACTGTATTTAGAAAGTACAAGAGTCCAGTAAGACAAGTNATTCANAGATTTGGTTTGGACAATGTNACAGAATATATCAAGAAGAAATTTGAGCAAAAACCTGATGAAGAAGTAGAGTTGCTTCATGTGGTGTTGCCAAGAATGAATAGGAATCCTGATAAACCTGATAATCAGAACATGCCTTTCGCATCTTTTTATATTGATATGGAGACAAAACANTTCTTGTCTATTGGTGGTTTCGAGGAGTTTCCTTATGTTGTTCCTCGTTTTCTAAAAAGCACAGGAGAGATTATGGGTCGCTCCCCAGCCATGACGGCTCTCGCTGATGTGAAAATGTTGAACCTAATGAGTAAGACCATCATTCAGGCAGCACAAAAGCAAATAGATCCTCCACTATTAGTTCCTGATGATGGCTTCATTTTGCCAGTTAGAACACAACCAGGTGGTTTGAACTTCTTTAGATCAGGTACAAGAGACACAATATCACCACTCAATACAGGTGCAAACATACCTATTGGCTTGAATATGGAGCAGCAAAGAAGAGAAGCAATCAGAGGTGCTTTTTATGTTGACCAGTTACTAAGTGGTACATCTCCAAACATGACAGCTACAGAAGTTGTGCAAAGACAGGAAGAAAGAATGAGAGTGATAGGTCCTGTGCTTGGTAGATTGATGAATGAGATGTTGAAACCTTTGATTGACAGAGTTTTTTCATTGATGCTTAGAAATGAAATGCTTGCAATACCACCAGAGATACTGCAAGGAAGAGACATAGATATTGAATATGTATCACCACTTGCAAAGGTACAGAAGTCAACAAGCCTGAACTCTACAATGAAAGCATTAGAGATTTTGTTGCCATTGTCACAGAGTTTACCAGTTGGAGATCATTTAGATGCAGATGGTCTTGTCAGACATGTTACAGATTCATTAGGTGTTCCAAAGAGTGTCTTGANNACAAANGCAGAAGTTGCAGAAATCAGAGAGCAAAGANAGNNNATGNAACAAGAGCAAATGGAAAGACANCANGATCANGANGATGTAAATACAGCTTTACAGGCATCACAAGCAGTAAGGATGGTAGGTGGTGGTCAAGGAAATTGAAGCTATTAAATATATGTATAAACAAGTTTTTACTACCGATAGTGGAAAAAAGGTGTTACAAGATTTAGAAGCAAGATGTAATTATCGTAATACAACATACGTTCAAAACGATAGTAACGGAACGGCTTTTGAAGAAGGCAAGAGAACAGTGTACTTGCACATTTTAAATATGTTAGAAGAGGAAACAAATGAACGAAACAGAACAACAGGCAATCCAAACTGAGCCAACACAACCTAGTGTGCCAGTTGAAACTCCTGCTGAAGTAGCCAGTGGAAGTGGATCTCGAAGTGAGTTTCTACAACAGTTACCTGAAGAAATCAGAGATCATCCAAGTCTACAAAGCATAAATGACGTAGGAAATTTAGGACTTTCCTTTGTAAACGCACAAAGATTAATTGGTGCAGATAAAATACCATTACCAAAAAATCCAACAGAGGATGATCTAAATAACATTTATACAAAGTTAGGTAAGCCTGAACAACCAAGTGGTTATGAAATTAAGGCTGATGGTCAGATACTCACTGAGGAAGATGTGAATACATACACAGATATTGCACATAAACTTGGTTTATCAAAGACACAGGCTAATGGTATATTAGATTATTACAGAAGNAGTATTCAGCAAACAACAGAAGCAATGTCAAAAGACTCGCAGCAACAAAGACAGCAGATTGAGCAAAGTCTTAAAGCTGAGTGGGGTGCTGATTATGATGCTAAAGTTTCACAAGCAAACAGAGCAGTATCAGATATAGCTGGTGAGGATTTATTAGAAATGGTTTTAGAAGATGGAACTAAGGTTGGTAATCATCCTGCATTTATCAAAGCGTTTGCTAACTTTGCTGATTTTAAAACTTCTGTAACAAAAGAAGATACAATATCAGAGAACTCTGTAAACTACAGAATGAGTGCTGCTGAAGCCAAGTCAAGAATTGATACTATTATGAATGACAAGTCTCATGCTTACTGGGATAGAAAAAATCCAGTTGCAAGAGAAAAAGCAGTCAAAGAAGTACAAGATTTATATGAGATGACAGTTGGAGCAGCGTGAAATTAGATTAGAGTGTTTGCGTTTAGCAGTAGAGTTTGGAACGCAAAGAGACTTACAGAATCCCAAACAACTCGCTAATACATATTACGAGTGGGTAATGAAGGGTAGCTTGCCAACAAGTCCTTCTGGCAATCGGAAAGACGATAGACCTAACGAGTCTGAAAATCTTAGGAGTGTCCGAAAGGGTAGCACCTCGAAAGTAGTTAAAATGAAAACGTAGTTATTAACAGGAGAAAAAAATGTCAATAAATGTAACTACGGCATTTGTCCAACAGTATTCTGCCAATGTGCAGATGCTTTCTCAGCAAATGGGTTCATTACTGAGAGATGCTGTAAGGGTAGAATCTGTTACAGGAAAAAATGCCTTTTTCGATCAGATCGGCAAAGTTACTGCTCAAAAGCGTACAACTCGCCATTCTGATACACCTCAAATNGATACTCCTCACGCTAGAAGAAGAGTATCATTNGTTGACTATGAGTTCGCAGATCTCATAGATGAGCAAGACAAAGTTCGTATGCTTATTGATCCAACAAGTGCGTATGCTCAAGCAGCAGCAGCAGCTATGGGAAGATCAATGGATGATGTTATCATTGATGCAGCANTAGGAACTGCGTTTACTGGTGAGACTGGTTCAACATCNACAACCATGTTAGCTGGAAATCAGATAGCAAATGGTGGTACTGATTTGACAGTCGCAAAGTTGAGAACAGCTAAAAAGACTCTTGACTTAGCATCAGTAGATCCTTCAATCCCAAGATATATAGCCGTTGGTCCAGAGCAGATTGATGCGTTGTTAGGAGATACAAATGTAACATCTTCTGACTTCAACACAGTCAAGGCACTTGTCCAGGGTGAAATCAATACCTTCATGGGATTTGAGTTTATTGTAACAAACAGACTATCAAAGGCTAGTAACATCCGTTCATGTTTTGCATGGGCAGAGGATGGTCTTACATTAGCGATTGGTAAAGATGTGATGGCAAGAATAGACGAGAGAAGTGACAAAGGTTACGCAACTCAGGTCTACTATTGCATGAGTATCGGTGCTACGAGAATGGAAGAAGAAAAAGTCGTTCAGATAGACTGTGATGAGTCAGCATAAGGGAGAAGTAAATGACTACAAAAAATTCTACACTTGTAGCTAATTTTGAAGCTACTCCTCAAGTTGCTAGTAATTCNCAAGAGCTTCATGGCGTTTTGCGTGTGGCTCAAGGAACGATAGCATTAGCTGCTGGAGACAGCACAGACAATGATATTGTCATGCTTGCTCCACTTCCAAGTAACGCATCTATAACAAAGTTGCAAGTTGCAACAGATGCTTTAGGTGGCAGTTGCACATTTAATGTCGGCATCTATCAAACAGATGGAACAGTTGTAGACGAGGACTTTTACGCTACATCNGTTGCAGATGGAACAACAGCAGTTGCCGATCTTAGAACAGAAGCAGCAGACATAAATACTATNGGTNCAAAGATATTTGAAAATGCAGGAGCATCCACAGATCCAGGTGGNTANTACTACATTGCAGCTACCTTTAATGCCACAGGTGGCACAGGTGGTGATATGTCTTTCATCATTGAGTATGTAATCAACTAACTTAAAGGGGGAGCAATCTCCCCTTTTTCAAAGGTTAAATTATGCCCTCAGTAGTAGATATATGTAATGAAGCTATGGATTTATTAGGTGCAGCAACTATTACTGCTCTTACAGAAAATTCAAAAGAAGCAAGACTTTGTAACAGGAGATTTGCAACAGTAAGAGATGCAACACTTAGATCACATCCCTGGAACTGTGCAATAGAAAGAGCAGAGTTAGCAGCAGATAGCACAGCACCTTCTTTTGGTTTTGCCAATCAGTTTACTTTACCAACAGATCCTTTTTGTTTGCGTGTTTTGTCATTCTTTACATCAAATGTAGATGCAGAGATTTCACCTTACGACAGTCAAGTTATGTTTAAAATAGAAGGCAGAAAAATACTTTCAGACGAAGCAACATGCAGAATAGTTTACTTGGCAAGAGTTACAGATACAGAACAGTACGATAGTCTACTGTCAAATGCTATAGCCTACAGACTTGCATCAGAGACAGCGTATGCAATCACAGGCAGCACAACAGTTGCACAATCCATGTATGGTATGTATGAGCAAAAGGTAAAAGAAGCAAGAGCAATGGATGCACTTGAAGGTAAACCTGATAAATTGGTGGCTGATGAGTTTACAAACATAAGGTTGTAGTATGGCAAGAGTATCGACAATCTTAACTAATTTTAGAGCAGGGGAACTTTCTCCGAAACTATCAGGTAGGATTGACTTACAAAAATATAGTGAGGGTTGTGATACTTTAGAAAATATGTTGGTGTTTCCGTCAGGTGGCATCACTCGTAGACCAGGAACAACATTCGCAGGAACATCCAAAGACAATGGCAAAGTTAAGTTGGTTAACTTTGAGTTTTCAGATGAACAGGCTTATGTGCTTGAGTTTGGTGCAAACTATGTAAGGTTTTTTAAAGATGGTGGNATTCTAACAGAAGCAACAAAAACCATAAGTGCGATTACAAAAGCTAATCCAGCAGTAGTCACAGCTACATCTCATGGCTACAGCAATGGTGATAGAGTATTTATATCAGGTGTTGTAGGTATGACAGAAGTAAACAATCGTGAGTTTACTGTTGCAAACAAAACAACAAATACATTTGAGTTATCAGGTATCAACAGTTCTGCATTTACAACTTACACTTCAGGTGGTACAAGTGGCAAAATAGTAGAAGTTACAACGACTTANAGCGTAACTGAGATATTTGAGATTAACTTTGCACANTCAGCAGATGTNNTGTTTATNGCACACAAGTCACANGAACCAGCNAAACTTACAAGAACTTCANCAACAAGTTTTACACTTACNGATATNGATTTCACAGATGGTCCTTACCTAGATGAAAACCTAACTACAACTACTTTGTATGCAAGTGCAACTACAGGCACAGGTATAACAATAGTTGCATCAGCAGATACGTTTGAGTCTGGTCATGTTGGAGCATTGTTTAGGTTTAGAGAAATCATTGAGGTAAACCATGATGCGTGGGCAGCATCAACAAGTTATGCACAAAATGCTACAGTNCGTAATGGTGATAATGTTTACAAGAAATCAAACTCAGGNTCACATACAAGTAGCACAACAGCACCAGTNCANACAAAAGGCACAGAGACTTATGGTGATATAGANTGGGAGTTTTTACATAGTGGNACTGGNTTTNTNAAGATNACAGGTTTTACAAGTGCAACACAGGTNACAGCAGATGTAAAAAGCACANTACCAGCTTCAGTAGTTGGGTCAAGNAATCCTACAACAAAGTGGAGTGAGGGTGCATTTAGTTCTGTTCGTGGCTTTCCAAAGGCACTAGCTTTTTATGAAGAAAGATTGTTCTTTGCAGGAACNACACATCAACCACAAAGTATATTNGGNAGTGTGTCTGCTGACTTTGAAAACCATACACCAGGTCTGAATGATGATGATGCTGTGAACATTACAATAGCATCAGATCAAGTCAATGTTATCAAACACCTTCTGCCAGGTAGATTTCTTCAGATACTTACAACTAGTGCTGAGTTTACTTTGTCAGGTGGCACAGGAACACAACCAGTAACACCAACGAATGTAAATGTTTTGAGAGAAACAACATTTGGCACATCACAGGTAAGACCACTTAGAGCAGGAAACTCAACTATACTTGTGCAGAAAGGTACAGAGAAAGTAAAAGAGATTACCTTCGATTTAGATACAGATGGTTTACTTGGAGTTGATTTGACTGTGCTTGCAGATCACATAACTAGAGGTGGTTTGACAGATATGATATGGCAACAAGAGCCTGAGTTGATACTTTGGTTTGTAAGTGCAAATGGTGAGTTGATNGGTCTNACATACGATAGAGCAAANGGAACTGTTGGATGGCATGGTCATGTTCTTGGTGGCAGTGGTGTTGTAGAAAGTATTACAGCGATACCTAGTGGTGCAGAAGATCAAGTTTATCTNAGTGTAAAACTAACNATAAACAGTGTNACAACAAGACACATAGTATTTCTGAAATCAATNAACTTTGGATCAGATATTACAGATGCTTTTTTTGTTGATAGTGGATTGACATACTCAGGATCAGCTACATCAACAATTACAGGACTAAATCACCTTGAAGGTCAGTCAGTACAAATACTTGCAGATGGNTCTGCACATGCAGACAAAACAGTGTCAGGTGGATCAATAACATTAGATAGATCAGTTACAAAAGCACACATAGGTCTAGGCTATACAAGTTTTATAAAAACTTTGAGGTTGGAAGGTGGTGCAAATGATGGTACATCACAGGGCAAGATNAAAAGAATACATGGTGTTACTGCAAGATTTCTTGATACTGTNGGTGCAGAACTAGGACCAGATGTAAGTAANTTNGANAGAATACCATTNAGAGATAGNAGTATGGCTATGGACACAGCCGTACCAATGTTTACAGGAGANAAGGAAATATCTTTNCCAGCAGGATATGANAATGAAGCACAGGTTGTAATACAGCAATCACAGCCTTTGCCTATGACAGTTCTTGCGATNATGAGGAGGTCAAATACTTTTGATGCTTAGACTTGAAAAGCTAGAGAAATATCATGTTCAGGCTATAGCGACTGACTTTGAGTTTTTGCAATCACACAGGGATGCGTTTTGNAAAGACGAGGTAAATGGATATGTTGCCATGTATAAAGACATTATTGCAGCAATCGGTGGTATAAGTTTGTTGTGGGATGGTGTAGCAGAAGCATGGTTTGTGCTTGGAGTCAAAGGACAAGAGTTTCCGTATAGGATGGCTAAGATTGTAAAAAAGATGATAATGACTATGATAGAAGAAAACAATTTATTTAGACTACAAGCAAGTATATGTTCAAATGATGAAAAAGCTGTTAGATTTATTAAGTGGCTAAAGTTTGAGGAAGAGGGAATAATGAAGAAGTTTGGTCCTGATGGTGCAGATTATATTCGTTATGCGTGGGTGAAGTAATGGCTGATCCAGTAACCATAGCAGCAGTAGCAGCAGGAGCATCAGGNTTTTTACAGTTTAAAGGTGCAAAAGCACAAGCAAAAGCAATTCAACAAACAGCAGAATACAATGCNCAAGTAGAAGAAAACAATGCTATACTTTTACAAAGAGCAAGGATCGAGCAAGAAAATAATTTAAGAAAAAATGCTGATAGACTTGAAGGCACACAAAGGGTAGCAACAGCAACTTCAGGTATAACAATGAGTGGAAGTCCTTTGGAAGCACTTGCAGATACATATTTTGCTACAGAATATGATTCATTGAAAATACAGTATGCTTCTGACATTGAACAAACAAGAGCAATTTCAACAGCAAACTTGATTAGAGCAGAAGGAAGAGCCAACAAGTCAGCAGCAAATACAAGAGCCTACGCAAATTTATTAAGATCAGCAAGTGACACTGCAACATTATTGAGTTAGATATGCCAAAGATACCATTATACAACAAAGGAACAGGAACAGCAGTAGACTTAGCAACAGGCTCTTTGTCAAAGCAAGCTAGTGTCCAAGCATTTACTGCACCTGGAAGAGCATTAGAAAGTTTTGCAAACAACGCACAACAAATAGCATTTAACTTCGGTCAGGCAGAAAAGAAAGCACAAGGAGATGCTGCATCATCAGATATACAATCACAGTTTCTTGATGAAGCGAATACTTTGATACTAGAAAGTCAAACATCAAACACAAATACTGCAAAAGCAGAAGTTACAAAATTGGTTAATAAGTATAATAATAAATTAAAAACAAATTACCCAAACCTTACAAACAGTCAAATAAGAGATATATCAAATCAGATTACAAGTCTTGGCACAAGGGCAAGTGTAAAACACAGAGAAGAAAGTTTTAGACGAGGAAGAATAATAGAGTCTGATAATAACAACAAACTAATAACAAAGATAGTAGACACTGTAAAAACGCTTCCAATAGATAATCCAACAAGAATAGCTAATATTGATAACGTAAAACAACTTTACTCAGCATCTCAAATGAATGGATCAAACAAAGGATTTACTTATCCTACGTTTGAAAGTTTTGAAAGAGCAGTTTTATCAAATGATGTTTTTACAAAAGCAAATAATGGTGATATTGAAGGTGCAAAAAATTTAGTTAATTCAAGTAAAGTTTTGAATGAAGAGCAAAAATTTAAACTTAATAAAACTCTGAGACTTCAAACACAAACAAAACAAAATGAAAATTATTTGAAAATAATAGAGGACAACGATCAGTTCGAGTACACAAAAAAAGATGTTAATAAAATCAATAACTTACTTGAAAAAAATGAACCTTTTTCTATACAGCTATCAGACGGAAACACTTTAAGTATTGACCCAAAGACTATTGGTACAGGCAATAAAATGAAGTTGATGACTTTTTTTGATGGTAAAGCAAAAGAAACTTTAGACAAAAGTACAAATCAATCCACAACAATAATTAACAACGCACCTTTCTCTGATGCAAATACTTTNAGTNCTATACTCTCAGATACTTATGGTGATTTAGATACGGAATCAGCACAAAAAAGCATAAGTAGTAGTGCAAACACTGCTGCATCAAAAGCTGAAAGACTTGTTGAGATATATAAAGTTGACCCTTCAGCAGTTACAGTAGAACAAATAACTGAAGAATTAAATAAAGCAAGATACCTGTTGAACACACCAATCAAGGGAAATTCCTTAGTTAACACAGTAGACTACGGAAAGTCATCAAATGCCTTGTTAGAAAAACTAAACAAATCAGAAATTGATTTAAGAAAGGCTGCTCTTGAAAATAAAACAATAAATCAAGGTGTAAATCAAGTTATGCTTGGAAATTTTGAATCAGTTAAAAACAATTACAAACCATCTCAAATAGAAAAAATTACAAGTGTAGCTCTGAAAGGCAAGAGTATTGATGAGCAACTTACATTAATTCAAGCCAATGGACTTGTAAGTCCTGTAATTAAAAATTTACTTGCCAATGGTGTTGAGGAAGGAACAGGCACAAGTTTTAACAATTTTATAGATTCAATATCAGAAAAAGTAGAGCTTTACAAAAATATGAAACTAACTGGTGAAGGTTTAAACAATCACACAACAGAAACAGAGAGATCATTCTATGAAGCTATACTATTAAACGAAGGTCTTGGTTTTTCAAGAGAAGATGCCATAAACAGAGTGGGATTATCAAATCAAACAAATATATCTGAAAGTGATGTATCAATTAAATATGCAGGGATTGTAGATGCAACTGCAAAAATCAAAGATGGTTTAGATGGTGTGTTTGGTACTGATGTATTTAATATTACAACTATGCAAGTCAAAGCAGAAAAGTATGCAAAATTTCTTTTAAAATTTGGCACAAACAAAGATTTAGTAATTAAAGAAGCAGTAAAAGACTTACAGAACAGTCATATTCTAATTAATGGTCATTTAATACCAAAGTTACAAAACCTTCCTGAGAACTTTCAACAGAAAACAGACTTACTTGCAAAACAGTATGTCAACAAAAATCCTGAAATTGAAGATGCCGAAAATATTGCATTTATACCATTTGACGGAAGAGCAGATAAATTTACAGTTTTTTATGAGGGTATTCCTTTGTTTGGAGAGGGATCAATAGTTTCAAGAGAAGATTTTGATAAAGCAGTTATTGCAGAGCAAGAATCAATAAAAACAAAATCAAGAACAAATATTACATCAAAAAAGAAACTTACATCTGTTTTACAAGAGAATGTTGAAAACTTAAAAGAGACACAAGAAACAGTCTTTGGATTTGCAGGAGATTAAAATAGCTCTCAAGCCTGAAAAAATAGAACGATCCAGACCTTTTAGTTTATTAGAAGAACAAAAAGCTGTTGAAGAATATGAAAAAGCACAAGACTCTGTTTCTTTTGCAAAGGCAACGTCTGCTGCATTTGCTGAAGATAACGCTATGTCATGGGTTTTTAATCAACTTGAAGAATATGAGATTGACCCTGATTTCAATTTAAATGATGACCAGTTTCAACAACTTACAAAAGACATTCCACTTGAGTATCAAAACTTTGTAAGTGATGCAAGAAGCATGTCTCATGGTATGAAACTCAGAGGTAATATACTTAAATCATTAGAAAATGAAAAAACGCTTGCACAGTATGGTTGGGCAAGTTTACCACTTAGAATAGCTGCTGCTACCATTGACCCTGTAGCAATAGGAGCAACAGTTTTCTCAGAAGGTTTGTTAGCACCAGCGATATGGACCACAAAAGCTACAAGGTTAGGAAGGGCATTTAGAGGAGCATTAACGGCTGGTGGCACATCAGCAGCGATAGAAGCGTATCTTGTGTCACAAAATCAGATCAAAGACCCTTATGACATTCTGTATGCAGCAGGAGGTGGTATGATACTTGGTGGTGCAACGGCAAGTATTTTTGGTAAACAATCAACAAAAAACTTTGAAAAAGCTGGAGCAAAGATTGCTAATGATGCAAACAAAGCACAAGCAAGCGATATAGCACAATCAATGACAGATGAAGGTATTGTTGGAGTAAGTGCTGCTGAAAACCCAATGTCAAGACCAATACAGATGGATGAACTTAGTAGAGGTGCAGAAGATAGGATAGAAGATGCACAGGGTTCTGCTATGGCAACCTTTGGAAAAATTAGATTTGATATGGTTGGTCAACTCAAAGATAGCAAAATCGGAACAGTAAGACAGCTTGCAGACTTGCTTGGTGAAGATGCTGTTGATCCAGGACAATTCACAGCAGACTTAATAAAAACAACAGAAACAAAAGCAACCACAGCAAGATTTATGAGACGTTATGATGATAGCTATGTTAAATGGGCAAAATCACTGAATATAAATTATCTTGGTAGAGAGTTTGGTAAAAGCAGAAAAGATTTTGGAGTTCTTGTTGCAGATGAGGTTGAACTGCCTGGTAGCACCACAAATCCACACATTATAAGTGCAGCTAATGGTTTTAGAAAAGAAATGGGTATTATGCTTAACAAAGCTAAAAAAGAAAATGTGACAGGGTTTGATAACATTCCTGAAAATCCAACATATTTTGCTCACTTATGGGATAGTGCTAAATTTAGAGAGATAAGACAAAAATATGGTAAAGATGTTATTCCTGAACTTTTGACATCTGCACTCGCTAGAGCAAATCCAAACATGAGTTCTGATATTGCTGAAGCTATTGGGCAAAGTATGTATAAGAAAATTACAAAAAAAAGCATGGGAATGGATGCTGGTCTTTCGAGAATGTTTAGTACAAATCAAAGAGAAGTATTAAAACAAGTGCTTGAAGAAGAGGAGCTTTTATCAAGTGCAAAGATTGAGTCTTTACTAAATCAGATACACACTAAACCTGAAAAAGGTATGCCAAGAACAAGACGTAGACTTAATTTTGATATTGAAGCTACAGTTCAAGCAAGAGGTCAAACTATATCAATTAAAGATTTGATGAACAGAGATACTGAGGATGTTTTTAACATCTATGTAAATCAGGTTGTAGGTAAAACAGCACTTGCAAAAAAAGGGATCAAAAGTGACTCAGATTTCCAAAAAAGAATCTTAGATATAGAACAAGAAGCAGATGATCTAGGTGTTGATGCAACTGGAGATATAGAGAAATTAAATGTTTTATATCAACTTATTTCAGGTAGACCTAGTCCAAAAATAGCTGATCCAAGTGCTTTAGGTAACAGGCTTACAAGATTGTTACTTGACTACAGTTTCATAAGAGTAATGAACCAAGTTGGCTTTGCACAAATAGCAGAATTAGGTAATGCAGTAAGCATTGATGGTATAACAGGCTTGATAAGAGTTTTACCTGAATTTAAGTCAATGCTTAAAAGAGTTAGAAATGGTGAGATAGAAGATCGAGTTATAAACGACATTGAAGCATTTACAGGCATTGGTGCAGACAGGCTAATTCATAACGCTGTAAATAGATATGATGCTGAAGATATGTTGGCAAAAGGAAGAGGTGGTATTTTAAGTGATTTAGTTGACAGAGGTTTAAATGTAGTACAACCACTTAAAAGAATTACAGCAGATATATCAGGTATGGCACAAATTACTTTAGCTTTGGAAAGGGCAGCAGCTAGAATAGCAACTCAACAATTAGTAGACTTGTCTTTTGGAATAAAGAGTATAAATTTTGCCAAAATTGGAAGGGGAACAAGACAACAAGATATAGCTAGAAGAATGAAAAGTTTAGGTCTTGATGATGCTATGAGTCAAAGAGTTTTCCAACAAATCAGAGAAAATGCAGTTCTTGCTCCATCAGGTTTTTTCGGTAATTCAAGAAAAGTAAGAAGAATAAATTTAGAGCAGTGGGCAGATGAGGATGCAAGAGATGCTTTTATTTACGCAATATCAAGATGGACAAGACAAAGCATACAGCAAAATGACGTTGGTAATTTAAACGTACACATGACAGGAACATTAGGAAAAATCCTTACACAATTTAGAGTATTCATGCTTGTCAGTTATTCAAAACAATTTTTGCACAATATTAATAGAAGAGATTTTGCTGCTTTTCAAGGAATGATGTATTCTATGTTGTTTGGAGGATTAGCGTACACATTACAAACACATGTAAACGCAATAGGAAGGGATGATAAAGAATTATTTTTACAGGAGAGATTGTCTATTGATGAGATTGCGAAAGCATCATTCCAAAGAGCAGGATGGGCAAGTTTATTTCCTGCACTAATAGACACAGGTGCTTATTTGATTGGTGAAGATCCTTTGTTTGCTTATGGAAGATCAACAATGTTACCATCAAATCTTGTTACAGGTGTGCCACTTGCTGATTTAGTGGATAATGCTAGTAAGGCTCTAGTTGGTGGAAGTCGTAATTTGTTCAATGATGAATATCAATGGTCAAGAGGACAACAAAGAGCATTAAATAGTTTAGGACCTTTCCAAAACGCTATGGGTATAAAAAATGTTATGAACTTAACTTTAGAGGGATTACCAACAAACTCAAAGATACAATATTAGTATTGTAGAAAAACAAAAAATATTGTAAAAACAAAGAATGAGGTGATTATGACAGTAAGTAGTACGACCACAAAAAACAGTTA
>FUFK010077053.1_pt1 | contig 15916 bp, 11 predicted proteins | sample 1021851 | NCBI WGS metagenome assembly FUFK01 (sample SAMEA51879418, study PRJEB19060) | metagenome | reverse complement strand
ATTGCAAGATGGTATATTTCTGGCCATGCTCCATGGGGTGATGCATACGAATCGATGATTTATGTNGCNTGGGCAACNATGGGTATNGGACTTCTTTTTATNAAGAAATCAGATTTGACACTTGCNTCAACTTCCTTTGTTACNTCNATGATTTTGATGATAGCACATTGGAATTGGATGGATCCATCAATAGCAAATTTAGTTCCTGTTTTAAACAGTTATTGGTTAATGATTCACGTCTCTGTTATTGTTGGGAGTTATGGTCCATTTGCTTTGTCTATGATTTTGGGTTTTGTATCACTGCTTTTAATAGTTTTTATTACAAGCTCGAACAAAGAAAAAATCAAAAACCAACTCTCTGAACTTACTATGATAAATGAGTTGTCAGTCACGGTTGGCTTGATAATGCTAACAATCGGAAACTTTCTGGGGGGAATGTGGGCTAATGAGAGTTGGGGTAGATATTGGGGTTGGGACCCAAAAGAAACCTGGGCTCTAATAAGTATCTTAGTTTATGCTTTTATTCTTCACATGAGATTAATACCTAAACTTCGTGGTAAATGGTTATTTAACTTGATGACAATTTTAGCATTCGCCAGTATTGTGATGACATACTTTGGGGTAAACTTTTATTTGGTAGGATTGCATTCATATGCATCGGGAGACAAAGTAATAACCCCAAACTTCGTTTACTGGAGTATTTTCATAGTATTTGTTCTAGCAGTAATGTCAAGATATAAATTTGTCAGATATCTCAAGAAATAATTTTTGGAATTATATTTGATCAATAAATATGAGTATGAGATTTTTTATTTTGATTTTCTTCCTTACCAATTATACTTATTCGCAAGTAGAAAGTAGCAATAGAAAAATTGACTTACCACCACCTGCTAAGAAAACCTTGATTCCACCTGTGACCAAGCAGAACCCTAACTCTTTTACTATTTCAAAAAATTCCAGCAATCCTCAAAAATCCATTATGGAACAAGACACTGAATACTTTGCGGATCCAGGAAAAAAATATCTGAAAAGATTAAAAGTTGAAGAAGACAAAAGAAACCCAAACGAATATTTAGGTGATGCTTACCTTGGCGATGTATCAACAGTTTCTGAAAAAGCCAATATTGTATGCAGAGACTTTGAATACATGGATGGCGATCGTGTCTCTATTTTAGTTAATGATGAAGTTATAGTTGAAAATCTAACCCTAACATATGAGTTTCGTGGTATAAATTTAAAATTGAAAGAGGGATTTAATAAAATTGATTTTGTTGCATTAAATCAAGGTTCATCTGGACCAAATACTGCTGAATTACGAATTTATGATGATTCCGAAAACTTATTATCTGCTAACCAATGGAATTTAGCTACTGGTTCAACTGCTACTCTGATTATTGTTAAAAAATAGTTCTAAAACTTTTCTAAAAGTTCAGATTGTTTTTTTATTGATTTGACAAACTCACTTTTAAGATTTTTAACCAAATCTTTAACACTTGGACAGTCAGTAATACTTGTTACACCGTGACCTGCAGACCATATTGTCTTCCAAGCTTTGGCCTCGGCCTCTGCAGCACTTAATTCCTTACCAAAATCAATTTTCTTGGTGTTTTTCCACATTTCTTCGGTAATTCCCATTGCTTCTAGGCTTGGTTTTAAAAAATTAGCATTGACTCCAGATACAGCTGCAGTATATACAATATCATTGGCATCAGAATTTATAATCATTTCCTTGTAACCGTCATCAGCTAGACTCTCTTGAGTATTTATAAATCGAGTTCCCATATATGCAAAATCAGCCCCCATTTGCAAGGCAGCGGCAGCATCTACACCAGTACTAATACAGCCTGATAATATTATTGTTTTATTAAAAACTTTCTTGACTTCTGAAATTAATGACATCGGGTTAAGTGTTCCTCCATGTCCACCAGCCCCTGCTGAAACAAGAATCAATCCATCCACACCAGCTTCGGATGCTTTTTCAGCATGTCTTTTTTTAATAATATCATGATATACCAATCCTCCATATGAATGAACAGCCCCCACAAGTTGTGAAACAGCCCCAAGTGAAGTTATCACAATTGGTACTTTATGCTTTACACAAATTTTTAAATCTGCACGAATTCGTGGATTTGTATTGTGAACNATAAGATTCACACCAAANGGTGCGGCTTTCTTNCCTGTTTCTTTCTCAAAATTAGAAAGTTCCTCTTTTATTTGGATCACCCATTNTTCAAACCCCTCGGTAGTTCTGTGGTTTAGAGCTGGAAAAGTTCCTACAATTCCGTTTTTACAACACTCAATAACCAATTTTGGACCAGAAATTAAAAAAAGAGGTGCAGCAATAATAGGGATCGAAAGATCATTGTAAAAACTTGGTTTACTCATATTATGGTTTTTTCCACCTTGGTTTTCTTTTTTCCCGAAGGGATTCAATGCCTTCAATGAAATCATCAGATTCTTTTAATTTTTGTAATTCATCATTTAATTTACCAATGATTTTTTTATTCACATAAATTTTTTCAAAAGATTTTAACCCGCTAGCGATGGCATTGGGAGATTTACTTATTATTGTATTAATCCAATCGCGTATACTTTCTTCAATATTGTTGTCATTTATTTCATCAATCACATTCATATTTAAACAATCTTTAGCATCCACTGACAAGCCGCGTAAACACCAGTCCAATGCTTTTTTTGCTGGCATTACTTTTATTAGTGCATCCATTACCTGGAATGGAAATAAGCCTCTATCAACCTCTGGAAGACAAAGTTTGACGTTTGATTTAGAAAGAACATAATTACAGCACAGTATCAGCAAAACCCCTCCTCCGTAGGCGTCTCCTTCCACTACAGCAAGTTTGGGTTTGTGAAGATGATTAAAAACATTAGAAAGTGCATTTGTAATATTATTTTCTTTAAAATCATACAAGTCTAATCCTGCGCAGAAAACATTCCCAGTTGACTTGTATACAACAGCTCTTACTGAATCGTTCTCATTTGCATAATCAGTACAACTCATTAATTCTTTTAACATTTCAGAGTTAATTGCGTTTTTTTTGTCTGGACGATTTAAAATAATTTCAAGGACAAAATTATTTTCTCTAACAATTAAATATTTATAATTTTCAAAATCACTCATATTAATTTACATTCTAAAAGTACCAAATGAATCACTTCCCTTTATATCTTCTTTATAAATAATCTCAGTACATAATCTCAGATATTCCCTTGTTTTTCTTGGGTCAATTACTGAGTCATCCATTACGTTTGACGTTGTATGCCAAATTGATGCCTTTTTCTCTGAATCAGCAATCAATATTTTTTTTTCTCTGCTTAGCTTGCGTTTATCAATTTTTTTGTTCGCTTTTAAAGCTGAGTTAAGTTTTATAATTTCCATGACACCAGCTAGTTGTTCAGCACCCATAACACCAGATTTTACATTTGGNTAAGAGAACAAAAATCTAGGATTAAATGATCTTCCACACATTGCATAATTTCCAGCACCGTAAGAATTTCCAACAAGTAGTGTAATGTGAGGGACTTCACTTCCAGCAACAGCGTGAATTAATTGGGATCCGTGATTTATTATTCCATTTTGTTCATGTCTCTTGCCAACCATGAATCCTGTTGTATTTTGGATAAACAACAATGGAATATCTGACTTATTGGCAAGTTGAATAAATTGAGTAGCTTTTTTAGCAGATTCACTGAAAATAACCCCATTGCTGGCTAGAATTCCAATCTTTTTGTTATTAATCTTTGACCAACCACAAACCAATGTAGGACCATAATTTTCCTTGAACTCAAAAAACTCAGAATTATCTACAAATCTTACAATTAAATCTCTAATATCAAATGGTGTTTTTAGGTTGGATGGTATAATCCCTAAAATTTCATTTTTATCAAATTTTGGTGGATTAACATCTTCAAATTTATTGTGTTTTTTATCCCTTATATTAAACTCTACAATTTTTCTAGCCATTTTAATAGCTTCATCTTCTGACCCTGCTAGAAAATCTGAAACGCCAGAAATGTTACTATGCATTTTTGCACCACCTAATTCTTCTTCATTGGATTCCTCATTTGTTGCCATTTTAACTAGGGGAGGGCCTGCTAAAAAAACTTTTGCTTGATCATCTTGCATTATGGTATAATCAGACATGCCAGGAAAATAAGCACCACCTGCAGTTGCATTTCCAAATACTATTGAAATCGTTTGAATACCATTTTTACTTCTAGATGACATTTCTTTAAATATCTTACCATAATTGTTGAATACAGTATCCTGATCCGGTAAATTAGCACCCCCGCTTTCAACTAGATTTATTGTTGTTAGTTTATTTTCTTTAGCTATTTCGCATAAGCGAAGGTTTTTTAGGCTTGTTGCGTAATCAACTACACCACCTTTCTTTGTCCCAATATTTGCATTTATAATGCATAGTTTTCTAGAGACAAAACCAATTCCACAAATAGTTGTACCACCTGGACCAAAACCATTTTCATGATTTAGTCCTGCCAGGGGCATAAGTTCTACAAATGGACTATCTGGGTCGATAAGTTTCTTTATCTTTTCGTTAGCCAGAGATTTACCCCTTTTTTTTGCTCTTTCAAGTGCAATTTCTGAACCTAAAATCTTTGTTTTATTTAGGTGATTATTTAGCTCATCAACAAGTTGTAACATTGCCTTTTTATTGGACTTAAATGATGCACTCCTGTTGTTAATCGATGATTTAAATGAATCCATAAACATCTACTAAGATAGCTAATATATCAGTAAATTATGAATGAACTAGGCGTTATAAATTATCTCAAAAATAAATTACTATATTTAAATTTATGAGTGATAAATTTTATGACTTTCCATTTTATAAATGGGAAAAAGAAAAAGCAAATGATCCATTTTTAAGACAACCTTTTGGTGATAATTGGGAGGAGTATACGTGGGCTGAGGTTGGAATAATGGCTAGAAAATTAGCAACAGCTATCAAAAAATACAATTTTCCAGCAAAGTCACATATTGGTTTGATTTCAAAAAATTGTCGTGAGTGGGTCATAGCAGACCTTGCAATCATGATGTCAGGNCATATTTCTGTCCCTTTCTTTCCAACTTTAAAATCATATGAGCTCAATAATCTAATAGATTTTGGAGAAGTTAAATTACTTTTTGCTGGAAAATTAGAGAATTGGGATGAACAAGTAAATGGTGTTAAAAATGTTCCATTGATATCTTTTCCAACTTATGAAAACCATTCTGAAGTTAAAAATTCAGTGAAGTGGGAGGATATAATGAATGAAAATGAACCTATGAATGAAGATTATTATCCTGAAATGGACGACATATGGACAATAATTTTCACCTCTGGAACTACTGGTGATCCTAAGGGAGCTGTATTGGACTATCGAACTGTTTTTTTAACAAAGATTATTATTGAAAGTGAAGTTAATCCTCTTGCTGTTGATAAAAATGGTAACAACACATTCATTTCGTATATGCCTTTGAATCACATATTTGAAAGGGTAGTTATAGAATTTTCATGTTTAAGATACGGTGGAACCATATCATTTGTTGAATCACTAGAAACCTTCGGAAAAAATCTTTCTGATGTTCAACCAACTACATTCGCTGGGGTACCAAGGATATACAACAAATTCAGAGAAAAGGTTTTGGAAAAAATGCCACAAAATAGGTTAGACATCCTACTNAAAATACCATTTTTATCANGCATCATAAAGAAAAAAATTAAAAAATCATTNGGTTGGTCAAGAGCAAATGCAATAGTGAGTGGTGCTGCATTTTTGCCACAAGCATTGATTGATTGGTACAAAACATTAGATGTTAATATTCTCAATGGATATGGAATGACTGAAAATTGTTGTGTATGTTCATACCTAGATACAATTAATTTAGAAGGGAAGGGTTCTGTTGGAATCCCCTGGGATGCAGTTGATATAAAGATTGGTGATGAAGGTGAAATCTGGACTAAAAGCCCATATCTGTTAAAGGAATATTATAAAAATAAAGAACTTACTGATGAAGTAATGAAAGATGGCTGGTTTAACACAGGTGATAAGGGTTATTTGGATGATAAAGGTTATCTATTTATTACTGGAAGGGTAAAAGATATTTTCAAAACATCAAAAGGCAAATACATCGAGCCATCTGTGATTGAAGCTGAGTTTGAGAAAGCCAATTTATTTCAACAAGTTTGTGTGGTTGGTTTAAATTTACCCCAACCCATTTTATTAGGTGTACCAAACGAATTAGCACTTTCAAANAAGCAGGATACAACCATAAAAATAAATGAGTTTTTAAACAAAATTAATTCTGGAATGGATAACTATAAAAGAATTGAAAAAATTGTTTTTGTAAAGGAGGAATGGACACCAGATAATAACTTAACCACCCCTACACTCAAAATCAAACGTGCGAAAATTGATGAAAGGTTTTCAGATAACTACGAATCTTGGTTCAAAGAAAAAGAGAATGTGCTCTGGGAATAAATCAATTTTATTATAAATTATTAACTTTAAAAAATAAACTAACTAAAAATTATGAAAAAATTTATCTATTCTATTTTTTTTACATTGGCATTCTTGTTTACATTTTCTCAAGAAGCAGAGGTTGAATCCTTGGTTACCGCATCTAAAACTGAGCAAAAATTAAATGCTGTGCCTGCCTCCGTTTCAATAATTACTCTTAAAGAAATTGAGGCTAGACCCACCAACAACGTATCTAGACTTTTAGAAAATATTGTTGGGGTATCAGTTGATAAACATGGTGCAAATCTATATAATATTAACCTCAGAGGTGCTAACGATTTATTTACAACCTCAACACTGATTTACAAGGATGGTATTCAGTTAAGTGGTCATGGTTTAAATAATTTCAATTCAGAAAATAGTAGTCTTTCAGGACTTGATCTCGCAAGAATTGAGGTTGTTAGAGGGTCTGTTGGCTCTATTTATGGTCTTGGTGCNGGATCAGGTGTTGTTCAATTCATCTCAAAAAATCCCTTCGATTTTCCTGGTACTTCTGTTCAAGTTTCCTCTGGAGGTCTTGATAATGAAGAATCTGTTATAGCTAAAGGAAGTTGGGATATTTTAAATGTAGCCATGAGACATGCCGTTTCTAATGATGATGGAACTTTTGGTTATAAAATCAATGCAAGATATAGTGAAAATAACGAATTCAAACTTACTGATCAGGCTTATGAATCTCTAGGTCAAAGTAGTGCTATATTTGATCCCATTGGTTTTTCACCTACTGGTTATGACACCGGGGGTGATATCATTGATAAAGCACATACTTTCAATGCTGATGCGACTTTTTATTGGAGACCATCAAGTGATTTAGAACTAACAGCTCAGTTGGGTATAACAAATTCCAAAGGTCTTTTTGGAACAAAGCAAAGAGGAGCTGGTTTACGAAATACATCTGATAAATTTTTGAATATTAAAGTTCAAAAAGATAATTTTTCTTTTGCTTACAGCACTACAGACAGTGATGTGCCAGATAATGTAGCTGAGCTAGGTTTTGATTATGGAAGTGGTAGGGCCTACGGCATATCAAGTAAACAATCTCAACTCCAGTTGAATTATGATTTCTCTGTTGAATCACTTTCTACATTGTTTTCGGTCGGTGTTGAAAGTAAATCCACTGTTTTTAATAGCGGAGGTCGTTTATTTGGTCGTTTTGATAGCGGAGTGGGTGTCAATTCAGTTTCTGGATTAGTAGGAGGCGCTTACGAGAATCTAATTAGCTCTGGTGAAAATCAATACGGAACAGAATACAGGTCATATGGNACATATTTGAGATCCAACACCTCACTTTCTAAAAAGCTAGATTTGGTTTTAGGTGGAAGGTATGATCTTTTTTCTGTACTTGATGAAAGTACATTCTCACCACTTGCAGGTTTGATTTTAAAACCAAATGATAGTTCTTCTTTGAGATTAACTTACAATAGAGCCAACATTGCAGACGATGCACAAACACTCTTTATCGATAGAAATTTTGGACCTACGTGGTTGGTTGGTAATTCAGTTCAACAAACTTTTAGTGATAATCCAGTTGTAAATTGGAGAATACCGGGTTATGCCCAATTATCAGCAGCCAATCCGTTTCATAGTTCAGGAATGTTTCTTGATTTAGATACCATGTATTTGGGAGCTATGTTGGGAGGTCAATTCAATGCCTTCATTGGAACACCATTTCAGCTGTTTTTGCCATATTTGACAAGTTCAAGTACATTCCAAGCTTTGGCTGCATTAAATCCTATAGCAACACCAGTTCTAAATAGAAATCAGGATCTGGATTCAAGTGACCTTTCCAAAATTTCAACTGAAACAACGTATGAGTTTGGTTACAGTGGAAAAGCAGGTAAAAAATTCTCATTTTCTGTAGATATTTACAAAACAAAAAAAGAAAATTTCAAGGCACTTCAAATAATTAGTCCTGAGGCTGGTTTACCGAATATTGTTGCGGAAATGCAAGGATATTTGTCCTCTGTATATTCAGCTGACTGGGGTCCTTTTATTGGACCATTGCTAGCAAGTGTTGTTTCAAGTACTTTGGCACCATTTTCATTAAATCCTCAGTTGGGTGTAATTAATACTGAGCAAACACCAGAGGCATGGTATGGAGGATTAAATTGGGGTTTCAAAAATTACGGTGAAGTCGAATATTGGGGAGCTGACATTGCTGCCAAATATGATATTCATAGCGATTTATCAGTTTTTGCAAATTATTCTTGGCTAGATAAAACTTATTGGGATGAGTTGGATTTGGGTGAAGAGATTGGTTCAGGCAAAACATTCAACTTAAATACACCAAAACATAGAATCAGAACGGGAATACAATATTACCCCTCTGAAGGATTTTATGGTGGTTTAACCATAAAGTTTGATGATCATATACAAAATTCCCTAAGTGGACCGTACTCTTTTGTTTCACAAGGATCAGGAAAAAAGAATATTGTAGATGCTAACATTGGATACAAGTTTAGTCAAAAAGTGTCAGTTGATGTTGACTTGCAAAATTTGACTAATGACAGATACTTTACGTATGCACCATTGCCTGAAATTGGTTTTCAAACCATGGCAACACTGACATATAAGTTTTAGTCAACCAAGTATATTAAGTTTTTGAAGAGCAACTTTAAGTTGCTCTTCTTTTTTTATAAATTCGTATTAAATTTAAAAAGATGAGAAATTTTATTTTATTAGTGGTAGTTTCCATTTTTACGTTTTCTTGTGATGTTCCTGCTAAGCAAGAGGCGGAAATGGAAAGAGCACCAGGTTTTTTAAGAGCTGGTGGAGAGCAAATTAATGCAACCGATGCTAGTCCTGAAAATTTAGATCTATGGGACAAATATATTGATGCTCATAACAATCGTGATTTAGACCTTATAGCAAGTATGAATATTGATTCCACACAGATGGGAAATTTTAGAATCTTAGCACCAAATGGTCAAGTTATAAGGGGATCAGATACTCAAATTGAGTTCCTAAAAGGATGGTTTGAAGCTGAAAATCCAACATGGCGTACCTATTTTTCTTATTCAATGAAACTAGAGGGACAAAATGGAGAATGGGTAATATCTGGAGCTGAGGTTAAAAAGACTGTGGATGGAAAAGAAGTTACTACTTATGATGTAGCCGATGTTTATATTGAAAATGGTAAAATTGGTGCTTTTTGGGTATACCAAAGAGCTGCTGTTCCAACAGAGTAAATAACAACTAATTTTTTAAATATTGGGAGACATTTGTCTCCCTTTTTTTTTAACTTGAGGGAATGAATAGAAATTCATCACTAGATGATTTTATCAATTACTTAGAAAATAGGATTGATAAGGGCGATTATAAAAACTCTGTTCATAAAATAACTTTTATGACAACCATACATGTCATAAAAAAAATAATTGGAGAAAAATAAATTATGAAAAAACTGTTACTATTTACTATATCATTTCTTGTTTTTATGGCATGTGAAAATGATAATCAGTTAAAATACTTGAATAAAGATTTAGATGTTGAGCAAAGATTAGATGATCTTATGAAAAGAATGACACTGGAAGAAAAAGTTGCTCAGATGACTCAGTTTGTTGGCTTGAACTACATAACGGATGCAGACAGAAACATGTCAGCTGAAGAAATCCTGAACAGTGATAGTCGTGCATCATATCCGGGTCTACTAAAAAGAGATATTGCTAAAATGGTTAGTGAAGGAAAAATAGGTTCTTTTTTGCACGTCCTGACACTAAAAGAGGCAAATAGGCTCCAAGAATTAGCTCAAAAGTCTAGGCTTAAAATACCATTATTAATTGGTATTGATGCAATACACGGTAATGGTATGGTCGCAGGGACTACAGTTTATCCCTCTCCGATTTCATTGGCTTCTACATTTGATGAAAAAATTGCAAATCAAATTGGTAAAGAGACAGCTATTGAGGTCAGAGCTCATGGATCACATTGGTCTTTTACACCAAACGTTGACGTCTTGAGAGATCCAAGATGGGGTAGAGTGGGTGAAACCTTTGGTGAAGATCCATATCTCGTTGGAAACTTTGGCGTCGAGATGATAAAAGGTTTACAATCTGATGATTTTTCAGGATTTGATCATGTCATTGCTTGTGCAAAACATTTTGCTGCTGGATCAGAGCCAGTTAATGGATTAAACGTTTCACCAATGGATATTTCTGAAAGAACTTTAAGGGAAATATATTTAAAACCATTTAAAAGAGCAGTTGATGCAGGTGTTTACTCTGTGATGGCTGCACACAACGAAATAAATGGAATTCCATCTCACATGCACAAAGAATTATTAACTGATGTGATGAGAGATGAGTTTAAATTTGATGGATTTTATGTCAGTGACTGGCTAGATATCAACAGGATCAATAGTTTACATAGAATAGCTAAAGACTTTAAAGAAGCTATATTTTTTGCTGTTGATGCTGGGATGGATATGAATATGCATGGACCAAACTTTTTGGAAAATGTTATAAAACTTGTTGAAGAAGGAAAGCTCAGTCAAGAAAGAATTGACTTTTCTGCAAGAAAAATCCTTTATGCCAAATTTAAATTGGGGCTTTTTGAAAATCCATTTGTTGATCCTAACGATATTCAAAATAAAGTTTTCACAGAAGAACATTTAAAAACTGCACTTAATGCTGCAAGAAAGTCAGTAGTGCTTTTAAAAAATGATGGGATATTACCAATTACTAAGAAAAGAGGAAAAAACATATTAGTCACAGGTCCAAATGCGAATAACCACTCTGTTTTGGGGGACTGGGTTTGGGCACAACCCGAAGATAAGGTTACTACTATATTTGAGGGTATTAGTAAACTTGGTAAAAGTAAGGGCTACAATATTGATTTTTATGATTCCAATGAAGACATAAGGTCTATTACAGATAGAGACATTAATCGAACTATAAATTATGCAAGAAATTATGATCAAATAGTAGTAGTTGTGGGAGATAATTCTCAGCGAAATCTCAAATCAAAGAGAACTGCGGGAGAAAATATGGGTAGAGCAAATTTAAATTTAGCAGGAAAACAACTTCAGCTTGTCAAAAAACTAAGACAAATTAATAAAGATGTTATCGTAGTTTATGTTAATGGAAAACCAATTGCTGAACCATGGATTGATGAAAATATTTCGGGAGTAATTGAATCATGGGAATCAGGCAGTACAGCTGGTACTGCTGTTGCTGAGGTTCTTTTTGGAGATGTAAACCCTGGCGGGAAATTACCACTGACATTTCCAAGAAGTGTAGGTCAATTACAAATGATTTATAATCACAAGCCATCACAATATTTTCACAAGTATGCATTTGAAAAAGTAACCCCATTATATCCTTTTGGACATGGCTTGAGTTATTCAAACTTTGAATATTCAGGGTTTGAAGTGAATGAGGTTGTCAATGAGAATATTTCCATTTCTGTTAATGTGAAAAATGACAGTGATATCGATGGTGAGGAGGTTGTTCAGCTTTACTTTAGAGACTCATACAGCAGTGTAACCAGACCGGTAAAAGAATTGGTTCGTTATGAGAGAGTTTTTATTAAAGCAGGTGAATCAGTATCTGTTGATTTTGATGTTGAAATACAAGATTTGGCATTTTACGATATCAACATGAACTATTGTGTCGAGGAGGGTGAGTTTGAATTTATGGTTGGGGGTTCATCAGATAATAAACACCTTATTTCAAAAAAAATTCAAGTGAACAATAGATACGAATTCTAGTTAGTCAATATTAACTGTTCCGTTTATTGTCAGTGAGCCGCTATTTGTTAGGGTCCCATTTATATTTAGACTTCCATTGGTTTCTATTGTTAGGGAACCACCTGAATTAATTGTTAAATCCTTAATATTTACTGTTGATGTTATTTCAGGTGCATTGGATGCGTTAACAATTAATGGAGATCTTCCGGATGTTGGGACCACACCTGCACTCCAATTATCGGCTGTTGTCCATGCTGAACTCTCGCTGCCATCCCATGTATTTAGCCTTTCATAAGCACCCATATCAAATCCATTCCCTTGTGGTCGTGAAACACCAGAAATATCAAAATCTGATTCATATGATTGATCAGAGGCAACATGGTCAATTGCCGGACTTCCGATAGATAAAGAATAGTCTCTGGATGATAGAGTGTTATTGTTTGCATCAACAAATTGAGGATTGGCCTCTGTAAAATCAGAGCTATTAAGTGATTGATTACCACCTGATACGTTGCCAGTTGTCCCTGCTAAGTTTTTTGATGATCCAAAACTAACATTTTCAACCTCCCATCCAGATTCGACATAGTTAACATAAGCAGTATCATTATCAAATCTTGCCTCACTTATGTTATTTAGCACATTTACATTAGATGAGGAATGAACCACAATTCCTGAGTAATTTTGTCGTCCTGCACCAAGAGCACTTTTCCATGCATCGGAATAGCTTCCCCAGTCAGGATCACCAGTTGAAGGTACCTCTCCGTTGCCATAAACCGTATTATTGTAAACATTGGCATAATCAGTTTTATGAACAACCACTCCATTCATCCCGTTCGCATAAGAAACGTTGTTGGCAAACAGGAATGTTCCATAATACTTATTGTCACCTGACTCCACTCTTGAACTTCCAGATACGTTGGTGAAATAATTAGGATTAGAGCCACCTGAATCATCTGAGTCCCATGCATTTCTGGTTATGTAGCATCCTGATCCATCAACTATTTTATTTCTACCACCGCATGCATAACTATCCAGTGTTGTGTCGTAATTTCCTGATCCATCCTCACATGCATAGCTGGGGTTGTAGTATACCAACTTATTAATGTTTGCATATGTAACATTGTTTTCAATTCTCATTTTTATTTTTGTGTTGGTATTATCTGCGTCTCTGTTAAGACTTTGAGCAATTACAATTCCACTCTCGCCATTGTAAGACCACCAAGTGTTGTTGTAAACTGTATTGTATGAAATACGAGCATAATCTGAATTATTTAATCTGATACCTGAATTTGGACAATCATAAACCTCATTATTATGCAAATTCACATAATATCCTCCCCAGATAGCGATTCCTCTACCATGGTAAAAATTTCTATATGTTGATGTTCCAGCAGAGCCACTTCCTGCTGTTGCTCTATTTGCTATTGCCATTGTTCTGTTGAGGTTGGCTTCAGCATATGTTATGTTTTGATTTGGCCCTTGAATTTTAAAACCTGCAATTTCTATGTGCTGAATTGCGGTTGAGCTTGATCCAAGAACAAAACCTCCCTTTCCATCGAATTGAATCAAAGGTGTCTCATGAATTTCATCGCTGTCAACATAATTTCTAATTACAATTGGTCTATTAACAGTTCCATTTTTATCATTCAAAAAAACTTGCGTATCACCATTGTTTGTCCCATCTCCATTAGCATCATACTTTGTAGTACTACCAATATTTAAATAAGGGGCATTATCATCTGTTCCACTTGATTGATTGCTGGCATATGATGCATCATTATCACCGTCATAATTGCTGTTTTGGTATGTGCCTGACCGCACATACACCAAATCACCTCTTTTATAATTTGTATTATTTAAAATTGCATTTTTGAGGCTGTTGAAAGGAGATTCCAAAGTCCCGGAACCGTTACTGCCATCATCTACATACCATGTTGTAAAATCTGAATTGTTGTTGTCTTTTTCTAAAACAATATTATCAAGTAAAAATATTCCTGGTGATTTGAAATTAATTCTTAATCTTCCAGAATTTGATGATCCATTCCCTGTTGCTGTTAACTTTAGTCGTACATAGTGCCATCCTTTGTATCTGATCTTATAATTATTCTCTCCCAATGATGTTCCATAGCTTGTTCCATCAATCAAAACAAACTGCAATTCTTGACCAATTTCTCCTTTAACATAAAATGAAACATTCCAAAACTCACCAGTTCCAATAGTAATTGGACACTGATTGTTTCTTGACCACATTCTCACATTATTATTCAAATAATCATCATTGGACGATACATTAACTTTTAAAGCACCAGGTGTCCCAGCACCGACATCTGCATAATAATAATCACTAGTATCTATCGTAAATGTGCTTGATTGACCACTTTTTGTTGAATACCAATATGTATTCAAATCATCCTCATCAAAATAACCACCTTTATTTGACGATGATGAAACCGTGTTTAAACATTGAGAATGTGCTAAACCATGTGAAAGAAAATAGCATATAAAGATTAAAATGGTGTTTTTTAAAAATCCCACATTGAAAATTACAATTAATAAATTACATTTCTTTACGATCCCCAACCTGGTGTTGGAGGAGATTGCGCAGCACTCTTTTGTGGATTAAGAACAATGAAAGTACCCACTGCAGTCATGGCAGCGTATTTTCCAAACTTCTTAATAGCTTCTTTTCTAGTTATTTTTGTTTGTTTCTTTTTCATTNTTCTTAGTTTAATTTAAATTTCTTAATNGTTAATCCTTCTTCAGATTCAATTCTCAAGATTTTCATCTTGCTATCTAAGTCANTGATTTTTGTTTTGTGATTNAAGTTAACTTCTTTGATCAATCTACCTGAATAGTCATAAACTTTTGCTGAGTAGTTTTTACCAACAGCACCCATGACCATGACATCAGAGTCAGAACCTTTATAAATTCTTAGGTTATCATCAGTTGGAAGTTCTGGTATCAACTGATCAGTAAAGTGTAAGTAAAACCTACCAGTTCCCTTTTGTTCTTCAAACAAGTCTATTTTTATTTTTTTGTCAAATTCAATAATTCTGTTAGTTTGTTTATCTTCTAAAAATATATTGTACAAATCACTCAAATTACTTTCATATAATTCTAGCTCTAATTGTTGTGAGTTTGTGACGATTCCAAGTGGTATTGTGATGTTGTTTAGATCAGAGTAGGGTAGTGCTTGAACATGCATTTTAATTCCCTGATCTTCCTCAAGTAAGTGGGTGAATAAACCAACACTTTTTTTTATAAAAAATTTTCCTCCATCATACCCTTTATCAAGTCCCTTAGTTGCCTTTTCTCCAAAATATAAATCCATTTCATCAAATTCATTTGTCTCTAAATCATTTAATCTGAATTTTAATAAAGCAGTTTTATTTTTTATTGACGATCCTTGAGCAAAACTTTCATTGAAGTTAAAATAACTACCTGTAACTTGCATATTTTCTTTAAAGTTCATATTCATTGTACCACCGGAATCTCTTACATATACAAAAAATGCATCACCAGGTGCCACATGATTGACTGTGCTCTGCGTGTTATTATAATAGGTGTAACTATCACCATCCCAAACATAAATTAATTCATAGCTATCATTTAAATTACCCGTATTGTATTCCAAAAAATTATCATCAGTATCTGAGTCAGCAGCATCATTTAGATTTAAGTATGATGTAT
>FUFK010718209.1_pt1 | contig 15918 bp, 19 predicted proteins | sample 1021851 | NCBI WGS metagenome assembly FUFK01 (sample SAMEA51879418, study PRJEB19060) | metagenome | reverse complement strand
TGTGGACAAAATTCTTCCACCTTCCCATTCGGTCAGGAAAAATAATCGGCAAAACGGGCGTTTTGTCCATGTAGTTTTAGTAGGCGCAATACCGTAAAAATGCCGCATGGCATTTTTACATGCTGTGGACACAGCCCTCTGGCTTCAATTCGAGCTGGCTCTGCCTATCGGCCGGAACCCACCCCGATTGCAAACCTTTCGAGCAGACCGTTTGTCCACTGGTTCGGCTACTTCGCGCCTCAGGTCCTTTGTGTGGACAAGGTCCACACGCCGGAAGGTCAGCTCTGCGAGCGCGAAGTGAAGAACTTCGTAGAGTGGGGAGCGGCAAATCGCCCTCCCTTCGCTGGAAAATTGGTGGGGCGTGCAGGGCCCTACCAAGCAGGTCGAGGCGACCATTCAGGAGGTTCCATAGCTGAAGGAGAGACGAAGCAAATCGGTAGGATGAAAATCAAGATCGATGCTTCCGCTGGATCGGCCGATCCAGCGTCTGCAGAAGGAAGTCTCGATGAAATACAACGAAAATAAGGAATACAACCCGGCCCTGCGTCTGCTGGCTCTGCCCCTCGTGGCCATGGCTTGGGCAGGACCGATACGAACTGTCCGATCGCCCCATCTGCCACCAAGTTCGATCGCATTCGGCGATTGCAAGCTGGTGATCGGAGTGACCCCGGCAGACAATCCCGTCTTCAAGGATTTTTCCAAAGCGGCGATCAATCTGGCCAGCGATACGATCCTTATTCGGGCAGGATTGTCTCCAGAAATAGACAATCCTGTCACAGTCGATGTTGCGGTGCGGACTCCTGCTGAACTGCTGATTTTTCGCGCGCTGCATTTCATGGAGCGCGAGAATGGCGATCTGTGGCTTTGCGCTGAAAGGTCGCAGGGGCCTGCCCTGAAGCTCGGAAGCTGCGGTCTGGAATTGCGTATGCGCCAGCCGTTCTGCGATGATGAACGCGCCGATGGCGCATGCCGGGCCGCAGCGCGGATCGTTCGCCTCTAGCGGGGGCAGATCTGATGGCAAAACCACTCAAGCCAAAGTCAAAGGCGAAGTCTAAGACACTTGCCGCCACCGACCCGAACCATCCCGAAAGCTGGCTCTATCTGCTGAGCGAGAACACTCTCACGTTCGGCGTGTTGCGTTCGACATTCAAAGATCGAACCAATTCCGCTGTCGAATTTGGAAGGCGAAAATTGCAACCCGTCCAACCACCGCCAACTGAACCCGATGCCATCACGGCGGAGAGGGTGGACGTGATTCTGCCGGAAGGTGCAGAAGATCAGTTCGCTACGTCCCTTCCGTTTCTCGAAGGGTGCGACGAAATGCAGGTCAATCCCGCAATCCTTGTCTATTTGACGATCCCGACCCCAGACGTGGACCGTATGCATCATGCTTGGGAAAAAGGACGCGCATTCGCGAGGATCCTTGCCGATGAGAGGGGGCTCGCCACACTGCTGATACAGCATGCGCCTGGACGGATATCATCACCGAACCAACCGCATCTTCATCTGCTGATCTGTCCTCGCAGGACTGCGAAGGCGGGTCTTCGTTATGGAGGTTTGGACAATGAGCTCCTTTATAATGACGGCGCTCGTGTTCTCGCTGAGCGATGGGCCGAATTCACAGAGGCTGGGAGCTGATCGACGTGAAAAGAGGGCGCTCATGACATGGGCGCCCCCTTGCTTACTTTCGATCCATCCAGAACCCGGCGACCGCATAGGCGTATGCTACCTTCTGTTCCGCCGTCGCGCCGAAAACGACTAGCATCAATGAAAAAGGGGTAGCTTGAGACCCTCCACGCAGGTCGATAAACCGGATCCGCCCTTGCAGGAAATAGACATCGACATTGGCACGAAGAGTCTCGTGGAACCAGGCCGAATCCGTTCTGGCGGGCACTAGACACGCTATGGTGCGAGCGTTTCCCATACGCCATTGCTCATGTGCTCGACGTAACCAGCTTAGCTGCGCGGAGAAGGGCGGGTTGACGTAAACGAATCGGCCGAACCAAGCGTCTCGAAGCCCGTCGTCACCGTTGCCGAGGATGAACCTGCGAGTTGCGACTACGGGACTGGACGGGTGTCCGCACGGATCCAAGTCGATGCGGCCGAAGGCCGCATAAACCGGTTCCATGAACTCTTCTGGCGTGAAGCGGCTATCGCGGTCATCTTTGTCACCCTGGCCCCAGTATGCTCTCTCAGGAGCTCGCCGTTTTGCCTTTGGCGCCAAAACTTCCAGAATGCGGACGACACTTCGAAAAGCAAACGCAGAGCTGGAACTGCCCGCGATTTAAGGGTCGCTCGGCTATAATTTCGTTAAGCGTTCAGATCACCGCGGCTTACCAACCAGCCACACGCCTGTTTCTGCCACCAGTTCCATCGAACAGATCGGCATGCCATCTTCGTAGAGATCCGCGTGGCCGGCTTTGACCATGGCCTTGGCCTTGTCCAAAGCTCCGGCAATCGAGAGACATTCGAAGTCGATCTCTTCAATCACTGAATTGTGATCATCGCGGGCGCGCAGCTTGTAGCTATGCATCACTTGCAGCCCAAACTGGTCACCGCGCGCTGTTTCGCTCCCCTTGCTCGGGCAGCCGACAGATCACATCATCGGTTTGCCGCCGGTAACGGCGATTGTGGCTCCCGAGATGTAGCTTGCTTCATCGCTCGCCAGCATGACGTATGGAGGCGCGAGTTCGGCGGGCTGCGCGGGGCGGCCGAGCGGATAATCCTTCCCGAATTCGGCGACGTCCTCTTCCGGCATCGTCGAGGGGATAAGCGGTGTCCAAACCGGCCCGGGCGCGACGCAGTTCACCCGGATTTTCCGATCTGCCAGCGATTGCGCGAGGCCGGCCGTGTAATTCTGGATCGCCCCCTTCGTGGTCGCGTAGGGCAGCAGCGTGGGATTGGGCTGGTCGGAATTGATCGACGCCGAATTGATGATCGAACTGCCCTCACCCATGTGGGGCAAGGCGGCTTTGGCGAGATAGAACATCGCGTGGATGTTGGTGGCGAAGGTCCGCTCCCATTCCTCGTCAGGAATGTCCTCCAATGTCTCGAAAGTCATCTGGTGGGCAGCGTTGTTCACCAGCACATCGAGCCCGCCGAAGGTGCGGTCAGCCTGGTCGATTATCGCCCGGCAATGCGCCGCATCGCTGATATCGCCGCGCATCAGGACGCATTTTCGCCCGGCTTTTTCGACCCATTCCTTCGTTTCCTGCGCGTCGTGATCCTCGCACAGATAGGCTATCAGCACATCCGCGCCCTCGCGCGCGAAGGCTATCGCGACAGCGCGACCGATCCCGCTGTCACCGCCGGTAATGACGACCCTCTTTCCTTCGAGACGGCCGGAGCCCTCGTAGCTGTCTTCGCCGTGATCGGGCTTGGGNTGCATTGCCTCGGTCGCNCCCGGAACACGCTGTTGCTGCTNAGGCAGGGGCGGCTCGATCNGGTTGGTGGTTCCTTGTCCCATGATGATCTCCCAGGAGANTACGGAGNGTGAGCGTTCCGGGCCGTCAGGACTTCGTCCCGGGGTAGGTGTCGCCTGCNAGNAGTTTGGCGAGATGCGCGGCATTGATCGCGCACATCTGNGCNGTCTCGGTCACCNCNTCGGGGGTTTCGGCCAACTCCTTGAANTCGGTGCTGCCCATCGCCTCGCCNACCCAATAGCAGGCCGCGCCCGCCGGGATCGTCCAGCCGGTGTCGTTGAGCGACTGGAACAGCTGCGCCGAGCTCCAGTGCGCGCCATCTTCATTGCCGACGATCGCGGCAATCGCNACCTTGCCGAAGCTCGGCATCCGGCCCTGATCGTCGGTTTCGCTGGTNAAGGCNTCCATNCGTTCGAGCACNCGTTTGGCGACCGACCCGATCTGNCCCATCCANATCGGCCCGCCGAAAACGAGGATGTCGTGGCTCANGATTTTCNCNCGNATACCCGGCCAGTCGTCNNCCTCGCCCTCNTCCGACGTCACGCCCGGNGGGACATTGTAATCGGCGATGCGGATGGTTTCGGCCAGTTCGACATCCTGCTCGGCCAAATGCTCTTTCAGCACGGCGATCATGGCGTCTGTCGAGCTTGCTTCGCCCGAAGATTTCTTGAGCGAGCAGTTCAGGGCGATGGCGGTGAGAGGCATAGGTGTTCTCCTCGGTTGTTGCAGATTGGCGAAGGCGTGCGGCCCTAGCGATCGCCGGGTTCGGCCATCCGGCGATGCATCTGGGCAAGCACCGTGTCGGGGATCACGCCGGCGAACATATCCTGGATCTTGTTCATGAAGCCGCTGACCGTGTGGGCGTCGCCTTCGAGAAGGGCCTTGTAGCCCGCCTCGGCGACCATTGCGGGATCGTCCTTGCTGTCCGATTTGCCGACATCGGTGTTCTCCATCCCGGCGCGGTCGAAGAAATCGGTATCGGTCGGCCCCGGCATCAGGCACGAAACAACCACGTCGGTATCCTTAAGCTCGTTGCGCAGCCCGAAGCAGAAGTAGTCGACGTAGCTCTTGGTGCTATTGTAAACGAGCTGGAAAGCGCCGGGGATGTGCCCCGCGATCGAACCGGTCACAAGGATGCGACCGGCATTCTTCGCCCGCATTTTCCGTCCGATATGGTGCAGGAGCCATGTCGTGCCGGTCACATTGGTATGGATGACATGGGCGATGTCCTTCCACTCCTGATCGAGGAACGCTTCGCCCAGCCCGTGGCCGGCATTGGCAAGCAGGACTTCGGGCGTGCGATCGCCGATCGCCGTCACGAGGGCCTGGAGGCCTTTGGGGGTGGCGAGATCGGCTTCGACCGTCTCGACGCCTGCGGCACCGCACTGCCGCGCGGTGGCTTCGGCCGCGCCAAGATCGCGGTCGGCGGCGAGGATCAGGTCGCAGCCATCGCGGGCCGCCAGCTTCGTGAGCTCGAGCCCGATGCCGCTCGAAGCACCGGTGATTACGCACGGCCCGGACAGCTTGTCGATTTTCCCGGCCATGATCAGTTCTCCATCCCGGGCTTCAGAATGACCTTGGTCCATTCATTCTGCTGCTCCTTGAAATTCTTGTAGCCCTCGGCCGCCTGTTCGAGCGGCAGCCGGTGGCTGATCAGGAACGTGGTGTCGAGCGTGCCATCCTCGATCTTCTCGAGCAGCGGCTTGGTATATTTCTGGACATGGGTCTGGCCGCCGCGGATTTGCAGGCCCTTCTCCATCATTGCCCCAAGCGGCCACTTGTCGGTCATCCCGCCATAGACGCCGGGGATCGAGACCTTGCCGCCGAACCGGACCGCGAGAATCGCCTGCTTCAGCGCGCTCGCGCGGTCGGCGCCCATGCCGACCTTCTGCTTCACGACGTCGAACATGTTGTCGATAGCGAAGCCGTGCGACTCCATGCCGACCGCGTCGATCACGGCATCCACGCCGATCCCGCCGGACATTTCCATCAGGGCTTCGCGCACATCGGTCTCGCGGAAGTCGATGATCTCCGCACCCAGCTGCTTCGCCAGTGCGAGACGGTTCGGATAGTGGTCGATCGCAATCACCCTGGATGCGCCCATCACGATGGCCGACTGGATCGCGAACAATCCGACCGGGCCGCAGCCCCACACCGCAACCGTATCGTCGGGCTGGATGTCGGCATTTTCCGCCGCCATCCAGCCGGTCGGGAGGATGTCCGAGAGGAACAGCACCTGGTCGTCCTCCAGATGGTCGGGAACGACGATCGGGCCGACATCGGAAAAGGGCACGCGGGCGTATTCGGCCTGTCCGCCGGAATAGCCGCCGGTCAGGTGCGAATAGCCGAACAGCGCGGCCATCGGCTGGCCGTAGAGCGTCGCCGACATATCCTGCTTTTCAGCCGGGTTGGAATTGTCGCAGGCCGAATATTGCTGCTGCTTGCAATGGAAACAGCCGCCGCAGCTGATCGTGAAGGGCACGACGACGCGCTGCCCTTTCTTCAGATCGCTCGCAGACCCCGTCTCGACGACTTCGCCCATGAATTCATGGCCCAGCACATCGCCCGGCGCCACGCCGGGAATGACGCCATCGTATAGGTGAAGGTCGGACCCGCAGATGGCCGTGCTGGTGATCTTGATGATCGCATCGCGGGGATTGATGATTTCCGGATCGCTGACCGTGTCCACGCGAACGTCGTTGGTTCCATGCCAGGTAAGTGCTCGCATCATCCGTTCTCCTGCTTGGCTGCACGGGTTTCGTCCCGCGTTCGCGCCGATGTCGCTATTTCCCCGGTTTCCATGAGCATCTTGAAACGCTTCAGATCATGCCGGGCCTGGACCTGCGGCTCACGTAGGAACAGCTTCGCCACCGCTCGGCCGAGCGCGCCTGCGGGCGGGTCGTAGGCCATCATAAGGCTGACTCTGGTTCCACGCTTGCCCGGTGCATCCTCGAAACGAACCTCGCCGCTGGTTTCGATCTCGGAATCCTCGACAGAGCGCCACGCGATCAGCACGTCCTGCTTCTTGCTAGCGATTTCGGTTTTCACCGCGACCGCCTGACCCGCGGGGGCCTTGATCCGCCAGGTCGACGCGCCGTCTGCACCGGCTTCGATCGCTTCCACATTCTCCATGAATTGCGGCAGGTTGGCGAAATCCGACCAGAACGCGAACAGCTCGGCTCGTGGCTTGCGGATGGTTACCGATCGGCCAACCTGCGCGTTATAGCCTTCAGGCTGGCGCTTGGTATGATTGGCGGCATCGTCATATCCGCGATTCTGATGCCTGTTGGACAGGAACGCTCCGAATGCGATCGCTCCAGCAGTAAGAACAACGCCGCCCAGTCCAGCGCCGATTTTGTAATTTTGAGACATAGATTTTCTCCGCGACATGATGACGCAGCGAATTTCCGCTCAAACCGTTCCGGACATTCACGGCGAGACGTTGGTGGGTTGAGTTCAATTCTATGAAGACACTCTTTGGCGCCGCTGCGGGCCGGATCTAGCTGTCAGACGCGTTTTAGAAATCGCAATCGCTTGCCGGGTTCGAGCGGATAGTCGGCAGGGCTGACAAGCGGCGGGGCCAGAGCGCAATCACGAAGGATGGAACCGCCACAATGGCGAACATCGCCTGTTCTCCCATTTTTCGATTATTCCGCTCACGAGAGTTGGTCCGATGAAGCTCCCGATTGCCTGCGCCGTCAGAGCCGCGCTTCGCCGGCCCAGTATACTTGCTCACCAGTGATGTCACGATGAGCGGGGGAGAGCTTGCCATGCTGGCCCTGCGACAGAACCCTCGCATAGTGCATGCCGGGGCTACAACCCGCGGTGCGTTCTCCACTCCGTTGGTCAAGCGACTGCCCAACGGCTGGTTGCTCGAGTTTTCGAACGAAGACTTTGCCGCGCCCGACGGTAGAGTTTATGAGGAGGCCGGGATCAAGCCGTCGACAGCGCTAGAGATTTATTCTGGCGGCGCTCTAATCGAGGGACATTGGCGGGCGGTAGAAGCTTGGCCGAGATAATCGCTTCCGACTGATCAGATGGTCCAATTCCTCAAGCCGCAGCTATGACCGCTTTGCGACCTACTTGATCCAGAAGCAGCCAGTCCGCAGGCGGCCCACCTCAAGACGGTCTGTGGTGCGCCTTAGCCGACACATGCGTTCTCCGCTCAGAGCGTTGATCGGGCTGCCCAGAAAACTTCACAACGCGGGGTGAGGGCCTCGCCAATCTATTCGCGGGGTCCGTCCCATCCCGAAACCTCTGAGCCTCTATGAGATCAGCGGCCCAGATAGGCCCTTTGGAGTGGGAGGCCTGACTGACAGGTCGTTCCTTGAGCATTCGATGAGCCGGCGCGGCATCTGCCACGGCAACGCGATAGCAGAAACCTTTCTCTCGTCGCTTAAGCGAAAGCGCATTCGATGCCGAACCTGACAACCCCATGAGAAGCCCGACGGAACGCGTTCGATGACATTGCGATGTTCTACACCGCGGCACGCAAGCAGGTCAGAACGGAATCCTGGCACCCGCATAATTCGTACGGCAACCGATTTCGAAAGCAAAAATTGTCTAGAAAACTAGGGGCTATTCGGTGCTAGATAAGTCGATGGCACCTACGGACCCAACAAATACACCCGACCGGCCTAACACGTATGAGATGCGAAAAAAGGCTGTAAGCTTCGCAGCAGCCCAACTCGTTTTCGACCGCAATTTTGCACTTGATGCGTTCTCATCCGGTTATTCTGCTGGCCGAGGAAAGGCTCTCCCTAAAAACCTCACCGCGGCGATCGTTGATCAGATTGATGAAAATGGCCACGCTAAATTGGCTCAACTTTGTTTGGCTTATCTGCTTGCGCATGAAAACGCCCATGAAGGTCTAGACAAACTAGCCTATCTTTCTTGCCTTCGCACTATTCGAGATGGTGCGAAAATGATCGCACAAGCTGCTGATGAACTTGCTGGGCAGATTCAGCGACACAAGATTGAAACCAACGAAGTCGAACCAGTTCGGGCTGAAACACTTCAGAGGCTTGCGAAGGCCCTACACGGACGGTTTCGCGCCGAAATGGGTGAAGACCAGTTCGATGACCTCACTTCTCCAAAATTTATCGGTAATCCTTTGTCAGACCTTCGGATGACACCCGGTCTTCCCGGTATCGCAGCCCTCCACAATGAAGTGGAGGCGATCCGTGAGGAATATGTTCGCGCTCAAAAGCAGCCTAAGCAGAAAGGAGTTGGGCCCGTTGGTATGCGCCCCGGCAACAAGCCGAACAGGGAGCAAAAAACCTTTATTCGCGATCTCGCGGCGCTCTACGAAGAGGTCTTGGCGTCGCAGCCGACCGCTCATGACACGGCATCGGGACCGAGTTCGCCTTTCTTGCGCTTCATACACCGGGTTTTCAGGGAGTTCCACGAGCAAAGTGAAGTGCCGGTTGATCCCCACGGCTATTATCCGCCGTCGGTCGGGACTGTGCGCAACGTGTTGCAATCACGGTGACAAGTAACCCGCCAGAATCATTTTTGTCTGATTTCAGATAGGCCAGTGTGATCCAAAGAGAACGTCCTAAGCAATAGAGGACTTTCATGAGATACACTGGACCTAAATTCGTGTGCTGCAAGCAAATCGCAGATATGTGCAATGTCAGCGTGGTCAGCGCGCGGCGCTACAGCAAGCTTCCTGACTTCCCGCAACCTTTCGAGATCGGCGGTTCAGTCAAGTGGTTGGGCGAGGAGGTTTGGGCGTGGATTATGAGCCGTCGCCGCGTTCGCAAGGCTTGATGGTCAGGCCTTGCGCCGCCGCCGCCCTTCACCGATTTGTCCGACGGCTAATGCGTCGGATAGCAGTATATCAGTCCAAATCGCCGCAAGCTTGCGGCGCCGGTCAATGAAGCCGGCCCGCATGTAGCGAAGCTCACTGCCCGACAATCCGGTCGGCGTGTGGGCGAGCATCAGATCAATAATCAGCGGGTCTCGCGGCCCACCATGCTCAACGATCCACTCGTTCATGATCGTGCTGAACGTGGAACGCCAGCCATGAGGAACATGGCGCTTTCGTAGACCTTCCCTCAGAAACAAGTAGCTCAGAGCGTTTTCCGACATCGGCTTGTGAATGGAATGTGCGCCAGGGAATACATAATTGCTGCCAGCGCTGAACTTCCACGCTTCGCGCAGCACGTCCGATGCCGCCAGCCCAAGTGGCACTGGATGATTGAAACTTTCGTCTTCGCGCTGTTCCAGTTCCTGTTTCATTTTGACCGCCGGTGCAATCCAGATTGCTTCGGTATCGCACCCCCCNGCTTCAGGATTGAACTCGCGAATGTCTTTCCATTCGAGCCACCGGATCATTCCCGGCCTCTGGGCAGTCAACGCTAGGAAGCGCGCAGCGAGCTTGACGACCGGACTGGCTTCGGCGGTATCGGTGAGTGACAATACGTCTCGAGCCTCTTTAATCGTTATCACCGCCGGCCAGCGTCGTTTCGACGGTTTAGCCTTGAGCACTTTTACGAGCGAAGCGGCAGGATCGGATGTGGCATCGCCGTTCGCGATTGCATAAGCGTATATCGCTGAAATACGCTGGCGCAGCCGATGAGCGGTCTCAATAGCGCCGCGGTCCTCGACCTTCTGCANGGTCGCGAGCACATGGGTCGCATCAATTGCCGTAATTGGAAGCGAACCAATGTCTTCGAAGACATCGCGCTCCAAGCTTACAATGACGTCCTTCGCATGGACCGGCTTCCAGCGCAGTTCCTGTTTTGAAAACCATTCGCGCGCAACGGCCTCAAAGGTNTGAGCCGCAGCTAGGCGGCTAGCGAGCGATGCGCGCTTGGCCTCGACAATCGGATCCTTTCCTCCNCTGAGCAAACGCTTGTCTTCGTCGCGAAGTTCACGTGCCTCCCTGAGTCCGACATCTGGATAGCTCCCAAGCGTGCGAAGCTTCTCCTTGCCGCCATATCTGTATTTATGCCGCCAAGACCGGTGTCCGGTCGGCGATACATGAAGGTAGAGCCCCCTNGAATCCGTNAGTTTATAAGNTTTGGNGCCACCTTTTGCNCCCTTGCACTGAGCATCCGTCAACATTCTCTGATCTTTCTTCGAAACNTGATTACCACAAGCTTCTGACCAGCTGTCCTACGAACGCTCCGCGTTCAAGAAGGTGCTATCCTTCTGNAATNGATTGATATTTAATGATCGCGATTGAGCGGGACGCGAAAGGCAAGGCTGCCAATTNTCGCCTACGATACCNTTNGGNGNGGTNGATCGCCNAAGCTTTGCGATACCCCCTGTTCCGCATATCGATACCCCCTNGCATACCCCCTGCCGNGTGATNTTGGCTGATATCNCGTGATCAAGAAAGATATNTCCTGGTNGCCGTAAGGCCCGGANNACTAACAATTTTGATCATACCTGATCGCAGATGATAAGCATGAATGGCGGAGAGGGTGGGATTCGAACCCACGGTACTGTTGCCAGTACACTGCATTTCGAGTGCAGCGCATTCGACCTCTCTGCCACCTCTCCGCATATGTCGGGTGCGCTTCGGGCCCAGGGCCCCGGTCGAAGCAAGGCGCGCCGATTAGCCGAGCGCCTGTGCCTTGCCAAGCCCCTTTTCGTCAGAATTCGGGGGAAGCTTCGCCAATCGCCATTGTAAGCGGGCGCCTGGANCCCATATCGTCGCTTCTCATGGAACGAGCACAGTATTTCTCCGCCCAGGCCGGTCGCACCATCGATGTGCCGCGCCGCGTCAAGAGCCGCTTCGCCATCGGTGACGTGGTCAAACACCGCGTGTTCGATTTCCGCGGCGTGATTTTCGACATCGACCCGGTCTTCGCCAACAGCGACGAATGGTACGANGCGATCCCCGAGGATATCCGNCCCGATCGCAACCAGCCGTTCTACCACCTGCTCGCCGAAAGCGANGACAGCGATTACGTNGCCTACGTCAGCCAGCAGAATTTGGTGACGGATTCGGTTTCGGGGCCGGTGTCGCACCCCGATGTGCACCAGTATTTCGAACAGTTCGAAAACGGGCGCTACCGCATGCGGGTCAGCCTGACCCACTGAGCGGCGCGNGGCGAACGATCAGTTCTTGATCTTCCAGCCCGACTTCAGGATCCGGTAGGTGGCGAAGGCCAGCACTGCGTTGAGCGCGAACAGGCCCAGCGCGGCCATCGTCACCGCCGCCGCATCGCCGATGTCGCTGCGTCCGAGAAAGCCGTAGCGAAAGCCCGAGATCACGTAGAAGAAGGGATTGGCGCGGCTGACCGCCTGGAAGGCCGGTGCAAGCCGGTCNATGACGTAGAACGTCCCCGACAGCATCGCCAGCGGCGCGACGACGAAATTGGTCACCGCGGCATTGTGGTCGAATTTCTCCGCCCAGATCGATGCGAGCAGGCCAAGCAGCGCGAGCATCATCGCGCCCATCAGCCCGAACCACACCACCGCCCAGGGATGCGCCATCGCCAGGCTCACTCCGGGATANAGCATCATTGCCCCCGCGACGACGAAGCCGACCGCCACTGCGCGGGTCATCGCTGCCCCTACGATACCGCACATCAGCTCGCCTTCGGACAGCGGCGGCATCAGCAGGTCGATGATGGTCCCCTGGATCTTGCCGGAAAGCAGCGAGAANGAGGAATTGGCGAAGGCGTTCTGCATCATCGCCATGGCAATCAGGCCGGGNGCGACGAAGGTGGGGAAATTGACGCCCAGCACCTCGCGCCCGCCCCGCCCCAGCGCGACCGAGAAGATCACGAGAAAAAGCACCGTNGTGACTGCCGGGGCCCAGATTGTCTGCGTCTGGACCTTGAGAAACCGGCGGACCTCCTTCATATAGAGGCTCCACAGGCCAATCCGGTTGATTCCGCGGATCACCGGGCGACCCCGCGGCGGAAACCTGCTCTCCCCTCCGGCATTACCTTCGACGAAGGATGCGTCCGGATGATCGCTTCCGAGCGATTTGGGCTGAGCTTGATCGACCATAGGGCGCGCCTAGGCCCAAGCGTCACGGCATGCAAGCCGCGGCGCCAAGACACGAGATACAGGACTGTACATGAGCTGGACCGACGAACGGATCGCAACGCTTAAGAAGATGTGGGAAGGCGGTTCGACCGCCAGCCAGATCGCCGACGAGCTGGGCGGGGTGAGCCGCAATGCCGTGATCGGCAAGGCGCACCGCCTCGGTCTCAAGTCGCGCCCGTCGCCGGTCAAGGCCAACGACAAGAAGAAGGCCGCCGCTGCCCCCAAGGCCGCGCCCAAGGCACCGGCGCCCAAGAAANCGGCGAAGCCCGCAGCCAAGCCGGCCGCTGCTGCTGCGCCGGCCGCCCCGCCGGAACCGGCAGCACCGCCGCCTGCACCGCGGCAGGATGCCGGCAACCCGTCGCAGCCGATGCCGAACAAGAATTCCAACCTGCCCAAGATCGTCTCGGTCGGGCCGGGTGGCTTCCTGCGCCAGGGTCCCGGTGACCAGCAGCCCCCGATTCCCCCAGCGCCGCCGCGCCGCCTGGTCCCGGCCAAGCCGAGCCCCGAAATCGCCNACAAGACCAGCCTGCTGGATCTGTCGGACAAGGTATGCCGCTGGCCGATGGGACACCCGGGCGAACCCGATTTCCATTTCTGCGGCGAGGCCGTGAACCCCGGCTTCCCCTATTGCGTCGAACACTGCGGCCGGGCCTACCAGGCCCAGCTGCCGCGCGGCGCGCGCCGTCCCCCTCCGCCGCTGCCGTTCGGCGGACCGCGGGTACGCTAACCGAGATTTTAGCGGGTCGCTCCTCGCCTAGCCCACAACGGGACGGCGTTTACACCCAAGGACACTCGGCCACCTCCCGCAGNGCGGGGGGCGGCTTGGTGTGCGGAACCGTTGGGGGGCGGAAGAGATGGAATGGGGTAGCGTCGGTCTTGGCGCATTCTTGGGGATTGCACTGACTGTCGGGCTGCTGGCTCTAGCAGTGTATCCGTTGGTGCGGCGCAGCTTCCTGCTTTGGGCAGCATTGCGCGCGCTGTGTTTCGCNATAATGAGCGTTGCCTTGTTCCCGGTAGCGCTCACCAGCCCGACACTTGGGGGCGAATTCCGGACCGATATCGGCGAGATCGCCTTGTCGATCGCGATCGGCAGCACCGGACCATTTCTCGCCGCCTATATCGAAAACCGGCCTCGATTTGCGCGGATTCGCTACTGGCTGCGGACCCTTTTCATCGTCGGCGTCGTCGGGGCGATCGCTACAGCACTGGCGCCGCTATGGCCGGGCTTCGACCTGGTGCACGACCTCCTTCTGCTCACGATGATCCTCGGCATGACGGCTGGTCTTACGGCAGCCGTCCGATCAGGCAGCAGGTTCGCGCAGTATCAGGCTGTCGGCTATGCACCATTGATCATCCTCGGCTTGCTAGTCCTTGCGTATGAGTTGAGTACCGGCGCGCCCGTTCCCTATTGGCCGGTGGCCGCGCTGCTTGCGGTGCTGGTCGATTTCATGGTTACTGCTGGCGGCGTCATCAACGGCTATCTCACGGTCAAGCGCGAACGCGACGAAGCCTGGGCCGACGTCAGCGAAGCGCGAATCGCGGTCGCTACCGATCCGCTGACTGAGATAGCCAACCGACGCGGGCTCGCGCTGCGCTTTCGCGATCCCGCCCATCCGCGCCCTGCCGCGCTGGCGGTCATCGATTGCGATCATTTCAAACGCATCAACGACATGTTCGGCCACGATACCGGCGACGAGGTCCTGATCGCGGTTGCCGAGGGCCTGAAGCAGGAGAACGTATTCCCCGCCAGGCAGGGCGGAGAGGAGTTCGTCGTGCTGATCTATGGCGAGGATTATCAACGGCTGGCAGAGACCGTCCGGCGGCAGATTACCCTGTCGGTACTTGAAAAGGTCCCNGAGGTCCCCTTCCCCGTCACGGCGAGNGCCGGGCTGACCGAAGTGCGGCCGAACGANACGCTCGACAGCGCGGTCAAGCGCGGCGACGAGGCGCTCTACGCGGCGAAGGACGCCGGCAGGGANCAGCTGCTGCTGTGGCAGGACGGGAAGCATTCACAGCCGCGCCTGGTGCACGGCGTCTGACGCGATTGCCGCTGGCATCGCCGGGCATCTTGCCTATGTTCGCGCGCTTTCAGAGAGGAGACTTACATGCCGCTTTCGCTACACGCTGCCTATGTTCCGAGCGCCCTGCAAATGCTGGGGACCGCCCGCCACTTGGTCGATACAGCAGANAAATGGTGCAGCGAGCACGATTGCGGGCATGACGACTTCATCAATGCGCGCGTGTTCGACGACATGCTGCCGTGGTCCTACCANGTCAAATGCGTGGCCGAGCATACNCAGGGGTCGATCGAGGGCGTGCGGGCGGGACTTTATTCGCCCGATCTCAACCCGCCGCCGACAAGCTTCGACGCGTTGCGCGAAAAGCTATCGGGCGCGCGCGAAATGCTGGAAGCGCTGACCGAAGAGGAAATGGAAGGCTGGATCGGCCAACCGATGCGGTTCGAGTTCAAGGACCGCGGCATGGATTTCAATGCCGAGGACTTCCTGCTCACCTTCAGCCAGCCGAACTTCTATTTCCACTGCGCCACCGCCTACAACATCCTGCGGATGAAGGGCCTGCCCGTGGGCAAGATGGACTTCATGGGCCGGATGCGGATCAAGCGCTAGCGCTTGCGCGCAAACCAGATCGTGTGGCGCGGCCCCTTGTTGTTGGGCCGCGCCCGCACTTCGCGCACCTCGACGCTGAACCCGCTGTCCTTGAGCCGCTGGGTGAACTTGTGGTCGGGCGCGGCCGACCAAACGGCAAGGATACCGCCGGGTCGCAGCGCATCGCGCGCCTTGCCCAGCCCGGTCTTCGTATAGATCCGGAAATTGGCATCGCGCACGATCCCGTCGGGACCGTTGTCGACATCCAGCAATATGGCGTCGTATTTCGGCGTCGTGCCGTCATTGGCATCGTCGATCAACGCCGCGACATCGCAGATCACCACTTCGCCGCGCGGGTCGGACAGGCTGTCGCCGGTCAGATGCGCCAGCGGCCCTGCAGCCCATTCGAGGATGTCGGGGACGATTTCGGCCACCGTGACCGAGCCGCCTTCGGGCAGTTTCGCCAGCGCCGCGCGGTAGGTAAAGCCCATGCCATAGCCGCCGATCAGCACCCGCGGGCGCGGCGCANCCAGTTCAGCCAGCGTCAGCTCGGCCAGCTGTTCTTCGGAAAACTGCATGCGCGTCCCCATCAGCTCGTCGCGGCCGAGCATGANGATGAAATCGCGGCCGTGGCTGACCAGCGTCAGCGTTTCGCCGTCGGGGACCTGGGCAGTGGCGAGCGTTTCGCGCGGAAGCATCGTCTATTCTCCATAGCAAAAGGGGCCGCGGGCGGACCCGCGACCCCCTGTAATGCCTAGCGAAGGATCAGTCCTTCAGGAAGTCGGGCACGTGGGCTTCACCGCCCCCGTCCTTGTTCCCGCCGCCATCACGGTCGCGGCGCGGGCCACCCCGGCCACCGCGGCGATCGCCGCCACGGC
>FUFK010046198.1_pt1 | contig 15924 bp, 16 predicted proteins | sample 1021851 | NCBI WGS metagenome assembly FUFK01 (sample SAMEA51879418, study PRJEB19060) | metagenome | reverse complement strand
GCGGGTGTTAGACATTTTTGATACCTCCGTTGTGGCTATGGGGCGACGGTATGACAACGCNGTTNTAACGTCAAGCACATTTTNTTGTTGACATGCTTGCAGGCGTTGCTGTACAACCGTCCCAGAAAGAAAAAACACCATCGGCCAGGGTTGTGGGCTGACCAATGGTGTCCAAAATCTAACACCACATTAGAAAGCCTGGATTATAGGAGAACGAGATTATGTCACAAGAGAAAAAGAGCGGGTACGAGTTGGAGCGTGAGCTTGAGGAGTTGATCCTCACGCTAGACTCCGTAGACCCTGAAGACGAAGATGCCATGAACCACTGGCTCAAGTGCCTNGAGNTNACGCTNGACCAGACNGCAGACAAGATGCTGAACTACCGCCGCGTGATGGAGCTTGCAAAGAACAGGCAAGACTTCTTCCGTCAGCAGCGTGACCGGTACGCTACCCGGTTCAGGGTGCAGGGCCGGGTCATCGACCGGGTGAAGGAGTTCGCACACATGCTGCTCCAGAGCCACCATAGCATCACGGGCCAGAATAAGATGTCGTTGCAGGACGGTACGTGGGCAACCCTTACCAAGCGCAGGGAGTGGCAGTTCGCTGATGCAGAGACAGGTGAGACGACACTCGACCCTGCCAAGCTGCCTGCCTGCTTCGTCAAGATGGACATCAGCAAGACAGAGTTAAAGGCTGCGGCTAAACGTGGGGAAGATATCCCCGGTGTTGAGTACGAGCAAGTCGAGCGCACACATGTGAGGTGGTCATGAGCCAGCTACTCAAACTAAGCAAGCCCTTCCACCCCAAGTTCATCGAGCAGAAGGGTGGTTCGTTCAGGGCAGAGTACGTGTCACACTCCACTGTGACGGAGTTCCTCCTCGGCATCCTCGGCACATACAGCTTCGAGCATGTGTGCTGGATACAGGGAGACACAGGTCTTGAGGGTGGCATCTTCCGGCTGACCGCAGAGGTGGACGGCAAGAAGGTTGTCATCGAAGAGGTGGGTGCGGTCGAGAGGCCAACACCCATAGCAGGCGAGAAGGCTAAGGACATAGCGTCTGACGCCATCAAGCGGTGCGCCATGAGGTTAGGTCTAGGTCTACACCTATGGAGCCAGGAAAACTATGTATTGCATCAGATTCTAGCTAAGAAATCAGGAGAAGAAGAATGAGATTCAACCCAGCAGATTATAAGAACCGCGAGGAAAAGAAAGAGGTCAAGTCATACGACCCGCTGCCCAACGGGTGGTATTCCGCAGTCATCAAGGATGTGACCATCAAGACCTGGGATGACCCGGCAGGGGTGTCTGTCCAGCTTGTCTGGCAGGTGACGGAGGGCAAGCACAAGGGCAGGCTCCACTGGCAGACGCTGAACGTGGAACACAAAGACCCAAGTAAGGAGCTTAAGGCTCGATACATGCTGTCGGACGTTATGACCTCGGTGGGTTACAACGATGACATCTCCTGGGCAGAGGGCAAACCTCCCCGCCAGCTTGTTGGGTACAGTTGCGAGATAGAGTTAATCACCCTAGCAGCGCAACCTCCAAGGTTCCCAAAGGCTAAGAACTGGCTAGCTAATGTGCGTGTGCCAGTGCCTAGTGACGTTCAGAAGTCTGTCGTCCAAGAGCACATGGTGTCGTTCGACGATGACGACGTTCCGTTCTAGTCTTTGTGCTGCTCAATCAGAGCCTGAAGCTGGTGCTCATACTTGGTTGGCCCAAGGTGCATGCCGTCAGTGCGACGAGCAGCAAAGCCTGTCGAGCCAACCGGGTAGACTTCCCACTTCAGTTTTTTAGATGCAGCTTTTTTAGGGGCCTCCTTCTTGGGGGCCTCTTTCTTTTTTGTTGGTTTCTTCTCAGCCATTAGTCTTCCTCACGTATGGTGATTGTGTTGACCTCTGCCTTGGTGGTCACGAGCTTCTCAATCTCGTTCACCACTTCCATCAGGGTCTCTCCCAGTTTTTCGCCAGCGCTGACCAGGGTGTCAACGTCCTGGTTGAGCTTGCCGAGTTTCTTTAGCATGTCCTGAAGCTCGTCCATTAGTCCCTCTTACATGGGGTGGTGGCTGTTGCTTCGAGGATAAGATTGCCGTCCACCTTGACGATAACCTTGCATGGGTCGTTCTTAATCGATAGGTCTAGGTTGTCACCTTTAACGTATCGAGTGCATCCAGATAGGAGCGCAGCCAGTGCAGCTAATACAAGTAGTGCTTTCAATTTGGATCCTCCTGTTTGTGTTCGACTTTCTTATGGGACGTATCAAGTCCGCTGGTAGTTACAAAACGAAGCCAGATCATAAGGACACTGGAGATACTCGTACTCCACGCGGCCCCAAGCGCCGTTGAGTCTAGCTGNACTGCCTCGCTGTAGTACAGACATAGCGTTGTAAGNCTAGCCGTCAGCATTGTGATGGCCGTCCTGATTGTCTTGCTCTTCATTGGGTGTTTCATTAGTTCACCTTCAGCCCAACACGGGTGGACTTGCTTTTAACTTCCTGGATAGTAACTCGTTCTGACAAGTCTTGCAGCTTTTCATGTAGCTTCGCCCTGCCTTCTCTGGCCTGACGTAGCTCATCCTTGATGTCAGACATCTCTGCCTGCATGCTTTCGAGCTTGTTGTTAATGGATGACACACGGGTCGAGACGTACCAGACAGCGCCTACAATCGTCACGATGTTGCTGGTTATTAGGCTGGCTATCTCGTCCATTACCATGGGCTACCACTTCTCCTTGTCGGCCCAATATGCGGCGCTCATCTTGCCTTTTGCAATGTTTTTCCCGTGCCTGCTCTTGAAGGACTTGCGCTTCTTCTTCATGCGCTCCGACTCTCCAGCCTTTGGCTTGCCCGCTGTGCTGGCACCCTGCTCCCCAAACCTGATGAGCTTTGTCTTGTCACCCTCTTTGGCCATAACCATGTGNGANTTCTTTGGGTGGTCCGGTGTTCTCTTTGGCTTGTTGTANCCGGAGAGGTTGTGCTTCTTCAGCAAGTTCTTTGCTGCCGTCTTCCTNGCATCGCTCATGATGTCCCCGCCGCTAATCCATGCCTAGAGTATTGCTTACCCTGGCGCGTTGCCTTTGACTTCTTCTTCCCTGCTGCTGCCAGCTTCTTCTTTCCTGCCTCGGTAGACTTCAGGGCCTGCACCTTTTTCTTTGGCAGGTATACGCCCTTGTCTTTCTTGCCGCCTGACCATCCCCAATCTTGCTTCGTCCACTTCTTGAGCTTGTTGGTTTTGGCTGAAGGTTTTTTGCCGCTGTATCCGCCGCCCTTTTCTTTGTAGATTTTAGCAGCAAGCTGCATAGCCCTTGCCGAGTTCTTCCCTCCCATCTTCGCCTTGGCTTGCTGTTTAGAGCGCTCCCAAAGCTCAGGGTTTGTCTTTGTGGCTGTGCCACTTTCCTTACGCAGCTTGTTCTTTGCTGCCTGGGAGCGTGCCTTGCTCATGCTAGCCTCTCCATCGAGCCCGCGTGCCACGGCAATCGTAGTGTACGAAGTTGGACTTGGGGTAAACACCCAGACCGCCTTGCTTCATCTTGCCCTCTTCAATCAGGGTTTCGATTATCTCTGCAATCTCGTCAGGCTTCATGCCCTTGACTCGTATGTCAGCAGCCTGCCCAGTCATGTGCTTAGACTTTGTAGCCCCGCCTATCTTTTTGTTGTAAAGAGGTGAGCGCCAACCGCTAATAAGGGTGATTGGCTTGCCAATGTGGTTTCGCAGAACCTGTAGATTGTGGGCGCACTCAATAACGTTGGGCACAAGATCCCATGGAACGCCTGTCTTTTGTGGAGTCGTCTTACATGACCACTCTTTAAGGTGGAAGTTCGGTGTGATTTGCGGATCAATCATTCGCCTCTCCTTATTTGCTCTGCTCTAAGCGCACCAACGAACCTGGGCCTTGTTGCTTTCTTCTCTATTTGCATTCCAGCTTCTTCTGCTTCTCTTTGAACATTGTCGTAAAAAGACTGCATCTCTCTGCGTATGACCGCATTCATCATTGCTGTCTTCATGTTGTGGTCATATAACTCTTCGCCGCCGCTTGGCTTTTCGTCTAAATCAAGCGCGTCTTTTGCGTTGTCCCGCCAATCCTTCGCAATGCTGTCCATTGCAAGGTTAAAGACATTGTTGTCTAGCCGCCTCTTGCCAAATATTGCAGCAAGAGCTTCTGACGGGTCGCTGTTTTTCTTAAAGGCTTTAATCACCTTTGGAATATCTTTTGAGCCAACTAAAGCGCCAACTGCTAGCTGCATTGTGGCGTCAAACGTTGTCTCACCTGGAGACTTGTTTGCGTAATGGTCATACAAAGAAAACAAAAGGCTTTGACCTGCCTGAAAAGCCCTAGCAGTCGCCTCAATCGTGTCGTATTGTGACAGCGGGAAAGCAGACCTTACTTTCGTGACCATGTACTCTTCGTAGTCCGGGTTGTTTCTTATCATCTCAGCAAGAAACTCCCTCTCAGTATTGTTTTTAAGACCGTCTGCCCATGTAGACACAACCTCTTTTTTGTCTCCAAGGACAGGCTCGCCAAGCGTTTCTGCTGGCAATCCTTTTTTGAGCATCCCCTGAATAGGGTCATTTGCACCGGAAAAGTCTATACCGCTTGTCCCTATAAGGATGCTGTCGTTGAGTCCATACGATGCAATACCTCTATACGGAGTGTCTTTGCTGAACCGTGAGAGTATGCGCAATGCTTTGTTTTTCTGTGTCTGGTCTGTTTGCTTTCGAGACATCGCGGTACCGCCAAGAAGAAGAAGCTGTCTCTTCAACTCGTTACCCAGGATAGAGCGGTTGCGTGCCTGCCTAAAAGCACGACTGTTTGTCTTGTAGTTCTTACCACCGGTAAGCACCTGTCCGGCTAATCCTTTCTTCACGAAAGGTATATACATAGCCTTCCATGCCCACGTAAAAAACGGGTTAATCAGAATCGAGTCATACCCAGTAGCACGCAGTCGGTCCATGATTTTTGGTATATCTGAGTAGTCAAAGTACATGTCATTTGCCGACACTATTGCCTGCTCTGTCGATATTCTTCTAAGGTCTGCGTCAGAAAGCTCAGGGCCTTGCTCTCCACCTAGTTTAAACCTTCCATCAGAGGACCTGTAAACTCGCTGCGTGTACGCCTTGCCAACCGGGACATCAACAAACTCCCCAGGCATAAGCGCATCAAGGTTTGACCTAAACCTTGCCGAGCTATCGAACACATGGTCAGCCTTAAACACAACGTCTGAGAGGTTGTACCCCTTTTCGAGCTTGTTCATGGCCCTGTTGTACGCGGCAACAGGCTTTGATAGTTTATCAGCGCCAACACCCTCTAACACTTGCTGGAAATAATCAGACGGCATTGCAGAGAGCTTGCTATCCATCACCTCTCGGCTGAGAACGTCTGAATCAAACACCCCTTTCTGGTCCATTATTTTCAACATCTCGTATCTTTCAGGTGAAAGACCAAGAGATGATGCGGATGCATCTTGTTTCCTACCACCCTTCAAATAGGACTGTATGTCTTGTATTGAAAGCTGAAGGTCTTTTGCCCCAACCCTCCCTGTGGCAAGAGCCCTGAGCGCAAGGTTGCTCATATTGTTGTTGGCAAAGGTCCCGATGCTCCTGGTTGTGAACCACCTTTTTACGGCAGANGACAANCTCCTCCAGTTGCTCCATNTATTGTTTGAGTTAATAAAATTATCTGTGTCCACCAGAAACTGGAAAGCATCATTGACATACGCAGGAACAGAAAAAGCACCGTCTTTTGGCAAAGCAAATGAACTTCTCACTGCATCATTTGCGTCTTCTATTTCCATCTTGGAAACAAATGACTGCCCCTTCTCTCCCTGAGACTCAATCATCCTTGCAGCAACTTGCTCAGGAGTTCCTTCAAACAGCATAGGGTTTAGCTGCTTCGGGTCCCAGTCCATTCCGCTAAGGACCATCCTTGTATCTCTAAGGCTTCTTTCTCGAATTGCCTCAAGGGCTTTCCGCTGTGCGCTCTTAAGGACTTCAGATCGAGCTTCGAGCTTTTTAGCAAACAAACCCTCGTCAAACTTGGACGATCTTTTAAGGAGGTCTTCAACAAGGCTTTGAGCTTCTACGTCAAACGGTGCTTCAGGCCCCATTTGAGAAACTATTTTGTCCCGTTCCGCTATTCGACCCGCCTCCATCTCTTCTACAGCAGACTGAAACGCAGCCCTCGCAGGCGTCTCCTTCATTGCCAACATCTGCCTGTTTCTCTGGCTAAGACCAACGGGTATATCCAGACGAGTTTGTTGTGGGCGGTCAATGTCTGTGAGAACAGTTTGCTGGATTAAGTCTAAACTACCGGGAGGCGTTGTTGTGCTAGCTGGACCAATAGGGGCTAGTTGTTTTCCGCTCCTTGTTGGCCTCATTCCAAGCTCGCTAGTGACTCTCCCTACACCATAGAGCGATGGGACTGCCGTTGCTGCGCCTGGAAGCCTATAACTTCTTCTAACAACAAGCTCGTCCATGTAATCGTCAACGCTTTTTGAAAGACCACCAAGCGTTGTATTTGTGTAGAAGTCGTCCTTCTTTAATCCGGTAGACTCAAGAAACAACTTCTCCAGCTCTTCAAACGCAGCAGCGTTTACTTCGTTTGTTCTGTTTCTATTCCTGGCCCGCTTTAAGTAGAGCGCATAATCGTTTGGAACGTCTGCCTTGAAGTCCTCAAGCAACTGCTGAACATTCCTTTCGCCTCTGTTTTTGTAAAACTCCGCACCCCTTCTCGTCCTCCATACTTCAGGTATGGCATCTATAATCTGTTTTGGGCCAGCAAGCGGACCCATAATCATAGACTTGTCTTGTTTGCGTATAGAGACAGGAATAGGAGCGCCATTCGCCTCGTCAACCATCGCAGCCAAGAGCGCAAAGTTGTCAACAAGTGGGTTTAGCTGTGAAACGCGAGGTACACCTCCCATCTCCATGGGCCGAAACTCAGGGTAGACCATCTTCTGGCCAGCCCTTAGCCGTCCTTTAATCCTCATAGCCCTGCGTAAAAGCTCTTCCTGCACCCTTTGAGGCATTTCGTCGATGCGCACATCAAGCTCTTTGGCAAGAATTGTTGAGTCTACCTCAACAGTTTCGTAATCCTTCTTGCCCTTTACGGTTGGTGCGTCGTACATGCCCCTTGGGCTAAAGGTTGGCTGGTACCCAGCCACCGCAAGGTCTTCTTCCTTGATGTGTTTCTTTAGATCGACAACGCTGTCGTTTAGGTAGGCTTTTGCTGCGCCAACAGGGTCCTCAATCTTGTTAACCATAAGCTCTGGGTTATCTACAAGACCACGAAATATTTTGTCCCTGATTATTTCCTTGGCAAAAAACGACGCCCCTTCTGGCGAGGCTTTATCTATTGCCTCGATTGCTGCCTGTCGCTCTGGCACACCCCTGTCTTTTGCCTTCTGTATGTTTTCGTATATCTGCTCGACCTGGCTTACCGCTTTCTGGCCAACGGAGCGGGCGTTTTTGACAGCAATCTCTTGGTCGGTGTATGGGCTGAACCATGTCCTGGCTTTTCGAGCGATATTCTTAACAGTCGGAGTGTCCATCACCTTCTTCACAGCAGGCTTGGCCAACTCGATACCCTTATTTACGAATGCTGTGCCGTTAACAATATCGTCAACTTTCTTTAAGAACTCTCCGGCTTGAGCCTTAAACTTTGCACTGTCAGCAACATCTGGAAGCGGGATAAGACCGGCGTTAACAAGCCTAGCAAGCCCAACAGCATTCGCTATACTGTTAAAAGGGTCACCAGCAAAAGCCGTTGTCGTGTCTGTAAACAGCCTTTTTACGCCCTCTTTCATCCCTGCTATAAGTTGCCCACCCATTTGAGTGCTTGCTTCTTCATTGAGCATAGCCTGCTCAAAGCCGAGAATGGGACGTGCGCCCTCTGTCTGTTTAACGTAGGACTCATACGCTTTGCGCATATAGTTCGCATTGGGCTCAGTGTCCCATGCAGCTAATGATACAATCCCCTGAACAGTGTCAGCAAACCCGTCGTATGTGTTGTTTAATAGTTCGTAAACAGCATCGCCAGGAGTTGCGGCATCGATGACTCTTTTTGCACGAGGATCTATTGCTTTCTCAAAGTCTGACGCAGCCTGCGTTTGCAGTCCAGAGCTATTAAGAACAACGCCTTTTAGCTTAGGGCCTAGCGGTGTCGAGTGGTCTGGAAGACCTTTAAGGCCGAGCTTTCCGGCAACGGTACCAAGCCACCAGTTTGGATTTATTTCGCCTGTCTCAGCATCAACGTGCCCATCTTTAATTGCACGCTCTAAAACAGCCATAGACCTTGACTTGATTTCGTCAGGTAGATCTATCTCCCTGTTATCAATCTTAATTTTTTGAGCATCAAGAGAAGACTGCAACCTTGCAGAAGGAGTGCCTAAGCGCTTTGGTGCGCCAGGTAGTTTAATGCCAAGGCCAGCAATCTTAACTCCCTCGGACGGATCATACCCAGCCGTAAGGCTGGTTATTTGGTCGCCTATTTCTTTTTCCCTGCCCTGGGGGACGCCAGCAGAGCGAAGACCCTCTATCTGCTTTTGCAGTTTTTTAGCACGGTTGTCCTCAACGCCTTTCTTTGCAGCCTCTTGTATTTCCTTTGGCTTGCCCTGCTTAGACAACACCTCAGCAATGCCCTTCTTACGCTCCTCGTCCGTCACCAGCCCAAGGACATCTGTAAACTCATCCCTAATCCCTGAAACAATGGACGCAGCCTCTGTTGCGTACTTTGATTCCTCATCAACCCGTGCTTGATGTTTTTGCTTTAGCCAAGATGGGACTGATTTTAGGCCAGCTTTTTTGTAGGCATCGTAGTTTTTGTAAATGTCTACGGTGTCTTCCAGCGAGTACCCAATCCCTGTCTTTTCGTTCAAGGCTTTTACGCGGTCACTTGTTCGTTGCTGGAGCCCGGACTCAACTTCCTTTTCTTGCTGACGCTTGGCAGACCTGCCCTCTTTAGTTAGGGGCGTGTACTCGAACATAGATTGATAGGACACTCCAAGCCCAGGCTCCTTAAGCGCTGCGTCAAACGAATCCTGGTTTTGCCTATCCCTGTCCATTGCTGTTTGGCGGGCACGCTGCCTTAGCGCCGCAAAAGAGGCATCAATCTCTTCAGGCGTTGACCCAGCAATGTCAAACTCCTGCTGCCCTAAAGCCTTAATTACCCAGGCATCCTCTGAGTCTGGATTTATTCTTATCCTTGGCATGTCTTTTAAGGGTCCGTTGTTGAAATGATGTCATACGAGCGGGTAGAAGATGGCTGGGTGCCTTGTGTTGGTAGGTCTACAGATGCCTGGTTCAACATTTCCTCAACCCTAAGCTCAGATTCTTTAAGCTCACGCTCTTTTGCCGTTATCCTTGCCTGTATGTTTTCTACTTTTGCTTTAGCGTTTTGAAGCTGAATTGGGCTAAATACCGTACTTTTTTTACCTTCTGGAATTTCCTTGCCCTTCTCAACCGACTTTTGTGCCGTCGCCTTGTTAGACTTCAGTTTCTTTAGTTCCCTATTGAGTTTGGCGCTTTTGTTTTTCTGTTTCTGGTATTCCTTGCCAAACTTAACGCCTGCCTTTATGTCTGCTCTCTTCTTGGCGGATTCTCGTTTTTGGAAGCCCTCAATAATCCTCATTCTTGCAGGGCTTCTGTTAGACCTGTCAGCCGCTCTTTGGGCTGCATCAATAAGCTCGTTCTTTGTCTTGACGCCTGGAATCTTTAAGTCCTGAATGCTGTCTCCACTGAGGTCGTCAATGATGCTCATATCAACAGACCAGCGAACTTGATCGTTCACAGTTCTTGGGATCAAAAACTTTAAGAACCTTCTATCTCGACCAAACGGCTTTCTTGCCTTTCTCCTCAGATTCTTAAGCTCTCTTTGTTCTGCAAGAGCCTCTGCACCACGCGTAGATGCCTGCCTTCCCCTTATGTCAGCAAGCTCCTGCATGCCAAACTTAATGCCAGACCTGGCCTTCATTGACGGAATAAGACCAGCAATCTCTTTTAGGGGTTTGTCGTAGTCTGGAATGTTTAGGGGGCCTGTAGATTCTTCGACGTGCTTTATTACAAGCCCACGCAATGTCGGCCATTGATCGGCTCGTGCGTTTTCCGCAAGCATTCGCAGGTCTTGCATTGTAAGGCGCGTGTCTGACAGCAGGTCTGGCCTGTCTAAAAGCTGTTGATAGCGTGGCATCTTTGGCCCTTGCGCTTCAGCTTTCTGCTCAAGAGCAACCTTCATGGCAAGCGAGTCAATCTGCTGGTCTGTAGCGTCAGGGTAGCTTGTTCTTAAAGCGTTGCGTATAGTTGCATACTCTTGCTGCGTTACCCTACCAAGAATCATTCCCTCTGTGGACGGCGCGGGTGCCGGTGCGGCAGGGCGAGCGGCCTGTGGTTGTGAAGGTGGTGGTGCCGCTGCTGGGGCTTGTCGCCTTGCCGCCACTGGGGCTGCTGCTTGCATTGCCGGTGCGGCAGACACCCTTGCCTGCAATGGGCTAACTGGCGTACCTGTAGGGCTTACTGGGCCAAGCCGCTGTGCAGGCGCACCTATTTGCGCGGTCGCACGAGGGGCACCCATAGGGGCAACGCCCTGCATTGCCTGTGCCGCCTGCTTCCTTAGCTGTATTTGCCGGCCTACATCCGAGCCTTCCTCTTTTTTTAGTGCAGTGGCAATGTTCATTGCCTTTTCTTTTTCTTTGAAAAGCTGCCTTTCTTGCTGAGTTAATCCCTCAAGGACTTCTGTAAGCTGGTTGGCAGTGCCAATGTCACCGGCACTTAAGGCCCTATCGAGAGACTTCTCTGTGTCACGTATTTGGCTTGTTACGGCATTGTACTGCTTAATAAGAGGCATTGCGCGACTAACCGCCTCTTGCCTCTCAACAGACTGGGCAGCGGTGCCGGGTCCAGCGGATACCCCTTCAATAACACCAGCAGCCATCTCTTCAACAGAACCCCCAATCGGCTTGTCTAGCTCTGCAAAAAACTCGCTTTGTGCTAGAAGTTTTTGCCTATCAGCATCGGACATGGATGGTTTAGCGGCAGCAGAAGGCGCGGCAGCAGCAACGGGCGAAGCCATAGCTCCCGGCTTTGCAGCAGGCTGCGGTGGTGCGGTTGCGGCAGGAATCATATTCTTTGCAGCCTTAGACATTGCCTGCGCGGCCGGAGACCCAGATGGCTGCTGACCTAGCTTAGACAATGCGCCTGTAATGCCTTCCTCTGTGGGGCTATCAGGCTGTGTGAAGTACTCATACACAGGCTTGGCTATGCCTTTGTACAGGTCTTCACCAACATTATAAGCTGTTTGAAGCCCTAAGCCCATCCTTCTAAAATCTTGCACATCGAACTCACGACCAAAAAAACCAGTCTCTGGGACTTTTAAGCCTGTGCGTGCAGCAGTCTCTCCTGCTGTGTCAAAATACCCAGTTGGTCCTAGCCTTGTTTTAAGACGAGCCATCATTGGCCTCCAGTGTTAGGCGTTAGCTGCATTCATCATGTTTTGAACCTGCGCCACAACTTGAGGGTTTGTCTCTCCTGCAAGCATTGCGTTGACAGTGTTCTGAGCCTCTTCAAGGCCTTGCCCAGCAGCAACTTCGTAAAACGTCTTAAGGTATCCCATTGCTGCGTTTTGAGCCATCTTCCCTGGTAGTGCGCTAATAGCAAACTGAGCCGCTGCCTGCATCGCATCCTGGCCCGATGCTCGCATCGCAGTCGTGTCTTTTGCCGCTTGCGTTTCCAGAGCCCCAACGTTCATAGCGGCCTGTATTCCTGTTCCGGCAGCAGCAGGCAAAAGGGCTCCGCCCGCCTGCCCAAACGGCGTAGCGCCCATCAGGCTTCGCGCAGCCATCTGCTGCATGGCAGTTCCTTGCTTTTGAGCGCCTCGCTGGATTTTTTCTGCACCGCTTGAATATGCGTCTGAAATGCCAAACCCTGCTTGCACTGCTTGCTGTATTAAGTCTTGCTCTTTTTGGAACTCAGACTGGTTGGCCTGTGCTTGTTGTGCTTGTGACTCATACCTGTCCTTGACCGCTTTCTTATATTTTTCAGACAGTTCCAATGCGTTTTTTAGCGTGTTTCCACCAGACCCCATTACCATGCTGCTACCTCGTTAAAAACTTCTTGCCGATTATATACACCCAATGACCCTGATACCCAGAAACAACTTCGTCATTTACGGGGAATCCAGCAGAATCACTAATCTTCATTCTGACTTCGAGAAACTCTTCCCTTCCAAGAACGGCAGATGCCCCGCCGTCGATGTTAGTCCTTACTTGTGTTGGTGACCAGGAACGGCCAACAAAAATAGGCTTGCCCTGCGCGTCGTATCCGCTCCCCCCAGAGCCAACTAAAGGCATGCTGTGAAGCTCCCACTCCCAGTTAAAGTTTCCTGTGGTGCTTGCAGACGGCCTTACCGCTCCGTTTGATTGATAGTTTACGCCACCCTGGACGTGCTCTCCTGCGTTTGCAGAGCACCTATCAATCATCTTTGCGCTCCATGTTGCAGATGGTTGGTGCGGATTTGCCGGGTTTACAAGCTGTAGGCTTGCTATCTGCTCATATCCATGGGCGTCTGAGCGCAGCCCTTCGCCCATCCCAACTCCCACATCAACGGTAAAAGTGTTTTGAGATGGAACGTTTGTTCCTGCTGTTTGTCCTGGTGCGACACCTAAGTCTGCAACGTAAAACCTGTTCCAGTTCCACGCTAAAATAACGTGATGAATTGACATCGGGTAGTAAATTGGAACAATTCTTCTGTCCCAAATAGGCCCTGCCGCGCTTGTGCAGTACGGCTCTTCGTTAACGTACCTGCTTATAATTCCGCCAAACCTTCTGTTGTTCATGAGCGGAACACACATGACCTCGTAAGAGGCATCATCGATTAGCTGTTGCAAAGAAAACGCTTCGCAGTTCTGGTCTACGCCGCCACCTAGCTTGTGCCTAAACTCAGAGTCAACGCTTTCCATGACAGAGCTTACCGCTTTTGCGTCAGAGCCTGTGTCTGCAAGTATTGCCTCTCCTGGGTTTGGCGGAGTAATTGATATGTTCATGCCAAGCGCATTCCTGCTTCTTGTTGCAAGATTGCTATCTTTTGTGGGCCAGTTTTGCAGAACGTTTCCGGCGCTGTAAACGTCGCGTGGCATTAGGGTAGACCGTATCTTCAAACTTACTTGAACTGACACAAGGGCTTGCGATTTTCTTGTCGCTGGTTTTGACCCGGTCTGACCAAGCGCGGGCGCCCTAATGGTAAAAGCATAGGTTTTAAACGGGCTTATTGAGGCGTTAATGCCTGTAACAATTAGCGGATTAAACCTTCGCGTGTCAGCTTGAAATAACTGGTAGCTCAATGGCGCATTGAAGATTGTTTTTTGGAAGTTAAACTTCGACTCGCCAAAGTATTCTTGCGGCTTTTCGACCATTGCGATGGCAAGCTCGTAAGAGTCAACCATGTCAAAGTCCATGTTTCCGCTGACATCTATTGCCTCGACATCATAGTTATCTTTGAGTTGGTCTTTAATTGCGCAAGGCTCCCCTCTTTGATCAAAAGAAAAGCTAACCTCTTCGAGAACAAACCTGGGCTGGTTTTCAGAAAGGGTGTACCCAGCAGATGTGGCACTCCACATATCTTGAGTTGGTGGAAGCGTAAACGGGATGGAATACGCTGCAAACTCCTGCATTATGTGCGCAGCAAGCTGTTCGTCTTTTGAAAAGGGAAAATCGCTTGCAAGGTAGGGGATGTGCATGTTGACGCGGAATGTGCCGTCATTTGCCTCTAACTGCTCCTGCGACACTGTTGCATTGTTAAGCTCTGTGGCTATTGACAGCATAGGGGTCTGGATGTGGTCAGGCGTTAGCTTTGTTCCACGGGCAAGCCTTTTTCGCGTAACCTTAGCCACTATACCACCTCCTCAAGCATGTGTATGACCGTTGTGAAGTGCTGGTCATACCAAGGTTTTGTGCCCCAGCTAGAGCCATACGCGAGTGCAGCGCTGGATATTGCCGGGGGTATTACTAAGGAAAGGCGCACTCTTGAGTTTTGGTGCAGTGGTATTTCAGCCTCGACAGGCTCCCATACTCCGGCAGGCGGCCCTCCTGGGAACCCTGTTGGAGACATGTCTGTAGAACCACCTGGCCATGGCTTGTATGTAACTTTGCTCTCTCCGACAACAAACTGACTTCTTATGACTTCTACTTCGTTTAACATCCTGTTTTCTGTCGCTGTCGGGGCATCGACGTGCAGGCTAAAGGAAAAGTCTTCGCTTTCCTGCCCTGACGCATACCCCTGGGGAGGGGGTGTAGAGTAGGTAAAGCTGTTTGTGTATTGGCGTGTAGCTGCACCAACCATATCTGTATGAAGCATTACGTCTATGTTTGTAATGATTGACGGCCTTGATATGTGAAACGATGTCGTCCACACAAACTGAGAGGCTAGCGGCGCAGATGGGTTAAGGGGGTTAACGCCTGGAATCTCATACCCCTTTACTCTCTCAAAGTTGTTAAAGTTGGTTGGTATGGTTGAGCCTGCCATCACCCAATCGCTCACGTTTGGGGTCGCAAGCCACGGCCAATGATGTATCGATGTGGATGTTTTTTGCTGCGGTATCCATCCAGCAACAAACACGGTAGGTGTCCACTTTGTCTGCACGTCTCCCTGGGGGACTTCGTTTGTGTGCCTTTCAAAAGACTCCATTGCGGAGTCTATGCGATCACCATCAACAGTTGTGTTGTCTGCAAACTGCTCTTGGGTAACGTGTCTTGGGTGTTTTTTGTATGCCATTATAAGGAAGCCACCGGTGCAGAGCAGTTAACAAAAGTAGCGCCTGGAGCGGTAGGGCCGGACATGCACCCTACAATTTGTACGTTTGCGGCAGCGCCTGCGTTGTTTACAAGGTTTCCGCCTGTGCCGTCTCCGCCTCGCCACATGCAGCCATTAAACACAGCCTTGGCACCACTTTCCATTTGTATCCAAATTTTTGCGCCATCGGGGTGCGTCATATTAAATACGCAGTCCCTAAACAAAACCACAGAGTCTTTGCGTATAAGTATCAGGGTGCCGGTTGAGGAGTCGCTGTTTTCAAAACTTACTCCATCAATTATTAGGCGTGTAGACTCTATTGTTAACTTTCTGGAAATTACCGTTTCAGGAAGGCCGCCTACATGTCCGTATGCTTTCGTAAGTGTTGCGCCACCAAAAGAGCCTGATGACAAAAGGTAAACGTTGTTTTCGTTCTTCTGCTCTTTAAGCTCTGAGCCAGGAGGTGTGATGTTGAGGTCATTGATAAGCCTTGTTACATCGCTGTTCCTGTCGGACTCCCGAGACTCAACAATACTTTGCTGTCCGGGTGGCGTGTATGGAAGCGGAAGCGTAGACATTAGTGCCCATACCTCCTTCTTCCTGCGGTCTGCCTATACGAAGCCTTCGAGCTTTGTAGCTTTACTTTCTGACTGCGTATCTGGATGTGGCCAAATATCATGTACGAGAAACAGCCGCCTTTTGTCGAGTCGCTAGTCGCTATGACAGAAACTTCTTCATCGTCAATGAGGTAGTTGCCCTCTGTTGCGTTGTTTGTCCCTCCGTACTTTAGCTCAGAGCCAAACACTTTGTTTACAAGCACGCCTGACGGGTGCGTGCTCTTTATTCGTGTGCGTATGCTTGTCTTGCTTGCAACCCGCTCAATGGCGTCTGCATTCGTTCCAGAGTAGTCTAGTATCTGACTCATCCACCCTTTTCTGTCAGAGGACACCAGCGTATTAAACAGACCAGCATCAAAGTTCTGAACCGCCTTGTCATCATCGAGGCCCGGTCCGCGAGAAAGCATCAGCGAGTATAGACCTCTAGACATAAGCGTCTTTCCGTCGTTCATTCCCACATGCTGGCTTTTGTATGCATAGTCAACGGGTGAGACTACAGAGTTCTCAAACCTTTGGCTCGACGTGCCTATGTACAT
>FUFK010038011.1_pt1 | contig 15925 bp, 13 predicted proteins | sample 1021851 | NCBI WGS metagenome assembly FUFK01 (sample SAMEA51879418, study PRJEB19060) | metagenome | reverse complement strand
AGCTATACCGAGCGAACTCGCGTCTGATTTGGCTGCAACCACATCCTTAGCTCAAATGGCCTGGCAAAAGGCTAGACAAAATAATGATTTTTCTGAGTTTTCACCTCACTTAAAGAAGGTAATTGATTTAAAGAGAGAAGAGGCATCCCTTTTATCTCCAACTGGAGATTTGTACGATGGGTTAATAAATGATTACGAATTTGGAATGACAAAAAAAAAGACTGCCAGTATTTTTGAAGAAATGAAGCCAAGACTTCTAGATTTGAGGAAGAGAATAAGTGAAACAAAGCTTTCTAAACCAGTATTAAAAGGCTACTTCAATACGGAAAAACAATTAAAACTCGCCCATGAAATAGCGAAGATATTTTTCTATGATTTTGATAGAGGAAGGATTGATACTGTAGCGCATCCTTTTTGTTCAGGTGGTGGAGATGATGTGCGAATTACTACCCGAGTCGATAGTAAGGACCCATTTAACTGTTTATACAGTACTATTCACGAAGTGGGGCACGCNTGNTATGANCAAAACGTNTCTTCAGACTTTTTACANTCNCCTCTCGGNTCTGGCGTATCTTTAGGNATTCACGANAGNCAGTCTAGGATATTTGAGAACCAAATAGGAAGATCTAGGCAATTNACNANGTGGCTGTTNAANAAAATGAAAAGCTATTTTGGAGAATTTGGTATTAGAGATGAGGAAGAATTCTACCGTTTGGTTAATAAGGTTGAAACCGGTTTTATTAGNACTGAAGCAGACGAAGTTCACTACAATCTACATATTATGCTTCGCTTTGAGCTCGAAGTAGAGGTAATTGGAAAAAATTTGGAAGTTCCGGATTTGCCCGAGGCCTGGAATGCAAAATTCAAGGAATATTTTGACCGTGACGTTGAAAAAGCCTCTGATGGAATTCTCCAGGACGTTCATTGGTCAATCGGTGCATTTGGGTATTTTCCAACCTACACTTTAGGTAACTTAAATGCCGGTTGTTTATTTGAAAAGATGCAAAAAGATATTCCTGGTCTTGCAGACGGATTTGAGAAAGGTGACGTGTCATTAGCAACCACTTGGTTAACAGAGAACATACATCAGCATGGAAGCCTATACGAACCNGNTGACCTNATCAAAAAAGCTACAGGAAAGGCTTTTACNCCTNAGCCCTTTTTNAATTATTTAGATGAAAAGTTTTCTGATATATACGAGATCTAATCTCTAAAATTTATGAATTGTAAAGGAAGAGGTAAATCAAGCTTTTTTGCTAACGAAATAACTTCCTGAAGACTATCTTTCTTTTGCCCTGAAACCCTAAGCTCATTACCTTGTATTTTTACCTGCACTTTTAACTTACTCTGCTTGACAGAAGAAATAATTTTCTTTGATGTGTCTTGTTCAATCCCCTCCAGCAANTCATAGTTTTGCCTNACTCGATTACCTGAAGCGCTTTCCGTTGATTTAACTTTAAGGGCNTTNGGGTCTATACCTCTTTTAACAAAATGGCCTATTAAAAGTTCNTTAACTTGCTTTGCTTTCAAGTCATCTTCTGTTTCTACAGTTAACGAGTTCTCATTTCTCTCAATATCGGTCTTCGAACCTTTAAAATCATATCGCTGGTTGATCTCTTTACTAGCATTAAAAATCGCATTCTCAACTTCCTGCATATCCAATTTACTAACAATATCAAAACTAGGCATTTCCTCTNAACTCCCTTGACCATAAAATAAATTGCTTTGTTGTNATTTTACAATAAATNAACCCTAAATTTAACTCATATTTAGATTCAGAAAAATTACAATATTTTTAAGTCTCACAATGATGTATGATAAAAACTTCNAGTAGAGCCGGATAATTTATAATGGAAAAGCAAAATAAACAATCAGAGCCTAGCTTTTATNTAAATTTTNAGAAAGTTTACGCACGTAATATAGACAGCAATATAAGCTTGCTAAATTTTTTGAGGCATAATTGTAAATTTACTGGGACAAAAGAGGGGTGCTCAGAGGGAGACTGTGGTGCATGCTCTGTATTGATTTTTGATGAAAAAGGATCCTTAGCACCAGTAAACTCTTGTATTTTAAAGGTGGGACAAATAATTGATAAAAATATAGTAACAATTGAAGGTGCTAGCAAATTAAGCTCTGCTAAACCTTTAATTCAAGCACTAAACTCCGAGGCGGCGTCGCAATGTGGGTTTTGCACACCTGGCTTTGTAATGGCAGCGCTTGCATTAAAAGAAAAACATAAAAGCCCTTCTGAGAGCGTTATCCATGACTCTCTATCTGGAAACTTATGTCGCTGTACAGGGTATAGACCAATAGTGAACGGGATCCAATCTCTCAAAGAAAAAATAAAGTTTCCAATGCCCATAAATAGTAAAGGCTNAAAATTAAAGACCGCAATTTTTGGAAAGACAACTTACATNTACCCAGACTCTAAAAAAGAACTAATTGAATTTATATCAAAGGAAAAAAATTATACTGTTTTGTCTGGAGGTACAGACTGGAACCTTGAAGCGGAAGACTCCAATTTTAAAGAACAGAAAATATTATTTCTGAATAATATTAAAGAAATGTCTACAATTAAGACCAAGACTTCATCATTTGAAATAGGAGCTTGTGTTACACTATCTAAATTCGAAGAGTTATGCCGTGAATTTTTCTCCCCCTTTCTGGATACAATTATTAGGTTTGGTTCTCCACAGATTAGAACAGCCGCAACAGTTGGAGGGAATCTTGGGACATCGAGCCCTATTGGTGACCTAGCTCCCCTATTTTTCGTATTGGAGGCTGAATTGTCTCTACTCGGTCCAAAAGGAGAAAGAACTATTCCGATTAAAGATTTTTTTAAGGGATATAGAAAAAANGCTCTAAAACGCAATGAGCTTATATACAAGGTTAAGGTACCAAAAACAAAAAAGGAAGATTCAATTTTTTCTTGGAAGCTATCAAAAAGGTATGATCAAGATATATCAACTTTATCGCTGGCAGCCAAATTTAAGATGGATAAAAACCACACTATAGAAAATATTATTTTATCTGCAGGGGGCGTAGGACCCACGCCTTTGTTATTAGATAAAACGAGTAAATTATTAAAGGATAGTAATCTACGCTTTAACCAAAACTCTCTAATAACTGCTTTAAGTCATGATATTTCTCCAATAAGTGATCTTAGAGGGACAGCAAAATATCGATCGGCTGCAATGGTTGGATTGATAAAAAAAATGCAAAGATCCGCCATAAGTGGTGAGAAACAACATTCGATAATGAGTATTTGATGGCGTTAGATAACAAAAATAATATTTCAGTTGGAAAGTCGTACTACCAAGACTCGTCTTTTAGACAACTTACGGGAAGAGCCGAGTACATAGATGATATTCCTTTGTCAGAAAATACTTTGCATGGAGCTCTTATCCTTTCAGAAATACCATCTGGTATGATAACTTCTATTGAGACCGAAAAAGCAAAAAAATTTGATCCAAGCATTACAGTTATTACAGCAAAAGACATACCTGGTAGGAATGATATAGCGCCTATTTTTGCAGATGAGCCAATCTTTGCAGAAAAAGAGGTGACTTATGTAGGCCAACCTATCGGGCTCATTGTTGCTTCATCAATGGAGAGAGCAAGGGCAGCCGTAAATGAAGTGAAGATTGTCTATAAAAAAGATAAAACACCGATATTAGACTTGGATTTAGCGTTCAAGAAAAAAAACTTCTTTTTAAAACCAATTCACTTTGAGAGNGGTAAGGCAAACGAACAGATTAAGCAGGCACCCCATAAACTTAAGGGTTCATTTTCTATGGGAGGTCAAGATCACTTTTATTTGGAGACACATATTGCTCTTGCCATTCCGCATGAAAACTCTGAGTTCACAATCTGGTCAAGCACACAACACCCAACTGAAGTCCAGCATGGTGTATCCAACGTTTTAAATATTCCAGCGGCCAAGATCTCTAGTAAGGTCAGGAGACTTGGCGGTGGCTTTGGAGGTAAAGAAAGCCAGTCAACAATATACGCCGCCATAGCAGCTCTAGGAGCATACATTTTGGATAAGCCTGTTAAGCTTCGTCTTAATCGCAAAGATGACATGGCATCATCTGGGAAACGTCATGACTTTGAAGTGAAATACTCCGTAGGTTTCAACAAAAAAGGAAAAATTAAGGGATTAGATATAACATTGCTTAGCAATGCAGGTAATGTCTGCGATCTGTCAGCTCCTGTAATGTCGAGGGCATTGACCCATTTAGATAATTGTTACTCTTTTAAAGATTTTACCGCACGAGGCTATATATGTAAAACAAACACCGTTTCTAACACGGCGTTTAGAGGCTTTGGTGGCCCTCAAGGAATGCTTGCAATTGAGACTATTCTTGAAAGAGTTTCTCGATTTCTCGGAATCGATTTAGATGCACTTAGACGTGAAAATTATTATTCCGCTAAAAATGGAATTAAAACACCCTATGGGCAAATAGTTAAAAATATTAAAATTGAAAAAATAATTAATGAGATGGAAACTTTCGCAGGTCTAGAAAAAAGAAAGCTTCTTGTAGAAAGGTTTAACACGTCGCAAATTAATAAAAATCAGCCTTACAGAAAAGGAATTGCCTTCATGCCTGCCAAGTTTGGGATATCTTTTAATAAGGTATCCTTAAATCAAGCAGGAGCNTTAGTCCATGTATACACAGATGGTTCGGTGAGACTAAATCATGGCGGAACAGAGATGGGACAAGGCCTATTTACCAAAGTGGCTCAGGTCGTCTCAGAATGTTTCAACATTCCTTTAGACTATGTACATATTGCTGGAACGAATACCGATGAGGTCCCAAACACCTCAGCTACAGCTGCATCGTCTGGCTCCGATATTAATGGTATGGCTGCGTGGAAAGCAGCTACTGTTATCAAACAAAGAATGCTTAAACACGCGAGCAAAGTTTTTAAAAAGCCACCCTCTTCTATTGAATTTAAGAACGGTCTGATACTGAGCGGAAATAAGAGCATGACTTTTAAGGAATTAGCATTTTCCTGCTGGGAAAACAGAATATCTCTTTCATCAACGGGCTTTTATAAAACACCAAAAATCTCATGGGATCAGGAAAAATTTAAGGGAAGCCCCTATTTTTATTTCACGTGGGGAGCGGCAGTATCGGAAGCAATTATAGATATTGATACAGGAGAAAGTCGAATACTTAGGGCAGACATCATTCAAGACTGTGGGAGCTCTCTCAACCCCCTAATTGATAGAGGGCAGATAGAAGGAGGTTTCATCCAGGGTATAGGATGGCTAACGTGTGAAGAACTATATTTTAATCCAGAAGGCAAACTTTTAACTCTTGGCCCCTCAACGTATAAAATACCTGGAAGCCGAGATGTACCACCTGAATTTAATATTAAGCTATTAGAGAATACTCCNAATGAAGAGAAGACAATATTTAGATCTAAAGCTGTCGGTGAGCCCCCTTTATTACTATCNATTTCTCACTTTTTGGCTTTGAAAAATGCCGTCTCAATGGCTAGCGAAACATCAAATGCAGATTTATTAAATGCTCCCGCAACACCTTCAAAAATTTTAGCTGCGGTGCATAATGATCACTCTATGTAAATCTCATTACCATTGCTTTGAAAAAAAAACTCTCTCAAATTTTCTTTGCCTGCATCCAATGCTGATGATCTATCGATAACCAAAAAATCTTGAGCTGTATTAACGAGCAGTGGAAAATGCCAAACTTTTGGATTGTAATTTATACCTACATCACCTGGCACTTCGAAATACTTGATTGAAGAAAGATCTGGGGATCCGTCATTATCATTTGCCACGACTACTTGCCAATCTATTTTTTGTATTGGCATAAATGCTTGAGATGCCAGAGGATGCATCTCCAGATAATCAATTTTTATCGGTCTTTTTCTAGGAGTAGCAGAAAATATTGAAATGATTGGATTGGCTTTTTTGTCCAGCACTTGTACCGTCGCTACCTCATCAAACCTCTCACAATATCCCTGATTTATCAGAAATTTATTATTTTCCATCCCTTTTGAAATTACATCACCAAAAGGTTCGAANAATTTCTGGCTTACGGTCAGCTTTTCNAAATTTAAATGCATTTTAGCTTACTGGTTGACCAAAAATTCGAAATCTCGAAACTCCCCCATCAGGATAGATGTTTAATCTCACGTGGGAGACCGTTTTTTCGTGTAAGAAATCATTTTTTCCAAAGTTATGAATAAAGTCTGGTTTGCATTTTTTCTCATCTAAAAAAAATTCCCAGTTACTAGAAGCTTCAAATGCTTTTATTTTGTCTTTTTCATTTTTTAAATCAATTGTTTGAATTGAAGCTCTATCTGGAAAATTACCCTTGAAGTGACAGGTATCTATTTCTACATTCGAAATCAGCCCAGGTGTTCCTAACTCAATGATTATAAAATCATTTCCAGGGACACGCCTACGCCGAGTCTCCCACCCGTCACCCATTGTAGTTCCTCTACCTTCAGACAGGAGAGCGTTTACGTTGCCATAGTGTGCGTTATTATACCCAACGATTTTGCCTCCATTTTTTAGAGCAGATAATTCTAAATCTTTAGATAGATCCTGAGAAAAGGGAATAAGATCTCCAAAAAGTCTAAGCCGCGCTACACCTCCATCTGGGAAAATATTTAATCTTACATAGGTTACATTTTGATTTTTTAGGAGCTTAAATTCATTTATGTGATCTCCTTTCAAAATCTGTTTTTCAAGNAGTGTNTGCCAGTCCAAAGATCCTGNTTCATAACTATGGTTAGATGAGAAATCTAGCGAGGCAGCTGGCGGATAGTTCCCAGTAAAATGACTAGTATCAATTATTACATCCTCTATAGAACATCTGCCTCCTAAGCCAATTATAGCCCAGTCGTTTCCCTCTACTCTTTTTCTACGGCTTTCCCAACCATCCATCCATTTTCCATGATCATCATATTTATCGTCAATGAAAATGGGATCAGTGTCATTTAACATTCGATCACATTTTGCAAAAAAGTCGTCAGACACATCAATGATTTTTGCCCCTGCTTTCGGTGATGCCAAATTAACCTTTTTTGANANTATTAATTTGTCTTCATTTTTCATGTGGTAGCACCTTTCTCCAATGCCTCGCAATTCCTATTCTAGTTGTAAACCAGACATCGCTGAATGACTGAATGTAATCAACAAACTTTTTTAGTGCCGGGAACCTTCCCGGTTTTCCAATTATACGGCAATGAAGTCCAATGTTCATAATCTTAGAACCTTCATGCCTTTCTTCGTATAGACAGTCAAAACTATCCTTAAGATAATTAAAAAAATGCTCGCCATTATGAAATCCTTGCGGGGTTAGAAATCTCATGTCATTAGTATCAAGAGTGTAAGGTATTATTAGGTGCGGCTTTTTTGTCATTTTAGACCAAAATGGTAAGTCATCACTATAGTCGTCTGAGTCATAAAGAAAGCCCCCTTCTTCACAAACCAAATCCCTTGTATTCTCTGAGGTACGACCTGTGTACCAACCCATAGGTCTTTCTCCACAAATTCTTTTTTGAATCTCTATTGCTTTTTGCATATGCTCTTTTTCAGTGGCTCTGGGCACATCTTTGTAATTTATCCATCTTAGTCCATGGGAACAAATCTCATGATTATCTTTTAAAATTTGATCTACAATTCTTGGATTCTCTTCCAAAGCTTGTGCTACAGCAAAAATTGTTATCGGGATTTGTCTTTCTCTGAAGAGTTTTAAAATTCGCCAAACACCGGCTCTAGTACCATATTCATATAAACTTTCCATAGACATATGTCGTTGACCAAAAAATGGCTCGGCACCTATGATCTCTGAAAGAAAAGTCTCGGAATGCTTATCTCCATAGATTATTGAATTTTCACCACCTTCTTCTAAGTTCAAAACGAATTGAATCGCCAACTTTCTACCCCCTGGCCAGCTAAAGTGAGGAATTTCGCCATGGTAACCTTCTAGATCTCTGAGTTTCGTTTCCATACTGCTCACTTCTCTTCTCTTAATATTTCCTCGATCTTATGAAAAAGGTTTGCGTACAATAACCGCTCTTCGTCTTCTAAAAAAGTAATATTGCCAGGTGGCATCGCCCTTGACGCTGCAACCTGCTTATAAATAGTTTCATAGTTATTAATCAAGTGACTGAATTCGCTCAAATAAACCCCTTTAGGAGGTTTTTTCATTCCTTCCCAAGATGGCTCCATAACATGGCAAGTGGAACATTTATAAGCCGTCACCTCCATTATATTATCTTTGAATTCTTTTGAAAATGAGCTTTCGATTAGGCTTAGCTTTTCTGGCGATAGTTGGTCCAAACTAGGTTCGTCAACTTCAGACAACATNAGAGAACCCCATGATAGGATTACAATTGGAATTGCAACCCAATACGGGCTCTTGTTACCAGCGTGTCTCTCATTAAAAAAATGTCTAACAAGGCCTCCTATAATTATGGTCAATACAATTATTACCCAAGAATAGGAGGTAGCATAGGCGGTAGGATAATGATTGCCGATCATTATAAAGATTACAGGAAGGGTCAAATAGTTGTTGTGAAGAGATCTTTGTTTTGCACGGATACCAAATTCAGGGCTGGGTGTCTTCTTGGCGATTAATTGTGCTACAACTTTTTTCTGACCTGGAATAATTACCATCAGAACATTTGCTACCATTATCGTACCAAGAGTTACTCCCATCTGCATAAAAGCCCCTCTCGAACTTAGTANTGAATAGGATGCCCAAGACAAAAATGCAAAAAATATTANNAGNACAATTGANAATACTAAATTAGATTTNCCAACCAGNAATCTGCATATTAGATCGTATATCACCCATCCAAATATAACACCTGCTATTGATATTAAAACAGCAGCAGTTTTGGATAATTCAATTTTTTCATAATCAATTAGATATAGTTCAGCACCAAGATAGTAGACGAGTATGAATAGCGCTGCACCGGTAATCCATGTAGCATAAGCCTCCCACTTAAACCAAGTTAAGTGATCGGGTAGATGATTTGGAGCCACGAGATATTTTACCAAATTATAAAAACCACCTCCATGAACTTGCCAAGCCTCTCCGTGTGCCTCTTTAGGCAATGAGGATGATTTTCTTAGACTTAGGTCGAGCGCAATAAAATAAAAGCTAGATCCTATCCATGCAATTCCAGCAATTACATGNAACCATCGAACCATAAATTCTATCCACTCAAGATAATCAAAATCCATGCTTAACTGCCTCGATAGGTACTGTAGCCGAACTTAGATAGTAACAGAGGGACATGNTAGTGTTGCTTTAGGTCATTAATTTGAAAGCAGATAGAAATATTATCAAAAAATAAATCCGTTTCTTTCATTTTATGTTTTGCCACCAAATATTTTCCAGCATGAAATACCATTTCATACCATCCTTCTCGAATATTTGACTGATCAAATATTGGCTTATTTAATCTTCCATCAGAATTGGTTACAAAATNAGCAATCAATTCTTTCCTGTCTGACTGCGTAGTATAAAAACTAATTTCAAGTGCATCCGCCGGTTTCCCTAGCGTCAAATCTAAAACATGTGTGGTAAGACCTGTCATTTATTAAAAGCTCTTTTTTTTTTGTTATTACATGGTAACTATAACGAGACAAAAAACAACCAAAGAAAAGGCAANCTTTGGAGCAAGAAAAATTCATTAGGCATTATGGCAGCTTGTATGAAAATTCACCTCATATAGCTCTTGCAATATATGATCACCAGCGTTTGGATACGTTGTCACCCTTGGAAATACTGAGCTTAATGAAGGATTACGTAACCAAGATGGATCATCAATCCAAAATGAACCTAATTTTAGAACATCCAGAATTAGGTATTAAGAAGGGACAACAGAACAACCTNACAGCCCATTCAAAGAAAGAACAAANCCGAGCTGGTCTAGATAATCTTTCTGGAANTGAATATAATCTATTGAGCAGGTTAAACAAAGACTACATGAATAAATTCAAATTTCCTTTTATTATCGCTGTATCAGGCTTAAACAAAGAAGAAGTATTTAGAAATATTCAGGTGAGGCTACAAAATACCGTTGAAACAGAATTTGATACAGCTATAGAGGAGATACACAAAATCGCAGAAATAAGGCTGAAAAATCAGCAGTAAGGTTATTTAATTTTTTTACCAGCAATAAATACCGAGTCTATCGCTCGATCATCTCCTAAGGTCTGAAGGATGAATAGTTCTTCTCCAATTGTTTTACATTTTTCCATTCTATGTCTCATTAAAGGAGTACTTTTACTATTTAAAACTATCAAGTCAGCATAGTTTCCGGTCTTGATTGTTCCGATTTGATCCTGAAGTCCTAGACACTCTGCATTACCCATAGTTGACCAAAAGTATGAAGCTAGGGGATTAAGGCTATAGTTTCCTAATTGCTGAATTTTGTACGCTTCGTCCAGCGTTCTTAACATTGAGAAGGATGTACCGCCTCCTACATCTGTTGCTATTGCGGTTCTTACTCCTTTCTCTTCTAACTCTTTAAATTTAAATAGCCCACTTCCTAGAAATAGGTTTGATGTTGGGCAATGGACAGCAATGGACTTGGTTTCTTTCATTCTCTCGATCTCGTTCATTTCCAAGTGTATAGAATGAGCTAATAATGTTTTGTTCGAGAGCAACTTATATTTGTCATAAATAGATAGGTAATCTTTTTGATCTGGAAATAGTTCCAGTGTTGTTTTAATTTCGTCTATATTTTCAGATAGATGCGTTTGCACATAACACGATTTATTTTCAGCGCATAAGGTTTGAGAAACTTCCATCAACTCAGGAGTGGACGTTATTGCAAATCTAGGTGTTATTGCATATTTGCAACGGCTGACATTATGCCACTTACCAATTATCTTTTTGCTACTTAAATAGCTTTTATCTGCTCTCTTTAGAACTGTATCTGGCGCATTCCTATCCATCAATACGTTACCAGCAATAATACACATGTTTCTTCTAAGCGCTTCCTGAAATAGATATTCTACTGAATTAGGATGCACTGATCCAAATGAAACGGAAGTTGTAATACCATTATGATTTAATAAATCTAAAAATATTTTTGACTCTCTATCACAATGCTCATCATCAACAAATAAGCTTTCATTTGGAAAAGTATATTTATTTAGCCATTCAAGTAATTTTGTTCCATATGATGCAATTACCTGTGTTTGGGGGAAATGATTGTGTAGATCTATAAACCCAGGAAAGATTATTTTAGATCCAAAATCTATTGTTTCAGTATTCTCGTATTTCTTACTAAGTTTGTAATAATCGTCAACTTCAATGATAATTCCTTTATCATCAAATGCTACACCTCCTTTTTCTAAATAGGTGAAGCTACCAGTGTCATTAATATCTGCTGGTTTCCTCAAAAACGAAAAAATTCTTCCTTTAAATATTTTCATTTTTTACAAGTCTCCAAAAAAAAGGCCCTTTCTAGGGCCTTTTTTATTTTCTGTAGGTTAAATTATTTTGGAATATCGCCTTCAATTCCCTCAACGTAGAAATTCATTCCAAGGAGTGTTCCGACATCAGCTGTCTCACCAGCCTTAAGCCAAGGCGAACCGTCTTGCTTATTGATTGGACCTGTGAATGAATGAAGGGTTCCAGCAGCAATTCCATCTCTAATTGCCATTGCCTCCTTCTTGACACTCGCAGGAATCTTATCATTTAAGTCTCCAATAATAACCATACCGGCTCCAATTCCATCAAAAGTTTGTTCTCCGCCTTTCCAAGTGCCAGCCATACCCTGTTTTACCTTTTCCACATAGTAAGGCGCCCAACCATTGATAATTGCTGTCAAGTGGGCGTTAGGACCAAAGGCACTCATATCGGAGGCTTGACCAAAAGCATAAACTCCTGCCTCTTCGGCAACGGTCATTATGGCAGAACTGTCAACATGCTGTAGTATCACATCAGCTCCTTGAGAAATCAAAGTTTTGGCAGCATCGGCTTCTTTAGCTGGATCATACCAAGTAAAAATCCAAATAACTTTGAATTCAACATTAGGATTAGCTTTCTTTGCAGCCAAGTATGCTGAGTTAATACCTCGAACCACTTCAGGAATTGGAAATGATGCAACATAACCAATTGTATTTGATTTAGTCATTTTTCCGGCAATATGGCCCACTACAGATCTACCTTCATAAAACCTCGCGCTGTATGTAGAGACATTATCTGCTGTCTTATACCCAGTAGCGTGCTCAAATTTCACTTTTGGAAATTTCTTGGCAACGTTAATTACTGGATCCATGTATCCAAATGAAGTAGCAAAAATCATGTCCGCACCCGCTAGTGCCATTTGGGTCATAACCCTTTCAGCATCAGCACTCTCTGGAACATTCTCTTGAAAAACTGTTTCGACTTTTCCACCGAAAGCCTCATCAACAGCTTTTCTTCCTACGTCATGCTGATAGTTCCATCCATGATCACCTGGAGGGCCGATATATATAAAGCCAACTTTATAATCTGCTGAAATAGCTAGGTTTGCGTTCAAAACCATTACTGCAAATATTAAAGAGGCCGATAAAAATTTAATAACTCTTTTCATTTTATCTCCATTTCTGTGTTAGATTTAAATTGTTTTCACAAACGATCTACCTAGACATCCGGGAGCTCCCCTGTTCCCTCGGAATCGACTCATCGATATTACCACTAAAGCCAATATCGTTGCAAGATATGGTGCCATTGATAGTACAGCAATGTTTATATTTACACCAATTGCTTGCAAGTTTAGCTGAAGAATTGTGATACCACCAAAAATATAGGCACCTATAAGTAATCTAAAAGGTCTCCATCCTGAAAAGACAACGAGAGCAAGGGCAATCCATCCTGCTCCAGCTGTCATTCCTTCTGTCCATTGAGGAACTCTAAAAAGTGATAAATAGCCTCCCCCTACTCCAGCCATAGCTCCACCAAAAACAATAGCTAAAAACCTTATAGTTATTACTCTGTAACCCAATGAATGAGCTACGTCATGATCCTCTCCTACTGATCTAAGGATAAGTCCTGCTCTCATACGCGTTAAAAAATACCAGATCGTTAACACAGAGATTAGCGACAGATAAACAATCAAATCATGCTGGAAAAACATTGTTCCGAGTATCGGAATTTCACTTAGAATAGGAATTGAAATCGTTGAAATTTGTGGTGATTTTATACCAGTGTATGGGTGACCCATCAAAGCTGCTATTCCCAGACCAAAAATAGTTAAGGCTAGGCCCGACGCCACCTGATTGGCTTGCATGATTAAAATAATAAAAGCAAAGAGAAGAGAAAGTAGTGCCCCTGCCACTGCTGCCGCTATCATCCCAATATAGGCTGACCCAGTTTCTACTCCAACAATAAAACCGGCAACAGCACCTATTATCATCATACCCTCTACACCGAGGTTCAAGACACCAGCTTTTTCAACAATCAACTCCCCAAGAGCCGCTAGAACAAGCGGTGTTGATGCCACAATTAAGCTAGCAACTAAGACAGCNAAATTAATTTCCNAAAGATCCATTNACTTATTTCCTTTAAGTTTTATTTTGTAATGCACAAAAAGATCAAATGAAAGTAAGAAAAATAAAAGCATTCCTTGGAAAACCTGGATTGCGGCAGCTGGTAAATTAAGCATAAATTGCGTAAGCTCTCCCCCAACATAAGTTAGTGCCATAACTATACCCGCGAAAAAAATGCCAATAGGNTTTAGCCTNCCAAGAAATGCTACTATNATAGCCGTAAANCCGTAGCCGACATTAAAGTCAATGTTNATCTGNCCTGCAGGTCCAGCTACTTCCATTATTCCAGCCAAACCAGCTAAACTTCCAGACAAAGTTAAACAAAGAAAGATGAGCTTGTTAGGGTTATCGCCAGAAAAACCTGACGCTTTTGGGGAATTTCCAAGTAGCTTTATTTTGAACCCCAGGCTGTGCCGAAATAATAGCACGTAGAAAAAAATGACCATCAATAAAGAAAGTAGCACTCCCAGATGTATTCCAGTTCCCGCAATAATCTCAGCGTTTGAGGCTGATGTGTATTGGTTCAAATTACGNGAACCAGGAAACCCAGCACCATCNGGATTTCTTAAAAANCCCAANGATGCAAGAGCAAGNANNTGCTCNGCTACATATACTAACATNAGAGAAACNAGTATCTCNTTGACATTGAAACTTNACTTTCAAAANAGCTGGNATCATCGACCANAAACNTCCTCCNANGANACCNATTAGNANCATTGNAGGAAAAATAANAATACTTTCNAANGGATAAAGAGAAAGTGCAAATGATGCACCAAATATGGCTCCCATNATGTACTGACCNTCNGCTCCTATATTCCAGACATTTGCTTTNAAGCCAACAGANAGGCCGAGCGCNATCAAAATNAAAGGAGCNCCTTTTATAAAAATTTGNGGAATAGAGTATGTTGANAATGTTTCNCTCATTAAAGGATCCCAAAATATCATTTTTATNGCNGCAAANGGATCTACNCCTAAAAAATANAANAGTATTCCNCCNACTANCATNGTAAANCCAANCGAAAATAATGGGCCTAGCAAAGAAAGAACCGGAGAAACATTTTCTCTCGGAATTAGCTTAAACATAAAGCATACCTCTAATCACTTATACCACCCATTATTGCACCGATTTCGTCTGTTTTTATATCCATAGTGTTAGTCGGTATTGAAAGATTCCCATTTGTCAAAAAAGCAACCTTATTTGATATTTCAAGGATCTCATCCAAGTCTTGGCTTATTAAAATAATAGCAGCACCTGTATTTGCTATATCAACAATTGCCTGTCTTATATTTGCCGCTGAGAGAGCATCTACACCCCATGTAGGTTGGTTTACTATGAATAAGGAAGGTTTTTGCCCAATCTCTCTTCCAACAACAAACTTCTGGAGATTACCACCAGACAGTGATGAAGCAAGTGCACTTACACCAGTGGTCTTTACGTTGAATTTCTCAATTATTTCATTCGTATATTCATTTAATTCACTAAAATCGATAAAACCCATTTTCTTTTGAAAGCGTTTTTTAGGGTCTGTTATAAGACTATTCTCCAATAAATTGAGATTTCCAACGGCCGCATGCCCAAGTCTTTCTTCAGGAGCAAAAGCCAACCCGATTTCTCTCCTTTCTCGAGGATTGAGCATTTCAACATCATTATCCATATATTTGATAGAAACATTCCGATCTTTTTTCTCTCCCGTGAGAATTTGCATTAGCTCTTCTTGTCCATTACCCGCAACTCCCCCAATGCCTAGAATTTCGGACTGATAAACCGCAAGATCAATATTTTTTAATGTCACTCCAAACTGTGTATCAGGTTTAACTTCGTTTATTTTTACAGAAAGAACTTTGTTACTTTTATTTGCTGCCACTGGTCGTTTAGGTTCGAATAATGATTGGCCAACCATTATCTCTCCGAGCTCTCTTGGTGTCATTTTTTTTGGATCATACTCGCCAACTATTGCGCCTTTTCTAAGAACAGATGCCGTATCACATAAATCGGCAATTTCCTTTAACTTGTGTGATATGTAAAGAATAGAAGTTCCTTCGCTAGCCAATTTTTTCAAAGTCTTAAATAAGCTCTCACATTCAAATGGTGTGAGAACAGATGTTGGTTCATCCATAATCAAAAGCTTTGGCTTTTGTATCAAAGCACGAATAATTTCAACTCTCTGGCGTTCTCCAGCTGATAGATCTCCTATGAAAGAAGATAAATTGACTTCCAAGCCATAACTTTCAGATAACATTATTACACTTTTATGGAGTTCTTTTTCTCCAATTTCCTTATCTAATCCTAATAGAATGTTTTCGAATGCCGTCAAAGGTTCAAATAGGGAAAAGTGTTGNAANACCATACCNACGCCTNNGGCTCTTGCATCNTTTGGACTNTTTGGT
>FUFK010065434.1_pt1 | contig 15927 bp, 27 predicted proteins | sample 1021851 | NCBI WGS metagenome assembly FUFK01 (sample SAMEA51879418, study PRJEB19060) | metagenome | reverse complement strand
TGGCGCGGTATTTATTAATAATTATAGTATATAACTTATAACNTNTTNTANAGTNACNNTNTTATATTAATATAATGTTTATATACATATTTATATAAATATATTTATTAGTAATATATTATATATTTCTCCCCGTCGCTTAAACAGCAGGTTATCATGATTCTTCAGAGTTTGCAAGTCCCTTTCTGTGTTCTCTTTTTTTACAGATACGATATTTTGGTATTTATCGTATCTGACTAAACACTAAAACACTAATAACTAATTCAAATCATTGAAGAATTAAAACCGTGACATTTCTTCGGTAATATATAGAGTTTCTGTGTTTTTTTTGTCACGGTTTTTATTTTCTTGTGTTCTCCTCCGGGTCTATGTATAATATATTTATAAAAGAAGGAGTATCATAACTTTGACAGACGACGAGAAAGAAAAGCTCAAGGGTCAGTACGACACACCAGAAAATGCCAGATCAGAAAACTATGGTCTGACCAGAAAGCAGATTAAATTTGCAGAGCAGTACATTGCCACCAACGATGCCACTCACGCTCTGCTAGAGGCAGGGTATGCCCCTGTCAAGAAAGCAGACGGTGACCTAGACCGTACTAGAACTGCCAGAAGAGCACAGCAGTATCTGGCAAACCCAAAGCTCAGAGCTTACATAGAGATACTCAGAGAGGACGTTGTAGAGAAGGTTTCGTGGGACGCACAGAAAGTCCTCGACAAGATGTACCAGACCTATATGCGAGCCACAGAGGCAGAGGACTATACCAACGCCAACCGCTCTCTGGAGAACATGGGCAAGCACCTTGGCATGTTCATTGACAAGAAAGAGATCAAACAGAACACACACTTTCACGGTGCTGACTCCACCTTTACCTCTGATTTAGACGCAGACATCAAGAACCTCGCTGCCATATCTGGCTACAATGTAGGGTTAAAAGTTGTAGATGGCGGAAAAGAATAAGATAGTGGGCTTAAACCTGACACTGCCAGAACAGATTGACTACCTACAAGAGATGTTCAATCAATTACAGGTGGTGGCTTTCTCTCATCCCATGAACGACATAGAAAACGTAGACCACAGAGTTCAGCGCATGAGACATATGTTTGCTCAAGTAATACAACTAATCTACCTGATGACAGATGAAATGACAGAATACTACGGAGAAAAAGGTGGAGACTCAGACGACAGTGGACGAACTTACCACTAAAGAACAACTTAGAAATAGTCTGTATCTCAAAGCAGTTGAAAACTCCAGAATGGACTTCTTCTCCTTTGTACAGTTTGTTGCACCTCAACTAGTCCCAGATTTTAAAACAGGTAGACACATACAGGTTATCAGTCAAAAACTACAGACCATTGTAGACTCACCTGAACCTAAGAGATTGATGGTGTTTCTCCCGCCTCGCTCCTCCAAAAGTCTGCTCTGTTCTCAGCTGTTCCCTGCGTGGTACATTGGTAACTTCCCCTCTCACGAAATCATGAGCATCTCTCACTCTGACCAGTTGGCCGCAGACTTTGGTAGAACTGTCAGAGATATTCTGAAGATGCCTCTCTACCAAGAAATATTTCCCGGTGCAAACCTCAGAGAGGACGTAAGAGCGGCTGGTAAGTGGAAGACCAAGCAGAACGGTATTTACTACGCTGCAGGTGTCAGGAGCCAGATTGCAGGGCGAGGAGCACACATTGCCCTGATAGATGATGCCATGTCAGAGGAAGATGCCTTCTCAGAAGCAGGGCGCAGGTATATAAAAGATTGGTACCCCTCTGGTCTAAGAACACGCCTGATGCCCAATGGCTCTGTCATAATTATCAACACCAGATATCACGAAGATGATCTCTGTGGCTGGCTTCTCAACAACCAGACAGAGGACACTGTACCGTGGGAGGTTGTGTCCATACCTGCATGGCTAGACGAAGAATCTGCACAGATGCTCAACCTACCAGAGGGTACCTCCTACTTTCCAGAGTGGAAACCTGACGAGCTACTCAGACTAGACGAGGCAGAGATTAGAGCCAACAACGGGTCCAAGTACTGGCAAGCCCTGTATATGCAGAACCCCACACCTGACGAGGGGTCAGCTATCAAGTCACAGTGGTTTCAAAACTGGACAGATGAGGAGCCGCCAGAGTGTGACATGATCATACAAACCTACGACACAGCCTTCTCCACTCGAAGCACAGCTGACTACTCTGTGATACAGACATGGGGCATCTTTGAATACCCGTTTGTAGATAGCCTAGGCAGAGAATACCTAGCACCTAATCTTGTACTTCTGGGCAATGTCAGAGAAAGATTAGAATACCCGGAACTAAGAAGGACAGCGCAAGACCTGTACGATGATTATCAACCAGATGTGTGCATCATAGAAAAAAAAGCATCCGGGCAGAGCTTGATACAAGATATGCGAAGAGCAGGACTTCCTGTGTTGGATTACCTACCAGACCGTGATAAAGTATCCAGAGTACATTCTATAACGCCCATGCTAGAAGCTGAAAGGGTCTGGCTACCNAGAGGCAGAGATTGGGCAGAAGATTTATACGCGGAGGCTATACAATTTCCCTTTGCCAAACACGATGACCAAGTAGACGCCATGGTCATGGCAATACACTATCTAAAAGATTCTTGGCATTTGTCCCATCCAGATGATCCAGATTACGAAGACGAACCTGTGAAAAAGAAAACATACTGGAGTTGGAACTAAATGTCTTACCTAATATCGAATATACCTTTTTTTAGATGTCTTGTACGAAAGGAGTTTACACACAACCACGAAGATTACCACGGAGATTTTTTACACGCTCTGGCAATATCTGTAAATACAATACCAGACAGGTGTCTTAGCTTTAACGTGGTCTTTACAGGTTGTGAAGCAGAGGATGACGAAGAGAACCTACACGGTGGTGCCATGTGGGCAAGAATGCCAATCACTGGTCTTATCGCTGACACACAGATGGAAGAACTACCAGAGCTAATGCCTACGCACTTTGCACAACCATGGGACTGTTCTTCAAGACATCACTCTGTCATTGTCATGGACCGTGTATCTTCTAGCCCGTGGCTCTGCAAGATAGGTGGAGAATTTTATACAGGTAAGTATATGTTTACTGTGGACTACACTGACAACGAGATAGCAGATGACCCTGCACAGCACAAACAGTCGCATGTCATAGAACTGACAGATGCAGGGAGCTTATACAGGAAATATTGTAGCTCTCCCAAATAATCGGGTCAGAGTGACAAACCCTGCTATGTGGATCACTGGAGAAGGTGCGCCAGACTTTGCACCTAGTCAGTATGTTCACTCTGCAGAAATCCATAACAGTTACATGGACCCCTATACAACTTTTAACAACCTTTATCAGGAGGAGGACCTTGACGATGGCGAAGATGAAGAAGAAACCAGTTAAGAAAATGATGGGTGGAGGTAAAGCCTCTAAGATGAGAAACAAGAACCCCAGAGCAATGATGGGCGGCGGTAAGACATATAAGATGAAATTTCAGTATGGTGGTAAGACTACCAAGATGCGTAAAAAAGCTGGCGGCGGTCTACGACACAAAGCCATGCGTAGAGGTGGCAGAGCCAAATAAAGGAACCTAGTCAATGGCAGTGGAACAAAATCCTTTCCTACCAGAGGAAGAGATAAAAGAACTAAGAAGAGAGTCGCCTGTTCTAGAAACGGAAGGAGAGGTTGTTCAATTTAGCCCCACCGATGATGGAGGTGTAGAGGTCGAGTTCGGTGATACAGAGATAGAAGCAGATGTTCTTATCATTGCTGAACAAGACCACTACGCCAACCTAGCTGAGTTTCTAGAAGAAGATGATCTTGTAGAGATAGGCAACGCTGTCATTGACAACTACGAAGCAGACAAAGAATCCAGAGAAGAATGGGAACAAGCATTTGAGAACGGTCTTGATCTTCTAGGACTAAAACTACAGGAGACCACAGAACCCTTTGACGGTGCTTGCACAGCAGTTCACCCTCTCCTTATTGAGTCAGCAGTTAAGTTTCAAAGCAGAGCTTCTCAAGAACTCTTTCCCCCAGCTGGTCCTGTCAGATCACAAGTCATAGGCACAAACACCATTGCCAGAGAAGAACAGGCGCAACGTGTCAAGCAGTTTATGAACTATCAGCTTACACAGCAGATGCCAGAATACTTTGACGAGTTTGAGCGTATGCTCTTTCACCTACCGCTTATTGGCTCTGCCTTCAAGAAAATTTATTTTGATCAGGTCAAGAACAGACCTGTCTCTGAGTTTGTGCCAGTGGACCATTTCTATGTATCTTACTACGCCACTGATCTCAGAACAGCAGAGAGATACACTCACGTTATCTATCGTTCTCCAAACGATTTTAGAAAAGATGTTGTATCTGGAATGTACATAGACGTTGACATTGGAGAACCCTACGCACCAGAAGTAACTTCAATGAACCAGAAGATTGACAACATCATGGGCATCACGCCATCGTTAGAGGAGGACCCACAATATGTTTTATTGGAGCAGCACTGTAACCTTGATCTTCCAGAACCATATGGCGATCCTAGTGGCGTTGCCCTGCCCTATGTAGTCACAGTTGATCTAACCAGTAAACAGGTTCTTTCCGTCAAACGAAACTATAAGCCTGAAGACCCGACCAGAGAGCGCATACTTCATTTTACGCACTACAAGTATGTGCCGGGTTTTGCTTTCTACGGTCTGGGGTTGATTCACTTTCTAGGCAACCTGACCATGACAGCAACAACTGCCATGCGTTCTCTGGTAGACGCAGGACAGTTTGCCAACCTCCCCGGTGGTTTCAAAGCCAGAGGTGTCAGACTGGTAGGTGACAATGAACCTATCTCTCCTGGTGAGTTCAAAGAGGTGGAGAGCACGGGTATTGACCTGACCAAGGCAATTGTACCGCTCCCCTATAAAGAACCGTCAGGTACGCTCCTACAGATGCTACAGTTTGTTGTGCAAGCTGGTCAGAAGTTTGCTGACTCCACAGAGAATATTATCAAAGACTCGTCTAACTATGGTCCTGTTGGAACCACCATGGCACTTCTAGACGCATCGTCTAAGTTCTCCACGGCTATACACAAGAGAATGCACAAGTCGCAGAAAGACGAGTTTGACATTCTGGCCAGAATTAATTTTGAGTCTCTCCCACCTGCGTACCCCTACGAAGTTGTAGGAGGAGACCAGCAGGTATTCAAGGACGACTTTGATGGTAGGATTGATATCATACCTGTGTCTGACCCCAACATACCGTCCTCTGCTCACAGGCTTGCCATGGGACAGATGGCAATACAACTGGCCAGTCAAACTCCTCCCGGTACATTTAACATGCCAGCCCTGTTCAGAGAAGTTCTCACCGCTGCAAACTTTCCAAACCTTGACGAGGTGCTCCCGCCAGAACAAAAGCCAGAGGCAAGAGACCCACTAGCAGATATCATGGCAGCTTCCAAGGGACAACCTATTGCAGCTTTTCCGGGGCAGAACCACGATGCTCACATTCAATTTAAGAGCGCTTTCCTTAAAGACCCCGGTAACGGTGCAAACCCCATGATGCAACAGATTGTGCCTATACTCAATGCCAACATCAGAGATCACATGTTGATGAAGTATCAAGAACAGATAGGTGGCATGGTCACAGGAGTTGCCACTGACGAGCAAACCAGTGACATGGTAATGGCAGAGGCAGCTGAAGCTGTGGCAAATGCAAACGCTGCGCTAGGCATAGCACAAAGTCCAGAGCAACAGATGATGAACATAGAGCAGCAACGTCTGCAACTTGATCAACAGAAGATGCAGATGGATGCCCTAGAAAAAGCAGCTGACCTAGAAGTCAGAGCGCAAGAATCTGAAACAGCAGATAAGAAAGTTCAGCTAGACACGCTCATTGACCTGAGTAAACTTTCTCTGGAAGCTGACAGAGACGCAAAGAAATCTTTGGAAGCAGCTGGTAAACTTGCACTCGAATCTGAGAAGGCAGACACACAGACACAGAAGGATGCTTTAAATATGTTAATTGGTGCTGTTAAGCAAGGTAGTGCAGGTCGATGAAAACTTTAGAAGAAAGAATAAAGAAACATGAGGGATATATGGTCAAACCCTATACTGACACGCTTGGCTTTCTTACAGGAGGTTATGGACATAAGATATTGCCCGGAGAAGAAATCCCAACAGATCAAGAAGGCTGGGAAAAACTTTTTCAAGAAGATTTACAGAAAGCCAAAGACGGTGCTGCTAGACTTATTAAGAAGAACGGAGTAGAAAATTTACCTTGCAAGGCAGAGGAGATTATTATAGAAATGGTATACCAGATGGGTGAATCAGGTGTATCTAAATTTAAAAAAATGTGGAAAGCTCTTAAACAAAATCCAAAAGATTACTACGAAGCAGCAAAACAGATGATGGATTCTAGATGGGCAAAGCAGACCTATAACAGAGCACGTAGTCTTTCAGACGAGATGAGGTTACTTTGTCATGCCACTTAAACCCGGCAAATCTTCTAAGACTATCTCAGCCAATATTAAAAAACTTAGAGAAGAAGGTTACCCGCAAAAGCAAGCGGTAGCCATTGCCATGTCTAATTCTAAAAGAACAGCTAAGAGACAATCAAAGAAAAAGAGAAGGGTTTCGCGTAGAAAATAAATTACATGGATATTTTTGACGAGATCAAACAATCTTTTAAAGCAGAACAAGAGTCTCTAAAAGATTTTCTTGCAAAGGGTCAAGTAGAGGACTATAACCATTATAGACAGGTTGTAGGAACACTTTCAGGTATTGACTGGTCTTATAACAGGTTGACAGAAATTATTAACAAACGAATGGAGATAGACGAAGACGATGATTAATCCTTCACTTGCAGGGGCAATGCCTAATGATACATGGATTACAGAAGGGGACGTACCTGATCCAGAGGTTCTACCGGAGATTCCGGGTTATCACGTTCTGGTTCGCCCTGTCACTATTAAGGCAAAAACCAAAGGAGGAATTATTCTCCCAGAAAGAGCTAGAGATGATATCGCCTACCTCACCACGGTGGGGCGTGTACTCAAAGTTGGAACGCTTGCCTACGAAGACAAAGATAAGTTTCTTGCAGGACCGTGGTGTCGAGTTGGAGACTATGTTTGTTATCAAAAGTTAAGCGGCACAAAGTTTGTCTACAAAGGCGTCAAGCTTCTTATTCTCTTTGATGATCAAATTATAATGAAAGTAGATAGCCCAGAAGACCTAGACACAACTCTTGTTTTAGGTGGATAACTGTGTTATCTATATAATAATACTACTACATGCGTAATCTTAGTCGTCGCAAACTATGGAGCAGAAATAAATGTCAGAAGAAAAAGAAGCAGCAGTTGCTGAAGAACTAACTGAGTGGAGCGAGATTGACACTAGCCCTAGTCAAGCAGAAGAAGATAAAGTTGAGTTTGAAGTAGAGGGCGCAGAGTCGGAGCCAGAACCAGTTCCAGAAGTAGAAGCTGCCCCAGAGCCTGAAAAAAAAGATATTCCAGAACTAGATGGAATTGAAACCAAAGGCGCAGAGAAACGTATTCGTCAACTGGTTCAGCAGAAAAAAGAACAAGCTGAACTTCTTGCCAAAGCAGAAGCTGAAAAGCAAGCACTTATTCAGCAGTTGACAGAAAGAGATAAATATACTGTAGAGGCTAGTAAGTCTAACACAGACACAAATGAGAAGCTCCTACAGCAGCAGATTGAAATGGCAAAGAAAGCATACCTTGATGCCTATGACTTAGGCGAAAAGGAGAAAATGCTAGAAGCCCAAGAGTTGANCAACAAAGGTCAAGTTGATCTGGCAACACTGAGTCAGCAGCGACAGGCTATCGAACAGTACGAGGCGCAGCTGTCACAGAGAGAACAACAAGTACAGGCGCAGCAGCAACAACAGACTCAACCTGCACCGCAACAGCAAGCAAATGAATACGATCCTCTTGCTGTTGAATGGAGTCAAAAGCCAGAAAACTCTTGGTTTAACAGAGATCAAATTATGACAGTGGCGGCTCTTACAATTGACGCCCAGTTAAAGTCAGAAGGTTATGATTCATCTACACCAGAGTTTTATCAGGAGGTAGATAAGAGAATAAGAGCGGAGTTCCCGCACAAGTTTAGTGAAGTTGCAGATTCACAACCTGCACAACAGGTGGTCGCTGGACAGTCGCGCAGTTCAACCACCGCATCTGCCAAAGGAAAGAAGGTTAAACTTTCTCAGGAAGATGTAAGATTAGCNCANAAGTGGAACATACCACTGGAAAAATATGCTGCTGAAAAGGCAAGAGCCGACAGAGCAGCAGGTGANTATGTACCAGTAGGCTAGGCGCGTAACAAAACAAAGGAGCGTTTAAAGATGAGTAAAACAAGTAGNAGAGCAAGTCAANCAAGGGAAGTTGAAACCAAGGAATACACATACACTGAACCTAACTTTTTAGATATTCCTNATCTTGTTGTAGACAGATTCACCAATGAAGACATGGTTCTCCGTTGGATACGCATCTCCGTTAANGGTGATGATGACTACAAGAACGTAGGAAACAAAATGAGNCAAGGNTGGGTATTTGTAACACCGGAAGAAGTTCCTGAGATGNTACACTCTGCAACTGTTTTAGATACAGGTCGCTATCAAAATTGCGTTGTACGGGGGGATGTCGCTCTTGCCAAGATGCCCCGTGGCAAAGCAAAGGCCAGAAATGAGTATTATCAGGACAAGGCAAACGCCATGATGGACGCTGTAAATCAGCAGTTAATGGCAGCTTCTGATTCTAGAATGCCTATTTCAAATAATAGCAAATCTAGTGTAACCAAGGGTAGAATGCCACAGTTCCAAAACTAACAGACTGCTGCTTATTCTACTCATCTTTAAAGGAAAGGAGATGGTAGTATGACTACTACAAAAGCCCTTAATGGTCTCACTCCTTCGCGTCGGTACTCTGGTGGTGCCAACACTCTGAAGACGAAAAACTACCGCATCAAATCTGGTTGTGCTGGTAGCATCTTCACGGGTGATCTGGTCCACGTAAGAGAAGGCTTTGTTTCTGTTGTTGGTAACGACAGCGGTGCCGCTGATCACCCCATTGGGGTTTTCATGGGGTGCTTCTACGAAGAAGACGGTGAGCCAAAGTTTCGTAAACATTGGCCTACGGGAACTTCTGCCAGCAATGCCTACGCGATTGTTGCTGACGATCCCCACGCTACGTTTGAAATTCAGTGTGATGCCAGTTCTTCTGTTGGCGATATCATGGAGTTCAACTTTGAAGTAACCAGAGGTGCAGGTTCTACCTTCACTGGTCGTTCAGGGTTTGGCCTCGATGTTGCGTCCAGAACTTCTGGTGTGGCAGCTATGTTCCGCATTATTGATTTCGTTGACGAACCCGGCAATGATATTGATAACGCTTCGGAGCGTGCTTTCCCGATTGCTGAAGTTCAACTTATCCACCATCAGTTGACCCGTGTGTCATCTGGCGCGTAACCTGAAAGGAGCTTAGACAATGGCTATTAATAGAGCAAGTATTGCCAAGCAGCTTCTTCCGGGACTCAATGCCGTTTTCGGTATGGAGTATGGAGAAGTTGCTGACGAACACGCAGTACTTTTTGAAACGGAAAACTCGGACAGAGCTTTCGAGGAAGAAGTACTGTTCACTGGATTTGGTAAAGCCCCTGTCAAAGGCGAGGGCGCTGCTGTCCAGTACGACAACGCGCAAGAGAGCTTNACGGCTCGCTACACGCATGAAACCATCAGTCTTGCTTTCGCTGTTACGGAAGAGGCAATGGAAGACAACCTGTATGACACGTTTGCCAAGCTACGTGCCAAAGGGCTTGCCCGTTCCATGGCCAGCACCAAGCAGACCAAAGCTGCTGATGTTTTCAACAACGGTTTCAACACTGCCTTCACGGGTGGTGATGGACAACCGCTGTTCAGTGCAAGCCACCCCACGGTGGGTGACGGCAACCAGAGCAACCTGATCGGCACTGCTGGTACGGTTGATCTCTCGGAAGCTGCGCTAGAAACTGCGCTCATCAGTATTCAGACGATGAAGGATGATCGGGGTATTCTGATCGGCTCCAATGCGGTATCGCTCCACATTGCGCCGGGAAACCAGTTCACGGCAGACCGTGTGCTGAATAGCCCGTATCAACCTAACACGGCTGATAACAACATCAACGCCATCAACAATCTTGGTATGATGCCGCAAGGTTACTATGTGAACAAGCGGTTCCAAGATGCGGATGCGTTCTTCATCAAAACTGACGTTCCCAACGGAACGAAGATGTTTGTCAGAGCGCCTCTTGCCACGAAGATGGAACCTGACTTTGACACGGGCAACCTCCGTTTCAAAGCCAGAGAGCGTTACAGCTTCGGCTTCTCGGACTGGAGATCGTTCTTCGGTTCACAGGGTGCCTAAAGCATTCTAAGGTGGAGGGGCTGTAAAAGGCTCCTCCACTATTTCTTTAACATAGTTGAATGGCACTTCGGGTGCTGGTCTAGGAAAGGACTGTTCAATATGCCTACACATTTTCCAAACGGAATTTCTAATAGAACAAAGGGTCATCCCCTTTTTAATTACCCATATTTAGACCCTTCAAAGTACTACACGTACTTCGATGATTTNTTTGAGTACCACTCTGGTATCTATACCATCACCACCACTGAAGCTGGTTCTGGTAACGCCTCAGAGGCAATCACCTCTGGTGCAGGTGGTCAACTCTTGATTACCAATGATGATGCAGATAATGATCTGGACTTCTTCCAGCTGAAGGGTGAGTCTTTCAAGTGGGACGCTACCAAGAGAATGTTCTTCTCTGCTAGGTTTAAAACCAATGACGCAACGCAGTCAGAAATTGTCATGGGTCTTCAGATCACTGATACGACTCCTCTTGATGTCACAGACGGTATCTTCTTCCTTAAAGTTGATGCAGATACAAAGCCTGATCTTATTATTGAGAAAGACAACAGTTCTAGCTTGAGCGTTCTAGAAATGAATGCAATGGAAGATGACACGTTTGTCACGCTTTCGTTTGAGTATGATCCACTGGACGTTGCCACAGGTGGTGCCGTGTTCCGCGCTTATCAAGATGACGTACAAGTTGGTGAGATCACTAGCACAACCAATGCTCCTGATGATGAAGAACTGACGATCTCGTTTGGTATTCAGAACGGTGAAGCAGCTGCTAAGACCTTGACCATTGACTTTATTCTTGTAGCGGTGGAAAGATAAGCCACTACCTTGGAAAGCTATAAGCATTGATCTATAATAGGGGAAGTATCTTACATAGGTCTTCCCCTATTTTTTTAGGAGATAATTGAATGAGCACTACCCTTAGAATAGCGCAGGTAGAAAGTGGTGGAGGAGGTAACGGTCTCTTTGTAGATACTATTACAAGTACCACTATATCTGATACTAGGATTAGACTATACACCTACGCTGTCACCGTTCCCTGTGAAATGGTGATTGCAGACAGTGCAGGACCTGTTATCAAACAACCAGTTGTTGTAACTAACACAGGTGACAACGTGTACATTGGAGATGATGGTGTCAGATGTAATGGTAATGTATCTCTGGCGGGTGCAAGCAACGCTGGTAAAGTATACATTTACTATGGCTAACGCTGATGAACTATATCACACTTGTCAGTGCAGTAATAGCAGCTTCNGAGAATGATGGACCTGAATTTGTAGGTGCTCTGCCTGANATGGTGCAGAGAGCACAAGATCGTATGATGAATGATCTAGATGATCAGGGTCTTGTAGCTTATTCTAGTGTNGCAGTATCTGCTGGAACAGCTGAAGTATCTGTACCCTCTGGTGGAGAGATTATCAAGACCTTTGCCATAGAGACAGGTGGGGCTAAGACACAACTTAAAATTAGACCTTACGAGTATCTTATAGATTACTGGCCTGTCTCTGCATCTACTGGCACGCCTAGATACTACGGGTTTAAAACCAATACTCAACTTCGCGTAGCACCTACACCTTCTGCTACCATAGATTCTGAGATTGGATTTATTGCAGAGATTTCTGCTATTACAAGTGATAACCCAACTAATTACTTTACAGACAATTGTGAAAATGCACTCTTCTTTGCTACAATGATAGAAGCTTCTATGTTTATGAAAAGCTTTAACACTGTTCAAGTCTTTCAACAAGAGTATACCACTGAGATAGATAGACTTAGAAATAGAGCAAGAAGAAGCAGACAAGACGATATGCAACCAAACACAAGTCCTGCTGGAGGACCTAATACACTTGTTCAAGGGAGCAATTAGATGAAAAACAAACCAATGGAAAAAGAAAAAGACTATACGGTGGAAGACAAAAATCCTCCGGTAGATACTAAAAAGTTAAATGAGATTGTAGGCAGAGCCACAGGACAAGGCTACGGAGCAGCTAGGAAAGGACCTACTGTTGTCTGATAAAGAATGTAANAATCCTAACTGTGGGCATGAAAANTGTGAAAACTGTTCNTGCTCTGAACCCTGCACCGCTGAAACCTGTGATTGTGTAAATGCTACAGAAAAGTGAGTACATAAAACATGGACATGGATTTGATGCAAGCAATATCAGATTATGGTCTAGCCATTGTAGGATGCGTAGGGGCTGGCGTTGCTGCGTGGAAGCTTCTTCACTTTTTATTAAAGGACGTAATAGCCAGTCTTAAAAAACAGGATAGTATTATTGTAGACCTAATTGATAAATCTACTAGACTAGAAATTATGATACAAAGAATGGATTCAAAACTAGATACACTTATAAGCAAACGATCCAGACCTTTACTCAAAGGTGACAGGGCTAAGATAGAGGACGAAGAATAATGACTATTGCAAGACCAGCCACTGGTAAACTTTTAAAAGATAAAAAGAAGAAGAAACCTAAATTANACGAAGATGACATTATGCGTGAAAGTGAGATAGGTAGGAGAGCGCGAAAGCAAAATGAAGAAGCTGAAAAAAGAGCTAATAGACCAATAGACCCAGAAACAGGCCGATATATAGAAAAGAAAAAAGGCGGCTCTTTAAGTGTATCTGCTGATAAACCAGCGTGGATGCGAAACAGGTAAGGAACTAATATGGCAGTTGCAACTACATCAAACTTTGATACTACCTTCTTTATAGACGAGGTAATAGAAGAAGCATTTGCCATGATAGGTGGAGAACCAGAACTAGGTAATGACGGTATCTCTGCCAGACGTTCTCTTAATCTTCTTCTCACTGACTGGCAGAACAGAGGTGTTCTTCTCTGGGGTACAGACCTNNCATCTACNACACTTAGTACANATACAGCAGAGTATACACTAGATAGTGACACAGTGGATGTTCTCAACGGNTATGTCAGAAGATCATCTAACTCTAACGACTTTCANTTGACNCGAATTGCCTANGAAGAATACGAGGCTATCACAGATAAAACAACATCAGGAAGACCTACACAGTTTGCCACNCTCAAAGGCAGAGACACAATGAAGGCATATTTCTTTCCAGTGCCTGANTCNACAGATACNTANACCTTTAGACATTACAGAATGAAGCGTCTNAAAGACGTTAANAAGAGTGCACTAGAAAATGCAGATGTACCTTTNAGATTTCTTCCTTGCCTTACAGCAGGTCTGGCCTACTATCTTAGTTTTAAAAGACCAAATGTTCCCGCAGAACGTGTTACTATGTTACAGGCTAACTACGAGAAACTACTTGAGAATGCAATGGAAGCAGATAAAGAACGTGTTAGCCTGTTTATCACCCCACGATTAGGAGTTGTTTAGATGGCACTTACACAAAAACAAAAGCAGTTAGATGTAGATGGAGATGGTGAAATAGGTTCAAAGGACTTAGCCGCTCTACGCAAAAGTAAAGAAACAGTTAAAGAGATGCAAAAGGGAGGCAGAGTGGTTCTTAAACCCCTGATGAGAAAACGTGGGTAAGCTCTGTCCCAGAGGTAAAGCAGCTGCCAAGCGTAAGTTTGATGTTTACCCGTCAGCTTACGCCAATATGTATGCCTCTGCTGTTTGTTCTGGTAAGGTTACTCCCGGCGGTAAAAAGAAAAAGAAGAAGGCAACAGCAAAGAAAACAGGAGGTGGTCTTAGAAAGTGGGTTGCTGATAAATGGGTAGATATAGGCGCACCTAAGAAAGATGGTAAGTTTCAACCCTGTGGTAGAAAGTCTGCCAAGGGTTCCAAGAGAAAGTACCCCAAGTGCGTTCCGCTGGCCAAGGCAAAACGTATGACAGCTGGTGAAAGAAGGTCTGCTGTAAAAAGAAAGAGAGCGGTCAAACAGGGCGTGGGCGGTAAACCTACCAATGTTAAAACCTTTGCAAAAAATAAGAAGAAGAAGAAGTGATGGCTGAGAAAAAAAGAAAACGTAAAGGCACTGGAATGAAGGGACACACCATCAAGGGTGGACACAAACGCCCCACCAAAGCTGGTGCTGGCATGACAAAGAAAGGGGTGGCAAAGTATCGTAGAGAAAACCCCGGTAGTAAACTTAAAACAGCTGTCACTGAAAAGAAACCTACTGGTAAGAGAGCAGCAAGGCGTAAGAGCTACTGTGCTCGTAGTGCAGGGCAAATGAAAAAGTTTCCAAAAGCTGCAAAGAATCCTAACTCAAGACTTAGACAAGCTAGAAGAAGATGGAGATGCTAAATGGCCAGAGAATTAAAAAAAGTTTCTAGAGCACTTGCCAAAGCATCTAGACTACACAAGCAACAATCTGAAACTATTAAAAAGTACGTGAAGAAAAATGCCAAAAAGAAAAGACCCCAAAGTAGGAACAGGAAAAAAACCTAAAGGTTCTGGTCGTAGACTTTACACAGACGAGAATCCAAAGGATACTGTTAGCATCAAGTACGCCACTGTTAAAGATGCCAGAGAAACTATTGCAAAGGTAAAAAGAATAAATAAACCTTATGCAAGAAAGATACAAATACTTACGGTGCTAGAGCAAAGAGCTAAGTTTGCAAACAAACCAGAGCAGTCTAGACTTGCAAAAGCTGCAAAGAAAAGTTTAAAAGCTGCTAGAAAAACTAAATAAGGATTACTAACTTGGTAGGTAAGAAAGCATTCTTTATCAGTGATAGATCAGGGTTTCGGTTTCCTCTTGACCAAAGGGTTAGAGAACCCGGAACTAATCTTATTGTTGCTAAATCAGAGAGCGACGGTATTTTTAATCTTGTAACCAACCCACAAAATAAGGTACAATTTCCAGTAGACAAAGAGTTTATCAGAGATGCAAGACCACCTGATAACGCAGAGAGAAACACTACTTGGAATGCTGCCACCACAAAGTGGGAAGACGAGACAAGCAAATGGAATTTTATATAGGGTAGGTTAATATGACCGGAGATTTAACAGGCTCAATTATTGCCAATACATATAAAGACCTGCTAAAGATAGANGCAGNTACCTCTAACNNTGGTCTTACAGGAGNTTTAAGAANTNTNCAAGACGGTNGTGGCACAGCTGGTCCTCTACAACTTAGCACNGCACAGNTAAATGTCACAGGTCAGTTTGCNNTANNNGGNACNGTCCTTACTGCCACGGTGTCTCAGCTAAATGACATTGCTGCAGGTTCTTTTGAAACTATCACAGATGCAAATCAAACTGTCCTGATTACAGAGGGCGGTGTTTCTGTTAGTACAGCTTCCACCAGTGCATCTCTTAGAGTTAATCCTGATCTTAGCATCTCCTCTATCACAGCTTCTATTGGTAGCTTCACTACCTCTGTCAGTGCAACTAACTTTGTAGCTGCCACGGGTAGCTTTACCACAAAGGTATCAGGCGTAGCAGCAGAGTTCTCTGGTGATGTATCTGCTAATAATGTATACGCTGCCACCAATGTATTTGTAGGAGGCACCGCTGTTCCTAGTGCAGCTGCTATCACTTCTATCAATGCTGCTCATACCTCTACCAACAATGCTCTTGTAGCTCTTTCTGCTAC
>FUFK010062238.1_pt1 | contig 15928 bp, 21 predicted proteins | sample 1021851 | NCBI WGS metagenome assembly FUFK01 (sample SAMEA51879418, study PRJEB19060) | metagenome | reverse complement strand
TGGTTTCTAAAATTACACTTTTTCGATGATACCCGTTATTGGCGTTGAGCCGTTGTTGTGCTTAGTTTTTGAGTTCATAAATCAATTTATTTATCAATAAAATATATAATAACTACTATGAAAAGGATTAATCCTAAACCTAAAAGAAATTTCAATCGTTCATAGTTTTTTGGAAGTTCTTTTTTCTTCGTGATTGAATAAAAAACAAAGAGGACAAACATTCCTAATTGTTTTATCCATCCGTAACCCATTTTTTTCTTTTTTGAGATTTATAATTTACCAGTCCAATTTAATTTTAAATTATGAACAACTGAGTTTTCAATTTTTTGTTGACTAATCCAATGAAATGGATGTATTGCATCAAACCTGGCGTATGTTAAGCATCTTACAAAAATTTTCTCATCCTCATATAGAATAAATAGTTCTCTACCTAGATGATAACCTATTTTCATCTTTTCTATTCTTATGACATGGGAATGATTATCCGACTTTAATAATTTCCATTTTTTTTCTTCTATAACGTTTTGGACTAACTCCATATTAGTTTTTCTGTCTATTCCTACTGTCTTTCTAAGTTTCAAAGATTTTTGTATTTGACTCTGTATAAATATGACTAAAAAAATAGTAAATAAGAAGATGATTAAGGATAGAGCTAGAAAAATAGTATTTCTAATTTTTAATTGAATTATTAGAAAGCTAATACTTAAAACCAGAGGGAAAATCACTAAAATTAAACCTTGTAAATTCTGGAAAACTTTGATAAATAAGTTTTCATCAAAAATTAATTTTTTTTGTTTTAATGATTTTTCTGAATTGAATGTTTGATATCTCATTTAAAAATTAAGCACAACTGTCCCGGCTATCGCAAGTTGCGGGAGTAAAGACGCGGATTTGTCGGATTAGTTATTTTCTCTCCTGGTTTCTAAAATCACACTTTTTTCTGAATACCCGTTATTTGCGATGAGCCGTTGTTGGCTGCTGTTTGCCAGTTCTATTTTTATTTCAGGAACCATGATAGTAATTCACCTCTTTTACAAATCCTTTTTGATTATTAAATCTTATAAAATCATTCCATTTTAGTGAATCTAGAATTTTATTGCTTTTTAATAAAATAAGTGAATCTGAAATTGACAATTTTTGGTAGATATCAGGGTTAAAATTTTCTGGAAAATTTTTTTCTATAAGAGTGTAAATTATATTAGGTTCTTTCTCAGTCTGCTTTACAATTTCTTGTTGATTTAATTGATATGATGTTTGGTCGATTTTTGCAACTAATCTTTTTTTGCTTTTATTATTCTTTAGATTATTCTCAATATAGAAACGAACATTTCCAAATTCAGTTTTTTCTTTTTGAACCAAAATCTTATTACTAGAACAAGAAGTGGTAATCAAAATGATCAAACTAAAGAGTAATTTTATATTCGCATTTTTCATATTTACTTAAAGATCTAGTCAGTTTAATCTTCTTTACTGGATTTTTATCAAATTGCAGCCAACGGTTTCGAATAATCGTCAGTTGTGGTTGAAGGTATTCGGATTTGTCGGATTAGGTTTTTGTTTCTTGGTTTCTAAAAATACTATTTTATTTCAAATGGCCACAATTGCGAATATTCGTTGTTAGCTGCTGTATTTCTTGATCTAAGCAACCTTGAAATCTCCATCAGCCATTTCTATGCTGAATTTTATATTTGCTTTTAATGCTTTGAAAACTTTTAAAATGGTTTCAATAGTTACATTTTTAGCATTTCTCTCTAATTTTGAAATCTGAGATTTTTGAACACCAATTAATTCTCCGAGTTGTTCTTGAGTTAAATGTCTTTCTTTTCTAACTGATTTTATCATTTCTCCAAGAACCTCTAATCTTAGATCGAACTCATATTTTTCTCTTTCTTCAGAACCAATTTCACCAATATGCTTGTCTTTCATTTGGTCTAAAGTCATTGTTCTATTTTTCTTCTTTGTTTCCATAACTCTTACTTTTCTTTTAAATAATCAGCTCTGATTTTTTCTGCTTTATCGATCTCAGTCTTTGTAACTTTACTTACTTTCTTCACAATTCCGTGTGTTGAAATTATTAAAGTCTCTTTGTTATCAGATTTATCCCAAAACGCAAATAATCTGTACTGAAGCCCACTAAATTTTGTTCTAAACTCCCAAATATTATCATTTAGCTTTTTAAATAATTTTGGGTCGTTTACATATTTCGCTTTATCAATATTGTAGATTATTTTCTTCCTGGATTTTGAATCTAAACTTTCTATGAAGTCAATTGCTTGATCCAAAAAGATAACATCAAATTTTTCTTTCATCCAATTTCTATCAATTTTACTTGGTACAAAATTAAATAAAAGTTTCAATATATGGAAACTTTATCTTGTAGAAATATTGCAGCTAACGGTCCCGGCTATCGCAAGTTGCGGGAATAAGGACGCGGATTTGTCGGATTAGTTGTTTTAATAATTGGTCTCTAAAATAACCATTTTCAATCAACTACCCGTTATTTGCGATGAGCCGTTGTTGTGCGCTGTATCTCTAGTTGAATCTAAATTCTAGTTCTTCTTTAATACTCCATAATTTATTAAACTGGTATGCAAATTCCGCAATGTGTTTTAAAATTTTATCTAAATCTCTAAAGCTTAATTTGAGGAATAAAATGTTGTCATTTATTTCTTCATAATTGAAGAGGTATTCGAAAGTTGCAAAATGATCAACAGATAGATTTATTTTCCTTTTTTCCAATCTACAACTAGAATGAACTACAGAGTGTCTAGACTCTGAAATTACAGTCCAAAACTGCTTAAATCTTATATTTTTATTATTCGTTAGAGAGTAATCAGTGTAATCTGGAGATGAAGCTTTTTTTATTAATCGAAAAAGTTTATTTCCTCCAGGAATTTCATCTCTAGTTTGAAAATCAAAAATATCTGTTCGCTGTGATTTTATAAAAATACAGTCTTTAAAAAAAGATTCTAATGATTCAAATGCCTGAGCAAAAGCAAGACAACATTCTCTTGATATTATATTTTCTACCTCTTTTGCATAGTCGTCTTTCCAAATTTCTTTTCTTATTCCAGTATTGAAATTTAATTCCCAACCATTGTCTGTTGGTCCTGTCCAATCACTTATTATTAATTTGGAACCTGAGAAAAACCTAGCATTTTCAGTGGTGTATTTTTGAACATCCTTATTGAGAACTGAATTTATTCTATTACTTGAATGTTTTAATTCTATAATCCGTTCAAATAGTATTATTAATCTGTCTTTGTAAGGATTTTTCATATGAGATATTGCGCACAACGGTTACGGTTATCGCAAGTTGCGGGAGTAAGGACGCGGACTTGTCGGATTAACCATTTTCTTTCCTGGTTTCTAAAATTACACTTTTTCGATTAAACCCGTTATTTGCGATTAACCGATGTTGGCGGTAGTTAATTTATTCTATATATGTTGCTTAGAAACTTCTAAACTACTTTAAATTTTACTTTACCTCAATTGCATTATTTAGGTGATAAGGAAACAGCTAGGTTCATTCTGTAGTAACAGGTTTACTTAATTATTTTCATCAAAGTTTTTATAGTTCTATAGTTATCTGCATTATCAGGAAAAAAATTAAAATTCTTTCTTTTTATTCTAAGATTAATCTTGTGATCAATCTTTTCAACTATTAATATTGAGTTGAAAAATCTTTTGTCAATTTGCATGAAAATGAACCCATCACTTTCTTTGAAATTTACAACTTGTATAAATTGTGATTCCAATACTTCTCTTATTTGGTTCCAATTTTTTTTGCTGTAATCTATATTAAATGAGTGCTTTGATTCAAGAAAATCCTCAGTTTTGATATCATCAAACGTTTCATAATCGAAAACATGCCTGCAAACAATTAGAGATGCGATTCCAATACCAGCTACAAAAGGTATATATGGGTGCTCAAAATGTGATCCGTTCGTAATAATCCATGCAAGGTATCCGACTGGAAACATATAAATCGTCTTCACTAGAAACTTCCCTATTTTTGAGTGCATTAATGAAATATCCATTTTAAATTGATTGGATTAAATTTTTAAATCAGTAAGCATCTAATTAATTACCGCCAACGGTTACGGTTATGGACAAGTAGCGGGAATAAGAACGCGGATTTGTCGGCTTAACCTTTTGTTTCCTGGTTTTCTAAATTACATTTTTTCGGCAAAACCCGCTATTTGCTATAACCGATGTTGTGTGCAGTATTTATGCACTAATTTGATTTTTAAAGGATTTCGCTATATCCATAATTAATTTGTCATAGTCCGATTTAATATTACCGTTTCTCATTATGACATTTCTCACTGATTGTTGATTGAGGCCGCTTTCATCAATTTGATGAGCAGTTTTATTTCTTAATGATATTAGCTGTTTTTTGCCAAATTCAAATTCTTGAAATTTACTAGCTAAGCTAATTAATTGCTTATAATGAGATTCTTCGATTATAAGAATATTTATATTAGCAGCTTCTTCAACAGAATAAACCAATTTTGAAAATTTTGGTAATAATTTTGGGTCCGCTTCTTCCCATAAATCATCAGCTTGTTTTTTCAATTTCCACAGTAATTTCCATAGGTTATTATATAATTCAAATTGTTTTTCAGAGTATCTGTGAAATAAAGCTTTGGATTTTTCTAATTCATTTTTTGTGGTTTCTAACTCAGTTGAATATCTCGATTTTATTTCTTCTAAGTCTCTTTCGTGGCTAAATTTATGTTTTTGAAGAAGAGCTTTAGCTAAATTATCTCCAAAATATTTAGAAAGACCGATTATTAAAACTCCGGCACCACCTATTGAAATAACAAGTGAACCGGCTAAATTTAAAAAGTCAGTAAAATTCCAATTCATATTTTATGCTCTTCCAGATCCACCACAACAACTACAAGTTGAACCTGAAGAGGCTAACATATGTCGTTTTTCATTTAGTTCTGTTAATCCTTCATTTATATCTTTTCGCCACATTCCAGTTTTACCAGACTTAATTAAGTTTTCATACTCCTTAATAGCATTTAATGCTTCTTGAATTTTACGATGTACTTGATATTCTTCCATTATATATAAGATTGAGTTACGGTTGATAAATCAGCGTTTTTCATACCTTCATACGCTTTAGTTATTTCATTTGTCATTAGACTTCTACAGGTTTTCTTATGACCTGGTACTAGTTCATTTATATTTATTAATGTATCATATAAGTCTTTGTATGAAGTCCAATATGTTTGGTACAATATACTTTTTTCAATTACGTCGTGATTCCATAATGAGGCAGTTAATGATAACGCATTTACCGATTTGACTATGTCTGGACCTATTAAATTTTTTTCATCTATTTCTTTAATATCCTGCCAAGCCATATGTAAATCAATTACACCTTGTCTTTTAAACATCTTTTTATTAGTTCTATTTGCTGCTCCAGACTGATAAAGTGAAATTAAACTTATAATCGCTGCAATAGAAGCAATTATAATTGAGATAAGTTCAAATGAATTCATATTTGGTTCGAATTTTTATGAAATATTGCACACAACGGTCTCGGTTATCGCCAGTTGGCGGAGTGTGGGACGCGGATTTGTCGGCTTAGTGTTGGTTTGTTGGTCAAGTTAATTATTTTCTTTCTAAAGTGCCGCTTATTGGCGATTAACCGTTGTTAGCGGCTGGCGTCATTAATCTCTTCAATCAATCTTTGAATATTCTGTTTGTTTCTTGCCATTGACATAATTGAACTTCGATTATCTGGATCACAGATACTATTTATAAGAATCTTTTTTTTGTCGAACAAAATTGTGATTTGTTCTCCCCAACTACCTGAAAAAAAACCCGGGTAAGTTTTTGCAATAATAATTTTATTATTGATTAAACTGGGTTTCCACTCTAATTCTTCAGCAACATTTTCTATTACCAAATCCATTTCTTCTCTAGTTAATCGGTTAGGAATAGTTTTAAATTGTAATTTTCTTTTTTGAAGTTTATAGAATAGAAATGCAAGAATAGGAGGAATGATTAAAAACCAAATCATATCTTCTCTGAAAGGAACATGAGTCTCAAATAAATAGTTTTTAAGATGAATAAAAATGAATACAGCAGGAATTATTAATAGATAGAATACTATTCCATAATGAGTGAACTTCTGCCAATTATCAAGGCTTAATTCACCTGTTTCAATTGAATATTTTATTTGTTCCTTTGTCATTATAGCTTGCCGCTAACGGTTACGGTTATCGCAAGTTGCGGGAGTAGGGACGCGGACTTGTCGGATTAATTGTTTTCTTACCTGGTTTCTAAAATTACACTTTTTTGGACTCAACCCGTTATTTGCGATGAACCGATGTTAGGCTGCGTTATTTTCTAACGGTTTTATGTTATTGAATTCTTTCTCTTTTAAAGATTTTTCCTCTTCTAGATCATAATCATCTTGTAACCCCAACCAAAATTTAGCTGTTGTTCCAAAATATTTTGAAAGTCGGAGAGCGGTGTCCGCAGTTATTCTTCTTTTCTTTTTAATGATTTCACTTATCCTTGTCTGTGGAATAAATGTTTCTTTAGAAAGTCGGTATGCTGTAATTTCCATTGGATCTAAAAACTCTTCTTTTAAAATTTCTCCAGGATGTATATTTTCAAGTTTTTTCATTTTTCTATATTTTAAATTTAATGGTAATCAACAATTTGAACCTCAAAAGCATTGTCATTTTCCCATTTAAACATTATTCTCCACTGTTTATTAATTCTAATGCTATGAAAACCTTCTAAGTTTCCACTCAGCTTTTCCAAATGATTAGCTGGAGGAATTCTTAAGTCATTTATATTTTGAGCATTATTTATCATTCTTAGTTTTCTTCTAGCTACGTTCTGAATATTAGCAGGAAGCTTTCTTGATTGGGTTCCATTCCAAATTTTGTCAGCTTCTTTGTCTGCAAAAGATTTTATCACAAATAATTTTGTTTTACGTTACTAACGCCAAAGATAAGTAAAAAATTAAAAATTAGAAGTTCTGAGCACGATAAAATTATGCTGCCTAACGGTCTCGGTTATCGCCAGTTGGCGGTGTAAGGGACTCGGATTTGTCGGCTTAGTATTGGTTTGTTGACCAAGTTAATTATTTTCTTAATAACGCTGCCGTTTATTGGCGATGAACCGTTGTTATTTGCTGTTGCGCCATATCGCTCTATATATCTAAAGATTGCCAGTTTTCAATTGAAAGACAGATTTTTTATTAATTGTCAAACATCCGAAAGCGCTTTAAATTTGCTTTTTTCTTTTATGGATAAATAGAATTCTTTCTTGTTATAGCCAAATTTTACAACAAGACCTCTAAGTATTTAGATATTGGCACATCATTTATTAAAGAGATTAAACCCCTTTGATTGAACCCTATTTATCTCAAAAAAGACTGTATACAAGCTCAAGAGCTTATTAAATGAACTATTTTAATTTCAAATATTATTAAGAGCCTTATTTTTTCAATTTTTCCGCTACACCATCATAATATTCTTGGGATAGAACTTCGGTCCAGGTAGTGGGCTGTTCTCCGCCATAAACAGCCAAGTAAGTAACATCACTGTTTTTGGTGGATGAATGCCAATGCTCTGTATCTTTTTCACATTTTATAACATCACCGGCTTTGAGAATAATTGGGTCTTTTCCCTTTTCCTGATAATAACCTTCGCCCTCAACATAAATTAAAACTTGGGTAGAGGCGTGTTTATGCCAATCCAAAGTAGAATTTGCTTTGAAGTTAGCCTTAGTGATGTGAAAGTTTAAATCCCCATCAACTTCTAGCAATCCATTTAACCAGGCTTCTCCTAAGTAATGTGTATTTGGAGCCTTAGTTCCCTTTTCAAGATATGATGAGACAGAATAAGATTCCTGCTGAGCAAAAACACATATTGGAACAATAAATATTAATGCTGTGATTAGATTTTTCATTTTATTCTATTTCTTAGTTAATCCTTTTTCTTTTAGCCAAATATACATTAAGTCCGCTACTTGCTTATTGTTAAGGTCAGACATTGGGAAGTGCGTATTGCCTTTTAGTCCTGCTTCAGGTAGAGGTAACAAAGTCACATCCCCTCCATATTTATTGACCGTATCTCGCCATTTTCTAGCCATGGAAAGTGCAACTCTCCATTGTTCTTTCCCAGGATTTTCTACAGGTTCCTCAGGAATATAATCTCCATAGAAAATTATAATGGGTATTTCTGTAAGCCGCTTAAATTCTGACAAAGGTACTTCTCGGGCACTAAGTTTTCCACCAAGATATGGCATAGGGTTAGGTGCTTCATCTTCAGGAAACACAAAATTACTGCCAGGCTCATAGGAAACTATTGCTTTGATATTATTAGTTTCTAATGCAGTGAGCCATCCCTGTCCTCCACTATGAGAATGCGTTACAAGTATGGAAGGTCCGACTTTATCAAACAATGCTGAAATAGCATCGATATTTATATCAATTTCCAATGGCCCCGTATCAGGAGTAATTTGTCTGAAAAACTGATCTAAGGCTTTGGGATCTTTTGAAAATTGAACTCCTGGATAAAAATCATTTCCTAAACCAAGCCTGAATATGCCAAACCAAAGCTGATCATCTGTAGCTGCATTAATGCTAAAAGATTCTGTACTCCGCCCGGAAAGACCTCTACGGGGCTGGTCTATCAAATAAACCGGAAACTCTTTCCTAAGGAAAATACTCTGAAAGCCTTCTCTTCCATCCGGGGTGGTTTGCCAGGTCCTCATAGATTGCCCATATCCATGCCAGAATATTAATGGAAGTTCATTAGCATTTTCAGGTATCTGGTAAAATACTGTAGCGTGGTCTCCGTGCAGAGTTTGTCCAGCAGTACTTTGACTAGAAGGATTAAAAGCTCCATGCTGAATAGGATCAAATGTACCAGGACTCCTTATTACGGTTCCTCCAACTGCGAAACTACCCTGTTCTTTTAAAGTAATGGCATCTTTAGCCACCGATCTTGAACTTTTACATGATATTAAAAGAACGATTATACTAATAATTACTAATGGTATCCCCAGATTTGATTTAAAGTTCTTCATTTCTTCTATGTCTATCTTCTACAATTTAATAAACAAATATGAGAGCTTGTTTTCTTTAACTCTTTCATAACTGATTCAGCAATTCGATTTTCTTCTTTAAGATAAATTTTAGTCAAATACTAAATGTAAAATGAACCTTTTTCTTTTTAGACTTTATGGAATTGATCAATTGAATTTCTTAAAGACTGTTTAGAAACTTGAAACTTTCTTTGGGCGCAATTGCATATAACGGTTTCGGTTATCGCAAGTTGCGGGAGTATGAACGCGGACTTGTCGGATTAATTATTTTCTCTCTTGGTTTCTAAAATTACACTTTTTCGGTTAAACCCGTTATTTGCGATTAACCGTTGTTAGCTATAGTTGCGTTAGTTCTGATTTATATATGATCGAATATACCATATCGATATTGAAAAAATTATGAACAATAAAAATACTGTTGCACGTTTCCATGGAAAAATATACATCTTTCTATAATTAATTATAGTTGTCACAATCATCAGAATTAGAATCACGGGAATTGAAAACAACCAAACGTAACCAATGATAGATGGGGCATATACGGCAATAAGGTATTTAGCTGGTAAAAAAGATACTACTGTAAAGATTATTATCAGTGTAAGTAAATAAATATCTAATGTTTTTAATTTCAATTTTAATCTCATTCTAATCTTTTAACACTCTCTTACTTTTATATTAAACATTAGTATTATCAACTCTTTTGTTTAGATTTTTTAACGTACAAATTATATAATTGAGATATATATAAACATAGGTAACTATATTATATGATGAGCAATTATAGCTAACGGTTTCGGTTATCGCCAGTTGGCGGAGTGAGGGACGCGGATTTGTCGGCTTAGTATTGATTTGTTGGTCAAGTTAATTATTTTCTTAGCAACGGTGCCGCTTATTGGCGATTAACCGTTGTTGCCAATAGTTTTATAACGGGATGCTGAATTTAAAGTTAGTTCTATCTTTTACGGATGTCACTTCTATTTTACCATTATGAGCTTTTGCAATTTCAGATGCAATATATAAACCTAATCCAAGTCCTTCTTTAATATTTTCTGAATGGTTTGTTGTAAATGGTTTAAAAATATCTTCAAGTATATTTTCCGGAATAGGATCTGAAGAATTAATAACTTCTAGAACAAAATGATTGTCTGAGATAATGGCATTTACAAAAATAGGAGTGGAAGGGAAACCATGTTTAACAGCATTACTGAGTAGGTTGGATAATAATTGGCTAACTCTGTTAATATCACAATTTATCTGCTTATCAAAACTGATTACTGGAATGATTTCATGGGTGGAATCTGTAGTTTCAATCTCCTGTATAACCTGTTTTAAAGCTTTTTTTAATTTGTCATTATCTTTTTTAAGGTCTAAGGAAATACCTTGTCCCAATTCACCTTTTGTAAAGTCTAATAGGTTATCAATTAATTCCTGCATTCTAAAGGAACTTGATTTAATAGAGTTTACGTATTTCTTTACATCTTCATTAATTTCTTTTTGTAATAAAATATCAGCACAGAGTCTCGTGCTCATTAGAGGATTGCGCAAATCGTGACCAAGAATAGCAATAAAAGTTTCTCTTAACTTTGCATTCTTTTTTTCTTTTAAAAGTATCTGATTTGTATTATTTAATTCCTCAATCGATTCTAAATGAAAAGATATTAACTCTGTATAAAGCTGGAATAGTTCGTGGGTTTGTTGATTTTCAAGTTTAGCGGGCTCGGGATCTATTGCGCATAAAGTACCGAAGAATCTTCCATCCTTACGAAAAATGGGAAATGATATATAACTTTTGAATCCATATTTTTCTGGCGTATGATGATTACAATATGTTTGATTTTTTGGAACATTATCAATTACCACTGGATTTGTATGTTGTCTTATTTCATTACAAATTGTTGTTTCCAATTCTAATTCATCTCCCGGTTTCAATCCAAAGTTAATTTCGTCTTGAGAAACGCAGGTTACCCATTTTTTATCTGTAACCCTAGCAACGGCAGCAAACCTCATTCCTGTGGTCCGACAAATCACATTCAGCATTGAGGGGATAGAAGAAATTTGAGAAATATTTCGTATATCTTCCTGAAGATCAATACTTAACTTGTTGTTCATTGAATAGTAGTTAGTTTTGTTTAAAAATACAAAACTTTTTATAAAATTTTTGGCAACGGTTACGGTTATCGCAAGTTGCGGGAGTAGGGACTCGGACTTGTCGGATTAGTTGTTTTCTTTCTTGGTTTCTAAAATTACACTTTTTCGGTTAAACGCGTTATTTGCGATGAACCGATGTTGTTGCCAGTGTTTGCACTATAATTACAATTGGTAATCTAACTCCAGTTTTCCATCTGTAGCTTTATACGGATCTAACTTTATATATTTTTTTTACTCTCCATAATAGTCGATGCGTATTTCTTTTTCAAAATCGCCGATGAAGTAATAATCAAATTTTTCATCTTCATTTTTATCTGAACTGATATTCAGTCTGATGGAGTCATTTGAGTATCCTTTTATTTTTGCATAAAAAACAGAATAATTTTTATCAGACATGGGAACCAGGCTATCGATAAATACTTTTTCGAAATTATCAATTTTCGCGCTCTTTTTATCAGCGCTGCTATTACAGGATGATAAGAGAGCGATTAGAGTGAGTAATATAAGATTCTTAATATTCATGAAGTTATTGTATTAATCGGGATCACACTGCAAATATTGGCTACAACGGTTTCGAATAATCGTCAGTTGTGGTTGAAGGAATTCGGATTTGTCGGCTTAGGTTTTTGTTTATTGGATTCTAAAAATACTATTTTATTTCAGATGGCCACAATTGCGAATATTCGTTGTTATACACTGGTGCGACAGAGCCGAGTGAGAACCGCAGATATGCCACTGTCGGGAATACTCTAACTTTCGTAAAAAATCTTGCTCATTTGGTTACAATTATTGCGTCCGAGTAAGCGTCCGTTTCTTGGTACTAAGCTTCTTTATGATGAAGTTCTTAGTAGCTAATTTGTTTTTGAGCAGCTACCAAAAGCTTCTTTACTCATTAAATCTTTCCTGAACGATCTTTTACAATTTTCGATAGAACCAGGATTTTCTAAGTTTAGGATTTACAAAAGATTCTTAATTGAGAATTAATAATTGAAGCTTTTAAAATCGAATTTTTCAGATTGGATTATTATTGTTTTAAGTAGCTAAAATCGTTGCGGAGCACTTGTGTATAACGGTTGCGGTTATCGCAAGTTGCGGGAGTAGGGACGCGGACTTGTCGGATTAACCAATTTCTTTCTTGGTTTCTAAAATTACACTTTTTCGGTTAAACCCGTTATTTGCGATCAACCGCTGTTATTTAAAGTTGCACAAACTAAAAACATGTTTAGAGTTCATATTAATTGAAATATGATTCTATTATATTCTTCCAGTTAAATGCTAATAGGAAAGGGATCGTAAATAGTATAAATGGTATTGAGCTTAATACAATCCATTTCACATTTTGTGAGGCATCTTTTCTTCTCAGAAGTTTCAGAGAGTTTATAAATGACATAACTACAACTCCAACAGTGAGTAGCACGAGAAATAATCTACTATTTTCAAATAGCCATTCATTTAAAACTCCTCTAAGGAATTCCGTTATACTGAATATTAGTAAAAGCGAGATACAGAAAATTGAGAAGATCCAAACAGAAAGCTCCTTATAGTCAGTTTTCTTAGAAATGTTATTATTCATTCTTATTCAAAATTATTAAACTAAAACTCAAATGTGCAATTTTATATAACGGTTTCGGTTATCGCCAGTTGGCGGAGTAGGGGACACGGATTTGTCGGCTTAGTATTGATTTCTTGATCAATTTAATTATTTTCTTTCTAACACTGCCGCTTATTGGCGATGAACCGTTGTTATGCACCGTTTAATCCAAATTGTTTTTTATGAAACTTATAGACATCAGAATTAACGAAGTGATTTTGGAAAAATTTATTTAAACCCATTCGGAAGATTATTTTCTTTGGAAGATGTTTGATTTGGTGTCTGTTTTTTAAGTAGTTTATGATCAACTGGACACAATAATCAGCTAGAAGATGTCCAAAACAGTGTTTTTTAGAATCTAGATTATTATTTCTTCCAAATCTGTAGAAAGTACTCAAACTGAATGAATCCTGATCAAGCTTATTTTTTAAATTGGTTTTTTTTACTGAGGGTAAGTCTATAGGATTGCAGTCTATACAAAACATATGGCCAGTTTTTCTTGGAAAAAAGGAAGAATTTCTACTAAACTTGTATCCATCTGCAAACACTCCCAATTTTATTTCTTTAATAAAGCTTTCGAAATTTTCCTTGATCTCTATTTCGTTGATTTCAATTACTAGTAGTTCTTCAATTACATCTTTTATAACAAGACTTTCCCAAACATCATTTTCATAGCTATATCCATATGTATAGAAAACATTAGAATGGTTAATTCGATTATTAAGAATTTCATCAAATTCATTATCCATTGCAACAAAAACCGTTTGGACACTCTTGTCTATTACATCATCCTCTATTTCTTTTATAGTCGATTTTGAGCCTACTGATTTAAATTTTATTTTTTTATCATTTATAAACTCTTCAAAAACCTTTTTCCAGTATATAATATCTTCGGTATCTGAATTATATTCACCGTTGTATACTTGTTCTTTAGTATACTGACTTTTGCCGCCTTCTACGAATACAATAAGATCTGAATTATGGAAAATATGCTGATTCCTTAAACCGCTCGTGGTTCGCCTAAACCCATTCATTTAACTGCCTTTTCTACTTTAATAATTGATTCAGAATATTTTCCTACTATATCGGGAGAATGTGTAGCAAATAATATTTGGGAGTTTGGATTTATATTTCTCAAACTATCTACAAGCTTTTCCTGCCATTCTACATGTAGAGATAATTCTGGCTCGTCAGCTATATAAATATGAGTTTGATTTTCTTGAAGTAAACTTTGTCCCAGTATTATTAATAATTGCTTCTCTCCAGAAGATAGTTTAGGTAGTTGAAATTCTTTTCCGCTTTCGGTTCGCACCAATAATTCGTTTCGATCACTTATAACTATTTCTTTATTTTGAAATAAACTATTGAGTATTTCTATAAAAATTGTTTTAGGCTTATTTATTTTCTTCTTTTTCTTATTTAGTGAATTCCATTGTTGAACAATAGTATGTATTCTTTGAGTACCAATTAAAGCTGCTAGATCTATTAGCTTAATATCTTTGCTTTTCTCTTCATTTTCAAATTTACTTTTTGCTATCTCGAAACCTTGAAAATGTTTTTCTAGTTTTTCTTCAAACTCTGTTTCTTTTAGCCCAAACATCTCAAAAATCTCTTTCAGAGCTTTCTTTTCTTTGGTAGATTCTAATTCAGAGATATTTAGAATATCTTCATTTTTCTGATCCTCTATAAGAGATAAGAAAATATTTTTCTGAAATTTTTCGGTTTCAAGTGAATACTTCTTTTCCAGAACTCCAAAATATTTCTCTAATTCCGATTGAATTTCTTTAATCTTTTTATCAATGGTAGACTCAAAACTCTCTTCTGAACCTTTGTTTCTAATCGAAGTTCTATGTACAGAGAGCCAAGTTAAATTTACAATACCTTCTAACGCTACATTTATATCATTAAAAAATCTTCGTCCCCCAAGAGCTAATCCCTTCCTATAGTGGAATTCACGGGAGTAACGTCTATATAGGTGCTCTTCTTCTAATTCATCTAAATTGAAGATTTGAGGTTTTGGATTTTTTGGCGTTTTAATTTTGAATAAGATAGTAGGATAAGGTGATTCTGATTTACTTTTCTTTTCAATTTGTATATACGTTTTCTCGTTTGGTTTATTTGGGAAGAAATCAATTTTTATTTTTGAGAATTGAAATTTATCTAAAGTTTGAAAATCAGCTTTTAGACTGGCCGCAATAAGATTTATAATAGTCGTTTTTCCTGATCCATTTAATCCTATTAAAAAGTTTATTTCTTTATCAAAATTAAGATCGACGGTCTTATTTCCCCAAAACCCTGTTATTTTGACTTTTTGTATTCTTTTCATTTAATAAAAGTAGAATTATTTTTTTAAATGGTGCATAACGGTTACGGTTATCGCAAGTTGCGGGAGTAGGGATGCGGACTTGTCGGATTAACCAATTTCTTTCCTGGTTTCTACAATTACACTTTTTTAACTAAACCCGTTATTTGCGATTAACCGATGTTGTGCTTAGTGCTTTTATACGATATATAGTTTTTACAATCCGAAACTAAAAGGTTTTTTGCCATGTATCCCAGTTTTTAACTCCTCCGGTATATTCCAAATATCATATTTTATTGGCCAATCTGTTTTGTATCCTTCTTGAGTTGGAATGAATTCAAAATCACCTTTTGTAAAATTATTTTTTTTAAATCTCTTAATTATACTTTGCAATAGCAACCAGATATCTTTTTCATACTCATCGACTGTATTTGATGTATAATCAAAATAATAATCAGGCTCAGCTCGCCAAAATATCAAACATGCCGTTCCTTTATCACAATTTGAACTGTCTACAATCCATTGTAAAACNTTCGGTCCGTCGTCCCAGTTGTAATTATCAGCGAGATAANATTGTTCTGCAGAATTTAATGTTTTAAATTTTTTAAAATCTGGAATAGTTTCCTCCTCATTTTCTAAATCATCATCAAACGAGAATTCGATGAAGTTTTTCTTTATCATTAAAATTTTGTTAGGTCGAATCATTATTTATTTTCGTCCAATTTAGTTAGTTGAATTTTAAATGTTAAACGGATTGAATTTTCTTCTTTTCACAATGTTTCTGCATTAAGCACAACGGT
>FUFK010016586.1_pt1 | contig 15933 bp, 11 predicted proteins | sample 1021851 | NCBI WGS metagenome assembly FUFK01 (sample SAMEA51879418, study PRJEB19060) | metagenome | reverse complement strand
CGAGCAGCACGTTGGAGACGGTCATTGCCGAGACGCCGGCCCGGGCGGCGACCTCGTTGATCGTGACCGCCGAGCTCGACCGGCGCGAACGCTGGCTCATGGGCGCAGCCCTTCACGCCGGTTCACTTTCCACTCCATCCAAATCAATGATCTAGCCTCTGGGTTGACATGGCTGTCCTTTTCGCAGAGTTACCGGCAAAGGCAAGATTTAGCGCTAAACAAGAATCGGGGCCATAGAGTCCGGGCGCAGTTCAGGAGAGGGCTTTGATGGAGAATATCCATATTCGCCGTTGCCGGAAGGCCGCATGTTCCCCCGCATTTGCAGGGGCGTGGTGATGGCCGGTGCTCCGGACCGGGCAGGGGCCACCGGATGGCCGTCCGCTGCAAGCGCATGGTATGCCGCGATCATCCTGATGCTCGCCAATACGCTGGCGTTCGTCGACCGGCAGGCGCTGGCGTTGCTTGTCCAGCCGATCAAGAACGACCTTCAGGTTTCCGACACGGCGATGAGCCTGCTCTACGGGCTGAGCTTCACGATCTTCTATGTCGCGGTCGGGATTCCGGTGGCGCGGCTCGCCGACCGGTCTAACCGGCGCAACATCATCGCCTTTTCGGTGTTTCTGTGGAGCGGGATGACCGCGCTCTGCGGTCTCGCGCGTTCCTTCCCGCTGCTGTTCGCCGCGCGGGTCGGCGTCGGCGCGGGCGAGGGCGGATTGAGCCCCTCGGCCTATTCGCTGCTCGCCGACTATTTCCCGAAGAACAAGCTGCCCGCCGCGATGGGCGTCTATCAGATGGGCATCTATCTGGGCGGCGCTTGTGCGCTGCTGATCGGTGGGCTCATCTCGACGGTGGTGCCGCCCGGCGAAGAAGTGGTGCTGCCGCTGGTCGGTGCGCTCAAGGGCTGGCACATCGTGTTCCTGGCGCTCGGCGTCCCCGGACTGCTGCTTTCGCTGTTGCTGCTGACGGTGCGCGAGCCCGTGCGGCAGGGGGTGGCGGGGGAGGGGGCGAAGGTGCCGATTTCGCACTTCCTGTCGCATCTGGGAGGGCGCAAGCGGGCCTATCTCGGCATTGCGCTGGGTTTTGCGCTGATGATCTTCGTCGGCAATGGCACCGGCGCGTGGATCCCCGCATTCCTCGAGCGAAAATTTGGCTGGAGCACCGCGGAGATCGGTGCGTCCTATGGCCTGATCGTGTTCTTCTGCGGCACCAGCGGCGCGCTGGCAGGCGGTTTCTTCGCGAGCTGGCTGCGCGGCCGCGGCTATGAGCGGGCGAACCTCCAGACCGCATTGATCGGATTCCTTGTCCTGATCCCCGTGACGATCGGCTTTCCGCTGATGCCGAGCGCGGGGCTGGCGCTGATCCTGATCGGCATCATGAACTTCTTCGCCGGGTTCAATTTCGGCGGCGGGCTCGCCGCGTTGCAGGAACTGACGCCCAACCGGATGCGCGCGCTGCTGTCGGCGCTGTACATGCTGACGATCAACCTGATCGGCGCCGCGCTCGGCCCGACCGCGGTCGCGCTGATCACCGACTTCTGGTTCGGCGATCCGCAGCGCCTGCCCGACGCGCTGGCGATCACCTGCGCCATCGCCTCGCCGCTTGCCGTGCTCGCATTGCTGATCGGCATGCGCGGCTATTCCGACATCCAGACCGCCCAGGAGCCCCAGTGACCCTCGAATCCGCAAACCCTATGTCCGATCCGCTCGCCCTCAGCGTCGAGGACCGCGCCTGGGTCGACCGGCAGCTCGCCACGCTCAGCGTCGAGGACAAGATCGGGCAGCTGTTCATCTTCGCCGCCGAGCAGGACACGCTGGAGGAAATCGCCGGTCTCGCAGCGCTGAAACCCGGCGGCATCCATCGCTTTCCGGGGCATGACCTTGGCAAGGCTTGGGCGGCGACGCGTGCCGCGATCGACAGCGCCGAAACGCCGGTGGTGATCAGCGGCGATATCGAGGGCGGCACGATCTCTTACCGCTTCTCGACCGCGATCCCCAACCAGCTGGGGATCGCCGCCTGCGACGATCTCGACCTGACCGCGGAGCTTGCCCGCGTCGTGGCGGAGGAAAGTGCGGCGCTGGGCTATAACTGGTCTTTCACCCCGGTGATCGACATCAACGCCGCATGGCGCAACCCGGCGGTCGGAACGCGCTCCTACGGTTCGGACATCGCCCGGATCGGCGATCAGGCGCGCGCCTATATCCAGGCGCTGCAGGCGCGCGGCGTCGCGGCGACGGCGAAGCACTGGCCGGGCGAGGGCTATGACGATCGCGACCAGCATCTCGTCACCACGGTCAATCCGCTCGACATGGACGCCTGGGAAGCCAGCTTCGGCAAGCTCTACCGCCAGGTGATCGCCGATGGGGTGATGACCGTGATGTCGGCGCATATCGCGCTTCCCGCCTTCGTCCGCTCGCTGCTGCCCGATGCGGGGCGCGAGGCGTTCCGTCCGGCATCGGTCTCGCACCTGCTCAATCGGGAGCTGCTGCGCGATCGGCTGGGCTTCAAGGGGCTGATCGTGTCCGACGCGACCGGCATGGGCGGCCTCACCAGCTGGGCAGACCGCGAGGAGCGGGTGCCCGCGGTGATCGAGAATGGCTGCGACATGTTCCTGTTCAGCCGCTCGCCGGCCGAGGATGTCGGCCTGATGATGAAGGGGCTTCGCGAGGGCCGCCTGTCCGAGGCACGGCTGGAGGCTGCGGTCGAAAAGATCCTCACCTTCAAGGCGAAGCTCGGGCTGCATCGGATGAGCGCCGACGAGCGGCTGCCCCCGGTCGAGACCGTCCGCGAACGGCTGAGCGTTCCCGCGAACCGCACCGTCGCCGAGCAGGCGGCGGGGCAGGGGATCACGCTGGTCAAGGACACGCAGGGCCTGCTGCCGATCGATCCGGTGCGCCACCGCCGCGTCGTGGTGATTGCGGATGCGGGCTGGAGCTTCTTCATCGGCGCGCAGCCGCGCGACCTCGACGCGTTCAAGGACGCGTTGCGCGCCGAGGGCTTCGAGGTCAGCGACTTCGATCCCGACAATCGTCCGACGCGCGCGGATGCCGATCTGATCGTCTATCTGGCGGGACAGGAGGCGACCCCGACGATCGGCAGCATCTTCCTCGACTGGGGCAAGCTGCACGGCGGGACGCGCAAGGCGATGCATCGCTTCGGGCCCGAGATCCCGACGCTGATGATCTCGCTCGGCCAGCCCTTCTATCTGTTCGATGCCCCCGACATGGCGACCTATATCAATGCCTATTGCGGGCTGGAGAGCGTGCAGCGCGCGCTAGTCCCCCGGCTGCTGGGGCGCGAGCCATTCTCCGGCGTCAGCCCGGTCGACCCGTTCTGTGGGCTGGAGCAGCTCAAATGGTGACGCCGCTGCCCAACGATCAGCAGGCACAGCTGCAGGCGCTCTATGACGCGATGGCGCCCGAGGGGCTGACCCCGCTCTGGGAGGTGTTGAGCGCGCTGGTGCCGCCGCAGCCCAATTCGCCCGCGCGGCCGCATGCCTGGTCCTATGCCAGTGCGCGCGACTATCTGATGCGCGCGGGCGACCTGATCAGCGCCGCGCAGGCCGAGCGGCGCGTGCTGATCCTCGAGAATCCGGGCCTCGCCGGCCAGTCGTCGATCACCCCCAGCCTCTATGCCGGGCTCCAGCTGATCCTGCCGGGCGAGGTCGCGCCGTGCCACCGGCACACGCAATGCGCGCTGCGCTTCGTGATGGAGGGCGAGGGCGCCTATACCAGTGTCGATGGCGAGAAGGCGGTGATGCAGCCCTTCGACCTTGTCCTGACGCCGGGCGGCCAGTGGCACGATCACGGCAACCCCAGCGCGCAGCCAATGATCTGGCTCGACGGGCTGGACATCCCGACGGTGCAGCATTTCGACGCAGGCTTCGCCGAGCGGCTGGAGACCGAAGTTCATCCGGAAACCGCCGCGCCGGGCAGCACGCTCGCCCAATATGGCCGCAACCTGCGCCCGTTCCGCGGCAGCGCGGCCGATCGCCGCCCGGCGCATCAGCCCATGTTCCACTATCGCTATCAGGATTGGCGCGCTTCGCTCGACCAGATGGCGGCGGGCGCGGCGATCGACCCGCATCTTGGCCATGCGCTGGAGTTCGTGAACCCAGCCGATGGCGGCCCGGTGATGCCGACCATCGCCGCGCATGTCCGGCTGATCCCCGCAGGCTTTGCAACCAAGCCCCGCCGCTCGACCGACGGGACGGTGTTCGTCGTGGTCGAGGGCAGCGGCGAGGCGGTGATCGGCGAGCAGCGCGTGCCGCTGTCGCCGCGGGACATCTTCGTGGTGCCGTCGTGGCACATGCTGACGCTGCGCGCGGAAACGCCGCTGGTCCTGTTCGGCTATTCGGACAAGGCTGCGCAGCAGAAGCTCAATCTGTTCAGAGAGGAATGCGCGTGAGCGACCTGTTTCAGCCCCAGCCGCCGGTCTATGCCGCGACCAGCGACGGCAACCGTTTCCCGGTGCGCCGGCTGTTCTGCATCGGCCGCAACTATGCCGCACATGCACGCGAGATGGGCCGCGATCCCGACCGTGAGCCGCCCTTCTTTTTCACCAAATGGGCGGAGACCATAGTGCCCGGCGGGACGACGATCGCCTATCCGCCCGAGACCGCCAACTTCCACTATGAGGCCGAGCTGGTGGTCGCGATCGGCAAGGGCGGGCGCAACATTCCGGCGGCCGATGCGGCGGCGCACATCTATGGCTTCGCGACCGGGCTCGACATGACCCGCCGCGACCTCCAGCTCGTCGCGCGCGAGCAGGGGCGGCCATGGGATACCGGCAAGAATGTCGAGCAATCCTCGCCGCTCGGCCTGATCCACCCGATCGCCGAAACCGGGCCGCTGACGGGCGGTGCGATCCGCCTGACGGTCAACGGCACGGTGAAGCAGGACGCGGACCTGGCCGATCTGATCTGGCCGGTCGACGAGGTGATCGCCTATGTCTCGCGCTTCTACCGTCTCGAGCCGGGCGACCTCATCTATACCGGCACGCCTGCGGGAGTCGGCGCGGTGGTCGAAGGCGACCGGATCGTCGTGACGATCGACGGCCTGACGCCGTGCGAGATCCTGATCGGCCCGGCCGCCGCGGCATGAGCGCGATGCGCCTGCACGGATATTTCCGCTCGACCGCATCTTACCGGGTGCGGATCGCGCTCAATCTGAAGGGGCTGGGCTATGAGCCGGTGTCCCATCACCTGCGCAAGGGCGAGCAGCGGGCGCCCAGGTACCTCGCGATCAACCCCCAGGGACTGGTGCCGGCGCTCGAGCTTGGCGGCGGCGCGGTGCTCACCCAGTCGCTCGCGATCTGCGAGTATCTCGACGAGATCGCGCCCGACCCTGCGCTTCTGCCCGCCGATCCGGTGGCGCGGGCCCATGTCCGGGCCTTCGCGCAGGCGATCGCGTGCGACATCCATCCGGTCCAGAACCTGAAGGTCCTCGACCGGCTGCGCGGCCTTGGGCTGGACGAGGATGCGGTCAATGGCTGGGCGCGGGCGACGATCGAGGAAGGGCTGGATGCCTGTGACCGGCTGATCGCCGAACATGCGGGGCGCTTCTGCTTTGGCGACGCCGTGACGCTCGCCGACATCTGCCTGGTGCCCCAGCTGGTCAATGCGCGCCGCTTCGGTGCCGATCTGCGCTGGCCCCGGCTGCTGGCGATCGAAGCGGCCTGCCTGGCGCTTCCCGCCTTTTCCGATGCCGCGCCCGAGCGGCAGGCGGATGCCGAGTGACGATGTAGCGAGACGGAGAGGTTGATGTCCCGAGTTCGAACCCTGTTCCGCACGACGGCGTTGGCGGCGATCGCCGGTTTGATGTCCGCACCTCTCACCGCCCTCGATGCGCGCGAAGGCGCGACGACGGTGAAGCAACAGCAGCCGCGCAAGCCCGCGCGCGCCGAGCGCCGGCCCAACGTCCTGCTGATCATGGCCGACGATCTTGCGCCGCGCCTGGGCAATTACGGCGCGCCGGTGCGCACGCCCCATATCGACCGGCTCGCCCGGCAGGGCGTCAGCTTCGACCGCGCCTATTCGCAATTCCCGTGGTGTGCGCCGAGCCGCGCGTCGATGCTGACCGGGACCCGGCCGGACACCACGCGGGTCAAGGACCTGAACACGCCGTTTCGCGCCGCGCTGCCCGACATCCAGACGCTGCCGCAATATTTCCGGTCCAACGGTTATTTCTCCGGCCGCGTCGGCAAGATCTTTCACCAGGGCGTCCCTGCGGGGATCGGCGAGGCGGGGCCGGACGACACCCAATCCTGGGACAAGGTGGTCGATCCGCGCGGGCGCGACCGCGATGCCGAGAACGGCCGGCTGGTCGATCTGACGCCGGGCATCCCCTATGGTTCGGCGATGGCCTATCTCGCCGACGAGGGCGAGGATGGCGAGCAGACCGACGGCAAGGTCGCGAGCGAAGCGATCGCGATGATCAAGGCGAACCGCGACAGGCCCTTCTTCATCGGGGTCGGCTTCTATCGCCCCCACGTGCCCGAGGTGGCGCCTAAGCGCTATTTCGACCTGTACCCGCTCGACACGATCCGGATCGAGAAGCAGGATCCGGCGATGCTCGCGCGGGTGCTCCCGGCGAGCAAGGCGTGGACCCCCGACAATTTCGCGATGACGCCCGATCAGCAGCGCGAGATGATCCGGTCCTACTATGCCGCGACGAGCTTCATGGACGCGCAGGTCGGGCGCGTGCTCGACGCGCTCGACGAACTGGGGCTCGCCGAGGACACGATCGTGGTCTTCACCAGCGATCACGGCTTCATGCTCGGCGAGCATGGCCAGTGGATGAAGAACATCCTGTGGGAACCCTCGGCGCGCGTGCCGCTGATCGTCCGGGTGCCGGGCCGCGGCAAGGCGGCGGGCAAGCGATCGCCGCGCACGGTGGAGCTGCTCGACATCTATCCGACATTGGTCGAACTCGCGGGACTGCCGGGCTATGCGCGCAACGAGGGCAAGAGCCTCACGCCGCTGCTCGCCCGCCCCGACGACCGGCAATGGGCCAAGCCCGCGCTGTCGCAGGTGCGCGGCGGGCGCAGCGTCCGCACCGAACGGTGGCGCTATACCGAATGGGAGGGCGGCAAGCTTGGCCGCGAACTCTACGACCATTCGCGCGATCCCGGCGAGTTCGACAATCTGGCCGACGATCCGCGCCACGCCGCGACGGTGGCCAAGCTGCGCGCGATGCTGCCGCAGGGGCCGGTCGAGGTGCGGTCGAAGCCCGTCGCCTACGATGCGGTGCGCGACTGCACCTACTTCCCGCGCCAGCCGGCGCCCGCGCCAGGCAAGGCACCCGCATCGGGCGGCGACGGCATGGCCGGGCTGCAGCGGTGCGAGGCACTGGACCCCTGATTTCCCGGAACGACGCCACGAAGGATTGACCGATGGCTGCGAAGCAACGACGCATGAAGATCAAGGCCGCGCTTTTTGCCGCCGTCGCGGCCGCCCTCGCGGCGCCGGTGGCTCAGGCGCAGAGCGGAGCGCCCAGCACGCAGCAGGCGCCGCGCAGCGACAAGCGGCCCAACATCATCCTGATCCTGGCCGACGACATGGGCGTCGAGACGGTCAACGCTTATGGCGGCGAGTATTTCACCCCCAGTCTGGATCGGATGGCGCGCGAGGGGCTGCGCTTCGACAATGCGCACGCGACTCCGCTTTGCTCGCCATCGCGCACCCGGTTGATGACCGGAATCGAGAACCACCGGAATTACGAGGCGTTCGCCTATCTGGCGCCCGGCCAGCGGACCTTCGGCAATATGCTGAAGGATGCCGGCTATGCGACGGGGATCGTCGGCAAGTGGCAGCTTTCGGGCAACGGGTTCGACGGGCGCAACGGCATCAGCCCCGAGCAGGCCGGGTTCGAGGAAAGCGCGCTGTGGCAACTCAAGGCGCTCGACGCCAAGGGATCGCGCTACTGGGGGCCGACCCGCGTGATCAACGGCAAGACGCGGATCGACGAGGAAGGCTTCGGCCCCGATCGCGACCAGGCATTCGCGCTCGATTTCATCGAGCGGCACAAGGACCGGCCCTTCTTTCTCTACTATCCGATGGCGCTGGTGCACGATCCCTTCGTCCCGACGCCGGCGTCGATGGCGAGCAAGGGCGACAAGGACCGGTTCGCCGGCATGATGACCTATATGGACGCACAGGTCGGGGCGTTGCTTGCCAGGCTCAAGGAGCTGGGGCTCGACGAGAATACGATCGTCATATTCACCGCCGACAACGGCACCAATCGCAAGATCACGAGCACGCGCAACGGTACCGATGTGCGCGGCGGCAAGGGGCTGCCCACGCTGACGGGAACGCATGTGCCGCTGATCGTCCGTGCGCCGGGCCGCGTGGCCGCGGGCGGCGTCACATCCGCCCTGTTCGACTTTCTCGACTTCGCCCCGACCTTCGCCGAATTCGCCGGGGTGAAGCTGAAGCCCGGCAGCAGCGACGGCGTCAGCCAGGCGACGGTGATCACCGGCAAGGCGCCGGGCGTCCGCGACTCGATCTTCATGCACTACGACCCGCATTGGGTCGCCCGCCCGGCGCGCTTCGTCTTCGACACCGCGCGCAAGCTCTATGCCGACGGGCGTTTCGTCGCGCTGGACCCGGCGCGCGGCGTTGAGACCGAGATTCCTGCGGAGCGCATGACGGGGGCGGACCGCGCCCGCCGCGCCGCGTTCGAGAAGATCCTGCGCGAGACGCCGGACGTCCCGTTCAGCAAGGAGCGCTTCCCGATGTGCGTCAACCGGCCGTCGCGCGATCCCAAGCTTCCCGCGATCGAGGCGGGATGTGCGCCATCCACCGGCGCCATGGGTGAGGATTCCTGACCGTGCAGGTTCAAGATCGCACGGCCGGACGAACTGGAGAGCTGTAATGTCCCGTATCCGCGTCAGCCTGTTATGCGCCGCCCTTGGTCTCGCGAGCGTCGCTGCGCCGCTCCCCGCGCGGGAGGCGTCCGCACCGGCCAAGGCCCCTGCCAAGGACGCAGTGCCCGTCGCAGCCAAGCCGAAGAACGTGATCTTCATGATCGTCGACGACCTGCGCTACGACGGCCTGGGCTTCCTCCAGCCCCAGCTGCGGACGCCCAATATCGACCGCATGGCGCGCGAGGGCACCTATTTCCCGAACACCGTGGTCACCTCCGCGCTGTGCTCGCCCAGCCGGGCGACGATCCTGACCGGCGAGACCGCGCGCAATCACCGCATCGTCGACAACAACCATTCGTCGGAGGCGGGACTGACCTTCTTCCCCGCGCTGCTGCAAAAGGCCGGCTACCAGACGTCGTTCATCGGCAAATGGCATATGGGGAATGACGACGACAATCCGCGCCCCGGCTTCGACAAATGGGTGAGCTTTCGCGGGCAGGGCGCCTATTTCCCGACCACCGGCATCCCGGCGGCAGCCGCTGCGGCGGGCAAGCGCAACATGCTCAACGTCGATGGCAAGCCGGTCCCGCAGGCGGGCTATATCACCGACGAGCTTACCGATTATGCGATGAACTGGCTGGACAAGGAGCGCGACCAGTCCAAGCCCTTCTTCCTCTATCTCAGCCACAAGGCGGTGCATTCGGACCCGCTGCCCGCGCCGCGCCATCGCGGCCAGTATGACAAGGTGACGTTCGCGATCCCCGACACCGCCGCGGACACGCCCGAGAACCGCCGCGGCAAGCCGATGTGGGTCCATAACCAGCGCAACACCTGGCACGGGATCGATTTCTTCTACAACTCCGACATGAAGATGACGGAGTATCTGCGCTATTACTACGCCACCCTGTCGGCGGTGGACGACAGCCTGGGGCGCATCTTCGACTATCTCAGGAAGAACAAGCTCGACCGTGACACGATGGTCGTGTTCACGTCCGACAACGGCTTCCTGATCGGCGATCACGGGCTGATCGACAAGCGCAACGCCTATCAGGGATCGGTGCGGGTGCCGTTGCTGGTATGGCAGCCGGGCAGCGTGCCCGCGGGCGCGACCAATCCGGGCCGGATCCGCAACCTCGACTATGCGCCGACCTTCCTCGACCTCGCGGGCGTCCAGCGTCCCGCCAATTTCGAGGGCAAGAGCGCGCTTCCGCTGATCACCGGCAAGCTCGCCGCGAAGGACTGGACGCCGCAGGACTTCGTCTACGAATATTATTGGGAATGGAGCTTCCCGATGACGCCGGGGACGTTCGCGATCCAGCGCGGCGACATGAAGTATATCCAATATTACGGCGTCTACGACACCGACGAGCTCTACGACCTTGCCCGCGATCCGGACGAGCGCAACAACCTGATCAACGACCCGGCCTATCTCGAGCGCAAGATCGAGCTGCGCAAGGCGCTGTTCGCGCAGCTCGCCGATCGCGAGGGGCGGCATACCATCCCTTATGGCCAGCGGCTTGCGATCGGCAGCGTGCGCCGCAGCCGGACCGGCCCCGGCGCCGCGCCATTCCCCGAGGAATGGCTGGTCGAGCCCAATCGCGCCGACCGGCTCGACGACATCCTCCCCGACAGCCCGGCCAAGCAGAAGGCGAAGGCGGAAGGCCGCCCGTTCATGCCGGTGGCGCGGCTGGGCCAAGAGCGGCTGGACGAGAAATGAGCCGGGGGATCAACCGCCGCGGGGTGATCGGCCTCGCCGCCGCCGCGACCCTTGCCACGCGCGCCGCCGCCGCGCCGGGCGATCGGCCGAACATCCTGTGGCTGGTCAGCGAGGACAACAACCCGCTGATCGGCGCCTATGGCGACCGGCTCGCGCATACGCCGGCGATCGACGCGCTGGCGCGCAAGGGCGTGGTCTATCGCAACGTCTATTCCAACGCGCCGGTCTGCGCGCCGTCGCGCTTCGCGATCCTGACCGGCATCTATCCCGAGAGCTGCGCGCCCGCGAACCAGATGCGCGCCAGCGCCAGACTGCCCGAAGGTTTCCGCACCTATCCCGAGCTGATGCGGGCCGCGGGCTATTTCTGCACCAATGCCAGCAAGACCGACTATAATTGCGACGTCGACCCCAAGGCGATCTGGGACGTGCAGGGGCCGCAGGGCCATTGGCGCAAGCGGCCGCCGGGCAAGCCGTTCATGGCGGTGTTCAACTACGAGACCACGCACGAATCCCAGCTGTTCAAGCCGACGTCCGGCCGGGTGACGCCGGACAGGGTGACGCTGCCGCCCTATCTGCCCGACACGCCTGGAATCCGGCAGGACTTCGCCAGCTACTACAACCTGATCGAGAAGATGGATGGCCAGCTGGCACAACGCCTCGCCGATCTCGAGGCGGACGGGCTGGCCGAGGACACGATCGTCTTCCACTATTCGGACAATGGCGGGGTGCTGCCGCGCTCCAAACGCTATTGCTATGACGAGGGGCTGCGCTGCGAGCTGATCATCCATGTGCCGCCCAAATGGCAGCACCTGATGCCGGCGAAACCCGGCAGCGTGATCGACAGCCCGGTGTCGTTCATCGATCTTGCGCCCACCGTCCTGTCGATCGCCGGCGCCGCGCAGCCGCCGCAGATGCGCGGCCGTCCGCTGCTCGGCAAGCGCGTCGGCGCGCCGCAGCGCCTGGCGTTCGGCATGCGCAACCGGATGGACGAGCGGATCGACTTTTCGCGTACCGTCACCGATGGCCGCTGGCGCTACATCCGCAACTATATGCCGCACCGGCCCTGGGGCCAGCATCAGGCCTATGAATGGCAGGCCAGCGGGTATCAGGACTGGGAAGCGGCGTATCGCGCAGGCGGGTTGAACGCCGCGCAGCGGCGGTTCTTCGAAACGAAGCCGTTCGAGGAACTCTATGACCTGCGCAGCGACCCGCACCAGATCGCGAACCGCGCCGGCGATCCCGCCGCGGCGCCTATCCTCAAGTCGATGCGCAGCGCGCTCTACGCGCACATGCTCGCGATCCACGACAACGGCTTCCTGCCCGAGGGGATGGCCGGCGAGGGCTATGTCGAGAGCCGCAATCCCGCCGTCTATCCGCTGAAGGCGGTGATGGCGCTGGCGAAGGCGGCCGCCGGTGGCGGAGCGGCGCGCCTAACTATGCTGCGCGCGCATCTCGCCAGTCCGGTGCCGGTGCTGCGCTACTGGGCGGCGACGGGGATGCTGATCCGGGGCGAGGCGGCGCGAAGCGAATTGGCGGCGTTGCAGACGATCATGCGCAGCGATCCCTCGCCGCATGTCCGCATCGTCGCTGCGGAGGCGGCCGCGCGGCTGGGTGAGGAAGAGGGCGTGCGCCTGCTAGCCGGGATCATCGACGCGCCGCCGTCGTGGCAGGTCCAACTCCAGGCGATCAACGCGCTGACGTTCACCGGCGAGGCGGCGAAGGCGGTGCTCGACACGGTTCGCCGTGCGGCGCGGATCGAGCAGGACCAGGACTATGTCCGTTCGGCGGGCCGGTATCTCGAGGCGGTGCTGACCGGCAGCTACACGCCCGCTACGCCGATCTTCGAACTGGAGCGGATGCGGCAGCGTCTGGGCGGCCCGGGCGGCGCGGCGCCGGGACGGAATTGAGCGGAGAGGAAATGCCAATGATGACATCCTCCGGCCACGGCCGCCGCCGTACTTGCCTGACACTCATCGCGTTTGCCGCCACGGCACTGACGCCGCTCGCCGCCGCCGACGCCCGCCAGCGGCAGGACACGCGGCCGAACATCGTGGTGATCGTGCTGGACGATGTCGGCTTTTCGGACCTGGGCGCGTTCGGCGGGGAGATCCGCACGCCCGCGATCGATCAGCTTGCCCGCGACGGACTGCGCTACAACCGCTTCGACAGCAAGTCGGTCTGCTCGCCGACCCGTGCGGCGCTGCTCACCGGGCGCAATCCGCAGACGGTGCGGATGGCCGATCTGCCCGCGGCAAAGGTCGATCCCGCCGATCTGACCCGCGACCGTGGCGAGCTGCCGCAGAACGCTCAGACCATCGCGCAGGTTCTCCAGCGGGAGGGTTACCGGACCTATGGTCTCGGCAAATGGCATCTGGCGCCGGAGGACGAGGATGGCTCGCCCGGCCGCAACGGCTCATGGCCGCTGCAGCGCGGCTTCGACAGTTTCTATGGGTTTTTCCTCGGCTGGACCGATCAGTACCGGCCTGCGCTGATCGAGGGCAACCGGACGATCCCGACGCCGACGACAACGGGCTATCACTTCTCGGTCGATATCACCGACCGCGCGATCGCCGCGATGACGCCGGAGCAGGGCAGGGGAGCGAAGCCCAGATTCGTCTATCTCGCTTATGGTGCCGGCCATTCGCCGATCCAGGTGCCGCGTAGTTACATCGACGCCTATCGCGGCGTGTATGAAAAGGGCTGGGACGCGATGCGCGATGAGCGGCTCGCGCAGATGAAGCAGATCGGCATCGTCCCGCCGAATACGGTGCTGGCGCCGCGAAGCCCATCGGACCGGCGGTGGGAGGACCTCACCGACACGGAGAAGACGGTGTTCGCGCGGTTCATGGCGACCTATGCCGGCTTCCTCACCCATACCGACGAGCAGATCGGGCGGCTGGTCGCGCATCTCAAGGCGACGGGCCAGTATGACAACACGCTGATCGTGCTCCTGTCCGACAATGGCGGCGCGTCCGAGGCGGGGCAGAAAGGCTTTTTCGAGAAGCTCTATCGCCCCAATACGCTGACGCCGGAGCAGATGCTGGCGCGGCTCGACGAGCTCGGGACCGACAAGACGAATGCGGAATATCCGCGCCCTTGGGCGATGACGAGCGTCACCCCGTTCCGGCGCTACAAGGTCTGGCCGTATCTGGGCGGGGTACGCACGCCGCTGATCGTGAGCTGGCCGCGGACCATTCGCGATTCCGGCGCGATCCGGCGTCAATATGTCGATACCGTCGACCTCGCCCCGACGCTGGCGCAGGCCGCGGGCACGCGCTTCCCCCGTAGCCTGAACGGCGTTGCGGAGATTCCGGTGGCCGGCAAGTCGATCCTTGCGACGCTGCGTTCCGCCGCGGCGCCGAGCGCGCGCACCGTCCAGTATTTCGAGCTGCGCGGCAATCGCGCGATCACGCAGGGCAAGTGGCGGGCGGTGGCGATCCATCAGCCGGGCACCGACTTCGCCAAGGATCGCTGGCAGCTGTTTGACACGCAGGCGGACTTCGCCGAAGCGAACGACATCGCCGATCGCCACCCCGCCAAGGTCGAGGAACTGAAGAAGCTGTGGTGGAGCGAGGCGCGCAAGCACAGCAATCCGCCGCTCGCCGAGATGCCGGCACGGTTCCGGTCGCGCGAGCGTTTCGACGACAGCCCGGACCGGCAGGCAGTGCAGCCGGCGGCAGGAAACTGACGCCGGCGACCGATGCGGCTATGAGAAGTTCCATGAACGACACCGTGAGTTCTGAACCCGCCAACGATCGCGATTTCGCCGGCATGCGCCATATCGAGGGCGGCCGTTTCCGCATGGGCTCGGCGCGCTTCTATCCGGAGGAAGCGCCCGTCCGCACGGTGCGGGTCGATCCGTTCTGGATCGACGAGACGCCGGTGACCAATGCGCAATTCGCCCGCTTCGTGGATGCGACCGGACACGTCACCTTCGCCGAGATCGCGCCGGATCCGGCCGACTATCCGGGACTGGATCCGGCGCTGGCACTGGCCGGTTCAATGGTGTTCGAAAAGACCGCCGGCCCGGTCGACATGGACGATTTCTCGCAATGGTGGACGCTTCGGGCCGGTGCGGACTGGCGGCACCCGCTGGGGCCGGACAGTTCGATCGACGGGTTGGACGATCACCCGGTGGTCCATGTCGCCTATGCGGACGCGGAGGCCTATGCGCGCTGGGCGGGCAAGTCGCTTCCGACCGAGGCGGAATGGGAGTTCGCTGCGCGTGGCGGCGCCGACAGCGACTATGCCTGGGGGGACGAGCTCGCGCCCGGCGGCGCGATGCTGGCGAATTACTGGCAGGGGCGCTTCCCCTACGCCAACACGCTGCTCGACGGGTATGAGCGGACCTCGCCGGTACGGCACTATCCGTCGAACGGCTATGGCCTGTACGACATGATCGGGAATGTCTGGGAGTGGACGTCGGACTGGTTCGCGGTGCCGGGCGCGGCGGACCGCAAGCCGGTCAAGAAACAGGCCGGGGCCTGTTGCGCCATTCCCAATCCGCGCGGTGGGCGCGAGCGTGACAGCTACGACCCCTTCACGCCCCGGATACGCATCCCGCGCAAGGTGCTGAAGGGCGGATCGCATCTGTGCGCTGAGAATTACTGCCAGCGCTACCGGCCTGCTGCCCGCCACCCACAGCCGGTGGATTCGACCACCACGCATATCGGCTTTCGCTGCGTCGTTCGCGGCTAACCGGAACCCAGGGAACATCGCCATGTCCATTGCCGCTTGACAACGTTCCCGTCACCGATCAGTTTAGCGTTAAACAAGCGGACGGCAGGGCGGTGATTCGCCTTCCGTCCAGGGCCGGCAGAGCCACACAAAAGCTATAATTTTGGGGAGGTTGTATGAATCGTTCAGTCCAGTTCCATGTCGTTGCGTCCGCCTTTGCGCTCGCCGTCTCGCTGGCGGTGCCCGCACACGCGCAGGAGGGCCCTGCGGAGCCGCAGGCCGAGGCGCCCGCTCCCGAGGATACCGGCGAGATCATCGTGACCGCGCAGAAGCGCGCCGAGCGCTTGCTCGACGTGCCGCTGGCGGTGACCGCGGTTACCGGCGACGCGCTTGCCGACCGTCAGATTTCGGATACCAACTCGCTGGTCCAGGCGGTGCCGTCATTGAGCTTCCAGCAGGGCGCCAACCCGACCAACACCAGCTTCCGCATCCGCGGGATCGGCACTTCGCTGTTTGGCCAGGGAACCGAATCCTCGGTCTCCACCGTGGTCGACGGCGTCGTCGCCGTGCGTCAGGCGCAGGGTTTCTCCGACCTTGCCGATATCGAGCGGGTCGAGATCCTGCGCGGACCGCAGGGGACGCTGTTCGGCAAGAACGCATCCGCCGGCGTGATCAGC
>FUFK010075939.1_pt1 | contig 15934 bp, 11 predicted proteins | sample 1021851 | NCBI WGS metagenome assembly FUFK01 (sample SAMEA51879418, study PRJEB19060) | metagenome | reverse complement strand
ATGCGGTCCAAAAGAACATGGAAATTGAATTCGAGCGGAATCGTGAGCGCTATCAGTTCCTGAAGTGGGGACAACAGTCATTTGAACAGTTCCGTGTTTTTCCCCCGGGGGTGGGGATTGTCCACCAGGTCAACCTGGAACATGTGGCCCAAGTGGTTCAAATGCGGGATGGCCTTTGTTTTCCTGATACGCTGGTTGGTACCGATTCTCACACGACAATGGTCAATGGTCTTGGCGTGATGGGTTGGGGAGTCGGCGGAATCGAGGCCGAATCAGTGATGCTCGGTCAGCCTGTTTCGATGTTGATTCCGGAAGTGGTTGGCTTTCGCCTCTTAGGGCAGTTACGGGAAGGGGTGACGGCGACCGACCTGGTTCTGAGGATTGTAGAGATGTTGCGTCAGAAAGGAGTGGTAGAGAAATTCGTCGAGTTTTTCGGGACCGGACTTTCTGCCCTGCCTCTTGCGGACCGTGCCACCGTGGCCAACATGGCTCCGGAATATGGTGCAACTATGGGATTTTTCCCGATCGATTCTGAAACCCTGAATTACCTGAGAAATACCGGTCGGCCGGAAGAATTGGTCCAAAGGGTTGAGATTTATTCCAAAGAACAGGGACTGTTCCGAACCGAATCCACTCCTGATCCGGAATACAGTGACCTTCTCGAATTAAACCTGGAGAGTGTCGAACCCGCACTTGCAGGGCCGAAACGTCCCCAGGACCGGGTTCCCCTGAACTCAATGCAGAGTACCTGGAAGAAGACCCTTCAGGCCCCGATGAAGGATCGTGGTTTTGAACTCGAATCTTCACAGCTTGAGTCCTCGGTAAATTTGAAAGATACGGGGGCTTCTCTCAAACATGGCTCAGTCGTGATTGCTGCCATCACCTCCTGTACCAATACCAGTAATCCTTCCGTGATGATGGCCGCAGGATTGCTCGCCAAAAAAGCCGTGGAAAGAGGACTACGTCCCAAAAATTGGGTGAAAACTTCTCTCGGTCCGGGATCCAGAGTGGTNACTGATTACCTTGATGCCGCGGGTCTGAGTCAGCCTCTGGAAGAACTCGGTTTTCACACGGTAGGTTATGGATGTACCACCTGTATTGGAAATTCTGGACCGCTGGATGATGAAATCGTGAATGCAATTCAGGAAGGAAGCCTGGTCACCACTTCAGTCCTTTCCGGAAACCGCAACTTTGAGGGCCGTATCAGCCCCCATGTGAAAGCCAATTACCTGGCCAGTCCTCCTCTGGTAGTTGCTTACTCTCTNGCAGGTACGGTGGACATCGACCTCAATTCGGAGCCCTTGGGAAGTGATCCAAACGGCAATGAAGTCTTCCTTAAGGACATCTGGCCTTCTTCAGAAGAAATTGCTTCGGTTCAGAACCAGATCNGCCGAGAAATGTACCAGCAGGAGTATGGCAGTGCCGATCAGCATTCACCCCTCTGGAATACCATTGATGCTCCATCAGGAAGCGTTTATGAATGGGACGATGATTCGACCTACATCCAAAATCCACCGTTTTTTCAAGGCATGTCAATGGAGCTCAATGAGATCAAAGACATCAACAGCGCAAGGGTTTTGGTGAAGGTTGGAGATTCGGTGACGACGGATCATATCTCTCCTGCAGGTGCCTTTGCCCAGGATACTCCTGCAGGAAAATACCTCAGGGAACGTGGGGTTGAGCAGAAAGATTTCAATTCCTATGGGTCACGAAGGGGGAATGACCGCATCATGACCCGCGGGACTTTTGCCAATGTTCGTTTAAGAAACCAGATAGCTCCGGAAACCGAAGGAGGTTTCACCCGACATCTGGATAGCGGAGAGGAGATGAGCATTTATGAGGCATCGCTGCGATACCGGGAATCAGGAACTCCATTGATCGTGCTTGCAGGAAAAGAATATGGAAGCGGGTCTTCAAGGGACTGGGCAGCCAAAGGGACGTTCCTGCTTGGTGTCAAAGCGGTGGTGGCCACCAGTTATGAGCGCATTCACCGTTCCAACCTGGTCGGTATGGGAGTTTTACCACTCCAGTTCATCGACGGGGCGACCCATGAATCCCTGGGGCTGAGTGGAGAAGAGTCCTACTCGGTGATCGGTCTCAGTGATTCGATCCAGCCAGGACAGGAATTGATCCTGAAAGCCGACGGGAAAGAAATTCCGGTGCTCTGCCGTCTCGATACGCCAGTGGAGATTGAATACTATCGTAANGGTGGGATCCTGCACACCGTTCTTCGGAATTTTCTGAAGCAGAACTGATGAGACACAGGGATTGAAATGAGTGACGTCTTATTGCTGAACATGGATGGTCAGCCACTCACCCTCTGGCCCTTGAGTACGATTTCATGGCAGCAGGCCATCAAGGCTCATTTCCTGGGTAAGGTCAAGATCCTCAAAACCTACGATGACTGGATATGCCGCTCACAGCATTTGGCGATGCCCATGCCGAGTGTGGTGATGATGTCCCGCTACCGTCCCCATGCAGGAAAAGTCAATTTCACCCGCCGAAACATCTACCTNCGGGACGGTTTTAAATGCCAGTACTGCCTCAAAATTCTCAGCACGGAACAGTTAACCATCGATCACGTGATCCCCAAAAGTAGAGGAGGGGGAACCCGTTGGGACAATGTTGTGGCTGCCTGTCATCGATGTAACCTGCGAAAAGGGGCGAGCATCGAAAAGCCTGTAAAAAAACCCTACGAACCGAATTATTGGAAGATGGTCGAATTGGCCAAGTCCCTTCCGCTCAGAATCCCGGATCCGCAGTGGCAGGACTACCTNCAATGGCCTGAAGATCTGATCAAGGTTGTCCGGGCCAAAGCNGCTTAGTCNTTTCNCTAGAATTAAAGCATGCTGGTTTTCTGAAAAAAGCATGCTCCTTCCCTTCAAGAATCCACTTCGTAAATTTCGTTCTATCCCAGGAAGATTCTGGGATCTATAAAATCTTTATTGGAAAGAAATCCGATCTTTGAGTTGTTTCAAAATCATGATTTTGACCCACACCCATNAGGAGAGGAGGGACGCTTTTGTGTTCGGTGAGGGGAAAGATTTACGAAAGTATTAGGCTCGTTTTTAAGAAGAAAAAGCTCAGGGACTAAGTTTCCCGCCTTTCGAAATCCTGCATAAAATCAGCCAGAGCTTTCACCCCTTCCAAGGGCATCGAGTTGTATATCGATGCNCGGATTCCTCCTACATCCCGATGTCCTTTTAGGGCATAAAGTCCTTCGTTCAGGGACTGTTCGAGGAATCTTTTTTCCATTTCATCGTCATCAAGGCGAAAGGTGACGTTGCAGATGGAACGGTTTTCGGGATCAGCCACCGCCTTGTAAAGTTTAGAATGATCAAGCACATCATAAAGCAGATTTGATTTTTCCCGGTTCCGTTGTTCCATGACTGCGACTCCACCCTGCTTTTCTACCCAACGAAGCATTTTCAAAGTGACGTAGATAGAAAAAACACTGGTGGTNTTGGCCAACGAACGTTGTTCATGGGCAAGCTGGTAATCCAGCAGTTTGGGAGTTTGAGGCAATGCGAGTCCCAGTAGGTCCTCCCGCACCAGGACCAATGCCAATCCTGACGGGCCAAGATTTTTTTGCAGACCGGCATAGACCAGTCCGAACCTGGAGTAATCCTCTTTCCTGGAGAGGATGTCGGAAGTTGAGTCACTCACCAGGGGCACTTCCCCGGTATCGGGATATTCCTGCCATTGGGTGCCGTAGAGGGTGTTATTGGAAGTCAGATGGACGTAACTCGTTTCAGGATCCAGGACTTCCTCCCATTCAGGAATTTTCCGGAATCCCGAAGGCTTTCCATCAAGAGCAACCCGGGTGCTTCCGAATTTCCGCGCTTCTTCTTCAGCAAGCACACCCCATTTTCCGGTGATCAGATAGACTGCCGAACGTTTTTCTTTCCTGGCCATCAGGTTCAGCGGAACGGCAGAGAATTGCATCTGAGCTCCGCCATGCATGAAAAACATGACATGGCTCGAACCCAACCCGGTCAGTCTGCGGAAAATGCTTTCGGTTTCTTCCAAAATCTCCAGAAAAGGTGGGGCNCGGTGACTGATTTCGATGATGGAGGCTCCATGACCCTGGTAATCGAGCATTTCCTGCTGCACTTCTTCCATCACTTCGGTGGGCAGCATCGCCGGGCCGGCACCAAAATTATATACCCTTTGGCTCATTGAATGATTCTTCTATTGAGGTTTACTGTCTTCTTCCAGCCACTCATTCAACAGCCGACGGGCTATTGAATCCCTGCGGGGCAGGCGGAACGTTTGATCTTCCGGGGATTGCTTCAATTCCTCCCTGGAAAACCAACGTGCCGATTCAAGTTCTTCGGTGTTTACCTTAACGGTCTGACCAGCTAGGGCGCTGCATCGGAATCCAAGCATCAGGGAAGCAGGAAACGGCCAGGGTTGGGATGACTGGTATTCTGGCCTTTCGACTTCGATCCCGGCTTCTTCCCTGACTTCACGTACCACTGCGTCTTCCAGGCTTTCTCCGGGTTCGACAAAACCGGCCAGGATCGAATGCATTCCTGCCGGCCAGCGTGACTGTCTCCCGAGAACCACGCGGTCGCCGTCCTCGACGAGCATGATCACGGCCGGGTCGGTTCTTGGAAACTGGGAAAATCCACAGGATTCGTTGATACATTTTTTTTGATGCCCCGCATCCAAAATCCGGGTTGCTTCACCGCAACGGGGACAGAAGCGGCTGGATTGATGCCAATGACACATTCCTCGCGCGTATGCCAGCAGTGCTCCTTCCTCCGGGGGAAGCAGGCCAGCCAGGGACCTTAGGTCTTCAAATTTTCCTTCCAGGGAGGCCGGAGGATTTTGAAGTTCGGAGCAATCGTAAGCAAAATAGGCTTCTCCATCCAGCATGCCCAGAAAAATACATTCATCCGGGTCGGCGTGTATGTCTGTGGAGAATCTCGGGAAAAGGGCTTCTTGACGGTCATCCCCCCGAATCAGATTTTTTCCCTGCCAGAGGGGGATGCAGCTACTTTTGCCCGGACGCAGTTTTTTCTGAATCCAGTCCGGTTCCCTGCGCAAATGGGCGGCCCGATCTAGCCTGATGCTGGAGTAGGTGTTCACTTCAGAAAAACCTGCTTTCAGGAACGCGGCCTCAATACCAGAGTGGCCTTGACGCTTTCTTTACGGTTGTCACGGATGTAATCAAGGGTGATCACTTCTCCAGCTTTACGGGTTTCAATCTGTGCCGCCAGTTCTTCCATCGTTCTCACCGGCTGTTGGTTCACATGGGTCAGGATATCTCCGCCCCAGGGGACCTGATACCTCCCTACCACCACCTGCCGGGTTGCNCCGCGCAAACCGGCTTTCGCCGCGGTTGCTCCACGCACGACCCTTGAGATCAGCATCCCTTCNGGAATNTCGAGTCCCAACCTTCGGAGGTAGACGGTTGGAATCGGTTCCACTCCGAGCCAGGGTCTGCGCACATAACCGTATTTGAGGAGATCCGGAATGATGCGTTTGGCAGTGTTGCTCGGNACCGCGAATCCAATGCCGACACTNCCNCCAGCTCCGATGATGGCAGTGTTGATGCCGATCACCTTACCTTCCGAGTCCAAAAGGGGGCCTCCGGAGTTTCCGGGGTTGATCGCTGCATCGGTCTGGATCACCCCTTCGATCTTTCTTCCGTTCCTGGCTTCGATGGTTCTGCCGAGAGCNCTGATGATTCCNGTGGTCANGGTCAGTCTCAGACCNAAGGGATTCCCCAGGGCAAGTACCTTCTGCCCCACCACGATATCACTTGAATCGGCAAAACTGAGCACGCTGTATTGGTTGCTTGGCGCATCGATTTTGAGAACCGCAAGGTCATTGTTGGGGTCGGTCCCAATCAGCTTTCCCGGCCACTGGCTGTTGTCGGCAAGGGTGACGATGAGCTTGCTCGCGTTTTCCACCACATGGTAATTGGTGAGAATCGTGCCGGAATCATTGATCAAAAAGCCTGTGCCCGAACCGGACTCGCTAGGAACCGGACGGTAGAAAAAATCATAGTTGACCCCGATGTTACTGATGTTCACCACGGCCGAACTTTTTTGTTGATAAATGCGGATGTTTTCCTTTTCTTCCTCAGAAAACCGTGAAACTCCAAAAACTGAGTTCGAAAGGGCAATCAACAAAAACATCATGAGCAGCAGACTAAGGAAGAGCCTGTTTCTAGGATACATAAAACCTCTAATTCAATTTGGGTTAAGGCATTTACCTCACTGATTCTAACCGAGTTCACTCATTTTATACAGATGCAGCTTTGGGATAGATGTCAGGCTGGCTATCGCTCTGGTTTTGGGAATGCTAAAATGACTTGGTCTGAACCAGAAGGAATATGCGTAATTTTTAGGCGTGACTGCTTCTGAAACACAACGTTTTTTGATGAATCAACTTCAGTCCAAAGAGAATCATCCTGTTCTGGCCCTGACCATGGGGGATCCCAATGGAATTGGTGCGGAAGTGATGTTGAAAGCNCTGGANCNNCTGTCTCCGATCAGAAATTGGAAGCCGCTGATATTTGGTGATTTCAGGGTTCTGGAAAAAGTCCGCNANAANCTCGGGCTTGACCTGGATTTGTTGAAGAAGGATCCGGAAACTGTCCCCGAGATGCAGCANGAAATGGAAACCCAGATTCCGGTTTTGGATTTAGGAGAGCAATCAAACGAATGGCAGCCTGGAACATGCAGTCGTTGGGGAGGGGAATCCGCGTTCNGATTTTTAAACACGGCCATTCAATGGACACAGCAAGGCCGTGCCGATGCGATTGTAACTGCCCCGCTGAACAAGGAAGCTTTGAAAAAAGCTGGCCATGATTACCCTGGNCACACCGATATTTTGGCAGAGGTTACTGGTCATCCCAGGGCGTGGATGATGCTCGAATGCGAGAAACTACGGGCGGTGATGGTCACCCTTCACATGAGCATGAAAAATGTTCTGGAACAGCTTTCACCCTCAATGATTCTAGAAACGATTGAAGTCACGGATCAGGCTTTGAAAAGGATGGGCTATGATCTTCCAAGAATCGGGGTTGCCGGACTCAACCCCCATGCAGGGGAAAACGGGATGTTTGGAGACGAGGAAANGNNTACNATNNNTCCTGCGATTGAAGAAGCNAAACAACANGGTNTTCTAACTTCGGGNCCCTATTCTCCAGACACGATCTTCCTCCGTCACCAGGCCGGNGAATTCGATGCAGTGGTTGCCATGTACCATGATCAGGCCTTAGTTCCTTTAAAACTGATAGGATTTGGAAAATCCGTGAACATCACCCTCGGTCTCCCCTTGATCAGAACCTCAGTGGATCATGGAACGGCATTCGACAGAGCCGCCACTTTCAATTCGGATTCCTCATCGATGGAGGCAGCCATCCAATCAGCCCTCAGGCTTTGCANAAACTCAATCGTTGCGGGAGACGCGAATTGATTCCTGATCGTTGGGTTGGGAAGGTTCAGGGAAGACTTTCTGGATCAACATCGTTTTTCGNGCAATCTCCCTGAAAACCGGTGCAGCCACAACTCCTCCGTAAAGGGATTTTCTGGGGTTGCGAATCAAAACCAGGATACTGACCCGGGGATCCTTTGCCGGAGTAAAACCACCAAAAGAAGCAACATATTGAGTTTTTGAGTATCGACCCAGCTTGGGGTCATAAACCTGACTGGTCCCTGTTTTTCCTGCCACCTGATACCCTTCGATCGAGGCCCGTCTTGCCGTTCCTCCTTCCTGGGTAACGGAAATCATGAATTCCCGTACCAAATCCGCCACCTGGGGTTCAATAATCCTTTTTGATTCTTTTGGACCGAAACGGTAAGACTCGGAGCCTCCGGGTGGATCAATCTGCTTCAGAGAATTTCCTGTTGCATCGATGGCATGCTGGACCGTGAAGGGGGTGACCAGCTTTCCCCGGTTGGCAAAGACGTTGATCGCCACCAGCATCTGCAATGGTGAAACAAGTATTCCTTGACCGAAAGAAATGCTGGCATGATCAACTGCGGTCCATTTTTTCGCGGGCAGTAGTTTTCCTGGAGCTTCNGCAGCCAGTCCGGAATCGGGCCTGGANCCAAAACCAAAGTTTTTGATGTAATCTTGAAAAACATGGGGGCTAAGCCGCATCCCGATTTTAGCCGCGCAGATATTGGAGGATTTCTTCAGGACCTGTAAAAGGCTCAGTTGCTGNTGTTTTTTGACATCCCGGATACGGTGTCCACCGACTTTATACTCGCCGTTTTCGCAATCGAAATTTTGATCTACCGAGATCAATCCTTCACTCAAGGCTGCGGAAAGGGTAATGATTTTGAAGGTCGATCCGGGTTCGTATCCTGAGGTCACAGCCCGATTCAGGAAGTGGGCACGGCTGAACTGACGGTATCGGTTCGGGTCAAACCCGGGATAGCTCGCTACTGCCAGGATCGCACCGCTGGAAGAATCCATCACGATCGCGGTTCCCCGATCGGCCTGAGCCTCGATCACTCCCTGGGCAATGTGTTTTTCTGTCAGATGCTGGATTCTGCTGTCAATGGTTAATTGGAGTGAAAACTGTTCCGGGGGGCGCTCCGGATAACCTTTAAGCGGAACGGTCCGGTAGGTACCTTCCTTCTCGACGATATATCCCTGAGGTTTCCCTTTGAGCAGCGATTCATATTGATATTCCANNCCCTCCAATCCCTGCGAATCGATACCGGTGAATCCNAGCATTTGCCCGCCTTCGTTGCGTTGGGGATAGTAACGTCTGAATTCATCAACAAATCCTATTCCTTTTGGCAATTGCTTTTCCAANGCCTTGGCGAGTTCGGGGTCGATTCTCCGTTTGAGCCAGACGAAGGAACGNTTGCTGGAAAGNNTCCGTTTCAGTTTGTGATAGGAAAGCCCGAGCCGTGGGGCAAGGATCCGAGCCGTTTGCTGGGCCGATTCAAGTTCCTTTGGGTTGGCGTAAAGGGACTTGACCGGAATCGATATGGCCAGGATGCGTCCATTCCGGTCGGTGATTCTTCCCCGCTTGGGCTCCAAAACCACCGTCCNCTGTTGCTGGGACTGGGCCAGTTTTTCCAAGTGTGCACCTTCCAGAACCTGGAGTTGAAAACTCCTTCCGAGGGCGATCACCAGGGAAACGGCCACCAACCCCACAATCGTCAGCAGCCTGATTTTAAAACTGTAGATCATTCCTGAATTTCACGGACTTGGTTCAGGCTTACAAAACGCGGAGGATGCTCAGGCGGTTGAAGTTGCATCAGTGACGAAGCCANACGTTCCAGTCTTTTGGGGCGGGTCAGGTAGTCGATTTCAACTTCGAGCAATTCAATCCGGTAAAGCTGGGACGCATGCTGTTTCGTCAACTGGTCCACGTCCATGGCAATACCGCGGTAGTTCATCCATTGCCAGAGGTAAAACAGACACCCCATGGTGATCAGAAAACCCAGCATCATCATTGTGTAGAATGACTGCATTGCATCCCAGAAAACTGCAGGAATGTATTTCCAACGGAACTGTCCGCTCAATGAACGGGCTCGGTTCGGGAAAAAGGTTTGCTCCATCTTAAGGGCTTGAAGGGAATCTATTTTGATGAGAAGCTTTCACTAAAAAAATCATTTATTGAACACCTCAAAGATCTAATTCTGCAACAAATGGTCCAAAAGAATTTTTGCCTGAATTTGTCTCCAGGAGCCNGCNTGTGATCGGCGGTTGGTCCTGGTTCGCCATTGCCGTNGGAGGAGGAGCCGGAGCGGTGGCGCGCTTTATGGTGGCACGGCAGATGGGGCACTGGCTTGGAACTTACCTGCCTTACGGAACTCTGACGGTGAATGCCCTGGGATCCTGGATGCTGGGATTTTTANCGGTGTATCTGATGGATCGACCTGAGGTCAGCCCGCTGATAAGATTGGGATTGGCGGTGGGCTTNCTTGGAGCATTCACCACCTTTTCCACCTTCAGCTANGAATCGATGGTGCTGATCCAGGAGGGCGCCTTTGGACGGGCGTTGATCAGCATCGGTGCCAACCTCTTTTTGTGCCTGGGACTCTGTTATCTCGGAATGCTTTCGGCCAGGTGGTGATCAGGCGGCTTTTTCAATGGAGATTCGACAGGCTTCTCCGTTCAGATCCCAATCTTCTCCTTCNAGAACTGATTCACTGCTGAGGACGTTGGTCAGCGTTTCAGTTCGGATGAAATCCGAGTGGGTTTCGAGGGAAGATTCGAGCACCTTGGATCCCCGATAGCGGGTGACGATGCGGTCCATCACATCCAGATTTTTCTCCTTTCTCATGTTCTGGACCTTGTTGACGAACTCGCGGGCGAGTCCTTCCTGCATCAGTTCCTCGTTGATTTCGGTATCAAGGGCNACNGTGAGCAGGTTGTCGGTTTCCACTAATANACCTTCCTTCTGGTTGCGCTGAACCAGGATTTCCTCATTTTCAAAACGGGTGGGTTCCTGCTCCACCTCGAGTTCAATCGAACCCTGCTGAAGGTAATCCCGGATCTGNNCTGGGCTCATTGCTGCAATCGNCTGGGAAACGCTCTTCATTTTTTTCCCCATTCTGCGTCCGAGCAGTTTGAAATTCGCCTTCGCGCTCAGTTCGACCAGGTCTTTTTCATCACGGGAAATTTCCACTGATTTGACATTCAGTTCATCAGTGATCAATTCCCCAAGATCTTCCAAAATCCGCTGGGCTTCGGGAGTGGCAGTGATGAGGGTGATTTTCCGGAGCGGCTGGCGGATCTTGAGCTGATGCTTGGCCCGCAGAGCACGGCCCATTGTCACCGCGGAAAGGACCAGTTCCATGCGTTGTTCAAGATCGCTGTCCCGATTCATCTGTGCTTCTTTTTCCGGGAAAAGGCAGAGGTGAACGCTTTCAGGATCGCCAGGCTGTTTAAGTGCTCGATGGATGCCGTCGGCGATGAAAGGGACAAAGGGGGCGATCACCCGGCTCAAATTTCTCAAAACCTGGAACAGGGTCGCGTAGGCTTCCAGTTTGTCGGAACCCTGTCCTGCTTTCCAGAATCTCCTGCGGCTGCGGCGGATGTACCAGTTGGTTAAGAGGTCGATGAATCCGACGAAGGGCGCCACCGAGCGGTTGAGGTCATAGAGATCCATTTGNTTCCGNACCTCATCAATCANTCCGGCCAGCTTGGATAGGATCCAGCGGTCGAGAGGGTTGTTCCGCGGAAGTTCAAGATTTTCGCTGGTCGGTTCCCAACCGTCGATCCTGGCATAGGTTGTCAGAAAGGCCAGGGCATTCCAGAGCGGAAGCAACAGGGTCCTGGTTGTTTCCACCAGTCCCTTTTCCGAAAATCGAAGGTCTTCACCACGGACGGCAGGGCTGTTGAGCATGTAAAGCCGGATCGCGTCGGCTCCATACTGGTCCAGCATCTNTGTCGGATCGGGGTAGTTCTTGAGCCTCTTGCTCATCTTCTTCCCGTCTTCAGCCAGGATCAGCCCGTTGACGACACAGTTGTGAAATGCAGGTTTGTCAAAAAGAGCCTGAGCGATGACTACGAGGGTGTAAAACCAACCCCGGGTCTGGTCCAGTCCCTCGCAGATGAAATTGGCCGGGAAATTTGCCTCAAAAACTTCCTTGTTTTCAAATGGATAATGCTGCTGCCCGTAGGGCATCGAGCCCGACTCAAACCAGCAGTCGAGCACCTCCGTCACCCTCCGGTAGGTCTTTCCCTGGTGTTCAATCACCAACTGGTCAACATGCTGTTTGTGAAGATCGGGGACCTTGGTTCCGGATGCGTTCTCGAGTTCTTCGACGCTTCCGAAGCAAAGGGTGTCTCCGTCCTCACTTTTCCAGATCGGCAGGGGCGTGCCCCAGAATCGGTTGCGGCTGATCGCCCAATCCCGGGCGTTTTCAAGCCACTTGCCAAAACGTCCGTCGCGGATGTGGCCGGGAACCCAATGCACTTTGCGGTTGTGCTCCACCATCCTGTCCCGGAAGGATTCGACCTTGACAAACCAGGTGGAGATCGGTTTGTAGATCAACGGGGTATCGGTCCGCCAGCAGAAAGGATAACTGTGCTCCACGGTCTCCTGTCGGAACATCAGTCCCTTTTCCTTCAGTTTCTGGGAAATGGGACGGTTGGCTTCCATCACATTCAATCCTGCGATGAACTCCATGTCCTGCATGAAATTTCCCTCCTCATCCACCGGGTCGAAAATCGGAATTCCTTCGCGGTTGAAAATCCTCACGTCATCTTCACCGAAACAGGCGAGGTGGACGAGGCCGGTGCCGCTTTCATCGCTGACATACTCGTCGTTGTAAATTTTCCATGCGTTGTCGGAAGGCTTCCGTTTCTGCGCGAAATCGAACAGAGGCTCATAAGGCCGGCCTTTGAGGGCGGNTCCTTTCATCCTTTCTTCNATTTCATAACTTCCCTCCTCGAAGTACGTTTCNACNCNGCTTGCGACCAGGTGGTAACGGTCCCCGGTTTCCTTGTGAAGCAATCGAACGTATTCCAGCCCGGGACCTGCACAGAGCGCCATGTTGGAAGGCAGGGTCCAGGGGGTGGTGGTCCAGGCAAGGGCATAGGTGTTTTCCGCATCAAGCATCCGGAAACGTAATGTGACCGATGGATCCTGGGTGTCTTTGTAATTCAGGTTGGCTTCGAAGTTCGAAAGCGGNGTNGCGACTCTCCAGGAGTATGGAACNACCTTNACTCCCTCATANATCAGTCCCTTGTCCCAGAGTTGTTTGAAAACCCACCAGACCGATTCCATGAAATCGCGGTCCATGGTTTTGTAGTCATTTTCAAAATCCACCCAACGGGCCATNCGGTCCACGGTTTCTTCCCATTCCGCGGTGTAACGGAGGACGATCGAGCGGCAGGCTTCGTTGAATTTTCCGACNCCGNATTCNCGGATTTCTTCNGCACCATTCAGTTTCAGGTCCTGTTCCACTTCGTATTCCACCGGCAACCCGTGGGTATCCCAACCGAAACGCCGTTCGACCCGGAAGTTTCGCATCGTCTTGTAACGCGGGATGACGTCCTTGATCGTGCCTGCCAGCAAATGTCCGTAATGCGGAAGTCCCGTCGCNAACGGNGGGCCGTCATAAAAAATGAAAGGCCGGTCTTCAGGCCGCTGGTCGATGGATTTNTGGAAGATCTGTTCGTCACGCCAGAATTGGAGGATTTCCTTTTCAAGTTCAGGAAAGTGGATTTTGTTCGAGATTTCTTGCATTAAGGCTTAAAAGGGATATGGGAATAAAAAGGATGCTGCCGAAATTTCAAAGGCTAAAGCAAAGAAAGCAACAGAATGATGAAGGAAATCGCTAGCCAGGGATTGTCTGGACACAGTATGGGTCAACCCCATTTTATAACAGTATCCCTTCCTGCTGACAAGTGAGGGGATGGGAGCTTGTCGGTTCAACAAAAAATCCAAAACCAAAGAGGAAGCATGAAAATCCATAACGCGAGCTGCCTTTGCAGCGGGGTCCGTTTCAAGATCAGAGGAGAACTGCGTCCAGTGATTTACTGTCACTGCAGCCAGTGNCTGAAAACCCACGGGCATTTTGCAGCATATACTTCTGCTGTAAAAGAACAGATCGAGTGGCAAANCCAGGAAACCCTCTGCTGGTTTGATTCTTCCGAAAAAGCCCGGCGCGGATTCTGCGGAAAATGCGGAGCGAGCCTCTTTTATGAATTGAAAGGAGGAGCAGGCCTGAGCATCACCGCTGGTTCCATCGAAAGCCCCACAGGACTCCATGCGGCGGGACACATCTATTTCGAAAATCACTCGGACTATTACGAGGTCCTGGATCAGCTTCCAAAGTTCAGAGAGAACTCAAGCGAAGATTTTCCTGACTGNAAACCCTAAGGTATTTCCTCCTCGATGGCGCCTTCATGCACCCTCGAAAATGGAATCAAGCTGGAACATCCGAATCCGCCTTCCGCACTTCGTTGGTGGTTTCAGCAACTGATTCCGGCACTCTGCCATGAATGCCGCAGGGTGATCCGTGCAGAACANTTCGATGATCCGGCCGCGCCTTTCCTCTGCAACACTTGCCTGGAAAAACTGCCATGGTTCGAACCTCAGGGTCGCTGCCCTTATTGCGGGTTGGAAATCGAACCGGGCAGCAAAACTCCATGCAGCCATGGGGTTTCCCGCACTTGGCATCTNGACCGNCTCCGCAGTGCTTTTGTTTACCGGGGGATACTCCAGGACTGGGTTCTTTCCTTCAAGTTCGGAAGCAGGCAGTCTCTCTCATTCCTGCTCGGACGGCTTTTCGCCCTGGGGATGATCGGGCAGGGAGTGGAGAAAGACTTTTCCTGCATGGTCCCGATTCCCCTTCACCAAAAACGGCTCAGGTCCCGGGGATTTAACCAGTCCCTGTTGCTGGCCCATCAGCTTCTGAAAAACATCAAAGCCAAACCAAGTCTTCTNCGANCCAGGGTCCTGCGACGGGTACGGGAAACGATCCCGCAAACCGAACTGCCCTACCCGGAACGGCTGAACAATCCCGATGATGCCTTTGCTGTGGGAGATTCCGTGCCGCCTGGAACCATCCTGCTCATCGACGATGTGATGACCACAGGATCCACCCTCAATGCCGCCGCCAGAACCCTCAAAGCCTCGGGTGCAGAGCGGGTCTCCGCCTGGGTGCTTTGCCGTTCTGTGATTGGGAATGACATCAGGGATCTGATTCAGTGATCGTTAAAAACGGAAGATGATGAAATGCCGGACCCTTGTCATCTCNTCCTGACAAGGCTATCGTTTGTCAACTTTAATAGCTTTCTGAAACCATCACCAAAGCAGGATTTCCCCTATGATTCCCAATCTTGAAATACCGATAGCCGGAGGTTTGAACGTTGCTCTGCCGAAGATGGCCCTGGTCCGCCAGCGTTTCGATGACAGCAGGCTCGATGATGTGGGGCAGGCCGTTGGNGAACAGATGCAGCGCAGTGAGATCCGGGATCGGGTCANGCCCGGGATGAAGATNGCNATCGGNGCTGGCAGCCGGGGAATCGCCAATATCGCCGAGGCGGTCAAGGCTGTTGTCCAGGGATTGAAAGAACAGGGCGCGGAGCCGTTTATTTTTCCCGCCATGGGCAGTCACGGGGGCGCGAATGCCGAAGGTCAGCAGGCTTTGCTGGAAGGCTTCGGTATCCGTGAAGATTATGTNGGCGCCCCGATCCGGGCCTCGATGGANACGGTCCAGGTCTCGGAACTCGATGATGGAACACCGCTTCATGTCGACCGCNTNGCCAGCGAAGCCGACGGGATCGTCCTCGTCAACCGCATCAAACCCCACACCACCTTCCGTGGGAAGATTGAAAGCGGAGTCGTCAAGATGGTCGTCATCGGCATGGGCAAGATCCAGGGGGCAACNCTGATGCACTGGCAGGGGATGGACCGTTTTCCCGAGGTCCTTCCTGATGCCGCGACCCGCATCATGGCCAAGGTGCCGTTGCTGTTCGGAATCGGCATGATCGAAAATGCCTACGACCAAACCGCNTACGTCGAAGCTTTGCTTCCGGAAACGCTGATTGANCGGGAAATGGAACTGCTGGAAATTGCTAAAAAGCGCATGGGCCGCCTGCTTTTCAGCGACATCGATGTACTCGTCATCGATCAGATGGGNAAGGAAATCTCGGGGGCGGGTTTNGATCCCAACATCACCGGGCGGAACAACCGGGGCGTCGAAGGGTTCGGAGACCCTCGTGTGCAGAAAATCGTCGTCCTCTCCCTTTCAGAAAAAACCAAGGGCAATGCCAACGGCATGGGACTCGCCGACGTCATCACCCGCAGGCTCTTCGAGGAAATCGATTATCCCTCGACCTATGCCAANATCATNACCTCCTGCTACCTCGACGGGGCACCNGTGNCGATCCCNATGGCCAATGACCGTGAAGCGATTCAGTTGGCGATCAAAACCCTCGTCCGTGTCATCCGTGGACAGGAACGCATCGTCCGCATTAAAGACACCCTCAGCAT
>FUFK010042364.1_pt1 | contig 15934 bp, 26 predicted proteins | sample 1021851 | NCBI WGS metagenome assembly FUFK01 (sample SAMEA51879418, study PRJEB19060) | metagenome | reverse complement strand
CTAGCCGCATTCGCCTTGGCTATAGATAATTCCTTCAAGTCCCGGAAACCAATCTCCATTTCGGGGTCATCTTCCATACGCTGGCGTACCCTCTCAATAAGATCCTCCTCTAGGCTGGAGAGGTTCAAATAGTTCTTTGCCGCTATCCTCCCCGAAATTTCTCGGAACTTGCCCACATAATCAGCGTAGTCCGTCAGGACGCTCAAGATCGTATGACGCTCGAAACCGTACTTCTTGATCATCCTCGTCTGGGAGACACCTATGCTATGAAGATACAGTATCTCAGATACCTTCTTCGGGTCATACAAAGTTAGGCTCTTCCTCTTCAGCAAGGACTTCTCCTGGCGTACCAGTTCAATCGCTTCAGCGATCTCTGACATTAGTTCTTCCTTATCTTCCATTAGCTTTTCTGGGCATAAAAACATATTATCATATGGAGTCAATACCCTATGGGACACTTCGGGGACTGTTCCACTCATATTTGACAAGACCCTATATAACCCATATGATATACTGCGTACCATAAGGAAGCCACTTCATAAGACAGCCAAGTCATAAGGTACTGATTCCTAAGGTAAATATTTTTTGTAAAAAAATAAAGAAGGGAATCTTAAAAGTAACTAGTCATAAGGCTTGGATTCCATAAGGTACACATCCATATGGCTTGGGTTCCATAAGGTACACATCCATATGGTGGGGTTCCCTCCCAAAGCCCTATGAGAGAGGGATTTTTTTAAGGGTCGTTTTATGTATATATATATACGAGCCGACCCGCACGCGCGACCGCCCCCACCCGGGGTCTTTCCCTCACAAGAAACCGGGGTCTTTTCCTCAGTCCGATCTGGGGTGTTTCCCTTACCTGGTCCTAGGGTCTTTGCTTTACCGGTCCGTAGGTGGGTGGCCTTGGTTGTGANTAGGNTTTTTCTTTTGATCGGAGGGGATATATTACCGGCCCTGTTATGGGGTACTTACCCCACCAGGTATTTACCCTATCTAAACTTGGGTAATTGACCCCGGATACTAAGGATTGGAAAATAGTTTGAAAAAAGCTTGCAAGCTTTGCCGAAATTGTCTTTAAATGGCGTTTCAACCTTAACTTATTATTATTATGACAACTAAAGAAAAAGAATTGTTAGCGGAGATGGATCGAGAGACTCTCGAGGCTGAAATTAAAATGTATCAAGAATTATATCACTGGAAACGTAAATCAGCAGTTGAGTGCTTATGGTATATCATATTTCCCGAAAACCTTTAACCTTAACTTATTATTATTATGACAGACGAACAATTTGAAGAAAACAGAAACGCGATATTTGAAAATGTCTTTAAAGCCTATCCAAGCCAATATGAAGAATATGGCATCTATGATGTGGATGAAGATGCTGAAGCCTATGTCTGCGAAAAGACATTGTGGCATTATATCCATTATCCAAATGCTGAAGAAAAGAAGTATTGGATATTGATTGACCGCAACGACCAATATTTTGAAAGGCTTGAAGATTTGCGAAACTTTGCCTATCGTTATTACTTTTATTAAGCCTAAAGGCTTCTCAATTGCAAAGGCTTCCCATTTTTGGGAAGTCTTTTTTTGTGCCATTATATGGCGTTGTATGGCGTTTTATAGCGTTTTGATTGATGGATTGATGCAGTACAAAGGAAAGCTTACAAGTTGTCATATAAGCCTATTTACGTCTTTTGATTGAGGAAAGGCCTTGCAACCGGAAAGAAGGAAAAGCGCAAAATTGAATTACTTGAAAAAAAGTCTTGCCATTTGTTCAATCCAGGTTTTTCCTGGAAGCCTTAACCTTAACTATTATTACTTATGAAAACTAAAATTGAATTAATTGGCGGCGACGCGAACCTTGAAACAAGTCTTATTGAATACGGCCTTGCCTGGCATCAATCGGGCGATGAGTTTACTTTCATCTATGGAATAGAATTAAATAACGGAGGAGAACATATTGCATTCGATGAATGCACATTGAATGCAAATAATTTTGCGCAAGACTTCGATTGGATTGACGAAGAAGATTGGCAATCGGTTCACTCCTATATTGGATTGGACCCGAAGGGCTTTGATGCATTACCATTTGAGCAAAAGATTGAATCGCTTTTATCCTATTTCGGAACAGAAAACATTTTCGGTTCATCTTATGGCAACGTGATGTCATTTGATGAATTGTCCGAAAAATACGACATTTAATTTTAACGTTAACTATTATTACTTATGAAAACAAAAGAAGCCCAAAATATCACTAATCTAAAAACCCTTGCCGAAAATTACTTGCTTGAAACATTTCCGGCGCGAAAGTTTGGAATTTTGGTCCAGGCCGAAAAGATATTGAAAGATTACAATTATACGACAAAGGCCAAGCTTTTGAAAGGTTTGCAAATCTCTTATTTTGCTAGTGTAAATAGCAGTCAAAAGATAGAGAAAGGAGAGAAGCAAAATTTTGATACTCTCGTGCTTTACTTATCAGCAAGCAAAAATGCCGGAGTCGATTTGTGCAAGTTTGCGTCAACTGGCTGCCGACTTGCTTGCCTAGTTGCAAGCGGTCACGCATTGATCGAAAAGAGAAGCGGGAAAAATAAAATTGATGTCTCTCGCATTGTTAAAAGCTGGCTGGCAATCTACCGTAAAGACATTGCCGAAGCTGTCTTATGCGCTGAGATTGAAAGCGCAAAAAAACGCGCTGAAAGAAAAGGCCGCAAATTTTCCGTGCGATTGAACGGAACAAGCGATATTGACTTTTACAACGTCATAAATGCTTTTCCTGGCGTTCAATTTTACGATTACACGAAAGACCCGGAACGCGTCGAACTGGCAAACTATCATTTGACGTTTTCTTATAGCCAAGCAAACAAAGCACGGATTAATCATTACAAGCAAGCCATTGAGCGCGGACAATCAATTGCTTTTCCTGTCATTGCTAGCGATTTTGAACAAGCTTGTGCGCTTCCTGATTGTTATTCAATGGATGAAACGGACCTGCGCTTTTTGGACAATGGCGGCAAATATGGAATCTTAAAAGCAAAGGTGACTGAAAATTTGAAAGATGGCGTAAAGAATAAATTCCTATTGTCTTTGAATGATTTGAAGCAAGTCATTGAATCAATTGAAAGTTAGTAATAAGTATATAATACAATAAGTTAAAACATCAAGGCCACCGGAAACGGTGGCTTTTTTGTGCCATTGTATAGCGTTATATGGCGTTTTGTTTGCTTATGCTTGTAATGGTACGCGGAAAGAATCAAAAGGCCTTCTATAGCGTTTTAAATGCAAGGAAAGCGGACCAGGTTGCAATGCTTCCTTGTTTTTCTATGCTAGTACACAGGAAAAGCGCAAAATTTTGGCCTCTAAAGCGTTTTGATTCATCGCAAGGGGAAAGACTAGGGGAAGCGCATAAAGACTTATACAGCGCAAATTTGAAGCCAAGGAAAGCAAAGGCTAAAAAAAATAAAAAAAAGATTTGACCCGCAAGGCGCAAAACGTTTTGAATGTTCACAAGCTGGTAAAGAGGCCAGCGAATAACACCCAAAAACGAAAGTATAAAAAATGAATCAAGCAATCCTATTTAATGCCGGCCTTTCATTCGAGGAAGTACAGGCTATGAAAGAAAGTAACATTATGTTGCAACACAAGAGCGGTGTAAAGTTTCAATACATTTGCTCATATCAGCCGCAGTTTTCGCGGCACACTTTCGTAAAATTGTTTAATTGGAAAAGTTGCAAAGAGGAAAGTTTCTTGGCATCAACTTATCGCCAATTTTTCAAAGTCATCGAACAATAAACCATAAAAGAAAGTATAACAATGAAAACAGAAAAACAGATAGAGCGTTTACATAAAAACATTACACGCTTGTCAGCAATAGTAACCAGCGGTGTATTTATACCAACCCAGAGTGAAGAGGATGATTGGGGAACTATTAACCCAATCGAGTCTGGAGAAAAACTAACAAAGGGTGCGTTAGCATCCCACATAGATGCCCTCATACATAACCTAAAAGAACTTAACGAAACACTATAAACCATAAACAGAAAGTAAATAAAATGAAAATTACACCCGAAAACGTAAACGCAATGGCAGCGGATCTTGCAGGGGATCAAGTGGCTTGGCATCTCAGAGGCCAAAAAATTTGGTACGATGCGCCAAATGGCGACCAGCATTATACCGAAAGGGCGCAGGATCTCTTTAATCAGTACTACGATCTATTTACTGACTCGATAACTCAGGAGGTATCCAATGCCTAATAAAGAAACAAAAATCAAGCGTCGTTTGTATGAGGTGAATGTCGCAATCGGTCATTGGCATAGCGTAAAAAACAAGGCTGAGTACTATCTTGAAGACCGCCTAAAGGAAAAAGCCAAACTTGAAAAGGAGTTAGAGGATGCCTAAGCTATTCAAAACAACGGAAGGCGGCCAAAATGGGGACATAAACTGGATGTCCGGGCGTAGCCAGTCCGATATACGCTATGTCATTACAATGGATACTACTGAGGACGAGGATGTAACCATCATTGCCGGGATGTCGCAACCGGATGAGGAGGGCGAAGCCTGGTCCGTGGATTACTACCTTGCCAGCAACGGCCAGAAGCTGGACTGCGATGACATCGTGGCCTTGCAGCAATGGCTACAGGAGGATCTTGATGCCTAATGTGTACCATAAGGAAGCCAAGCCATAAGGAACTTGACTACCATATGACCATTGTTTTTTATAAAAAAACTATCCATAAGAAAACCTAACCATAACGAAGCCTGATCCTTGAGAAGTGGAATCCATAAGGTACACGGCCATACTCCTAAAAACTAATGAAAAGAATGTCAATACAAGCCGGAACACTTCCAGAGGATGCGGAAAGAAAGTACTTGACGCAACCCGATGAGGATGCCTTAAAAAATGTACTTGACTTGATGGACACCATTTTTGATGATGGTGAATACAAGGTCAATTTGTCCGATAAAGTCTACGACGAAATTTTTGAACTCAACCAAGATCAATATTAATAATATGAATAAAAACATACGCCAACAATCACAGCGGGTCTTTGAATCCGCTTGCATCGTAGTTGCCTCCGCTTTCGGGGCAGGTCTCCTTACCATCATCGCAATCATTTTCTCCAAGCTATAATCATTATGCAAACAATAGATATATACACATACCCGGACGGCAAGGCCGACCAACTCGCGCAAGACGACATCGTCTCACGCTTACAACCTAACGGACGCTTTACTGATACTTATATCGGTGAGCTTGTAGAGGGGGACCAGTACTACATTCCTGAGAAGGAACTAATCCTCTCGACTGATACAGAGATCATTGACTTCCTGTTGAAGAATCAATCAGAGATCGGGTGGACAATAATTGAATATGCACATAAGGACATTTCATCTGTTTACTCATTCAGTAAAGAGGATCTCGCCCAAATAAACGAGCGAGAGTTTCCAACAGGCGATACTCCGGCACTGCTTGGGGCATTCCGTGAGATGGTAACGGAGTTAATTCATAACGAGGAGCTATAATTATGGCTCACTTCTATAATTGTAAAGATGTGTCATCTCCCTCTTTCGAGGGGGAGGTGACTACACCCTTCCAGGCACAAAAGAAGTCACCGAGGATCTACCCTTCGGTGACGACTGTCTTAGGAGTGGTGAAGGACTCCTTCATTGATTCCATATGGAAGCCTAAAATGATAACGGAACTAGCCAGAGAGTATCCAGATATGGACTGGCAGGACATCGAGAGACTGACGTATGGCACAAGGCCGCATCCGGCTAATGGCGATGAGATCAGTTCCTCCGAGTTCGGCACATCCGTGCATAAAATCATCGAGGACATCATTGACGGAGAGTTATCGGGCGAAGGTAGGCAATACCCTGCTGGCTCCGCTTTCGATCCTTGGGCGATGCCATTCATTGAATGGATAGCCGAGAATGACGTAAAGCCAATATCCTGCGAGAGACTCGTTGCAAACAATCGCATCAAGATTTGTGGCAGCGTTGACTTCATCGGACACGATAAGGATGGCTACCTGTTCCTCGCGGATTACAAGTGCCGCAGCAATACCAAAGGTAAGGCTAAGACTTATGCGAAGGACTGCGAGCAACTAGCGATTGAAAGTTGGATGCTGATGAAGGAGCATAATCTCGATTACCTGCCAGCTTGTCGTTCAGTTGTTATTGACTCCGAGACGAAGCAGCACATTCATCGTGAGTGGACTGGTGAGCAGCTACGCTGGGGCATAGATAACGCAAAACTATGCGCCAAGATTTACTGGAACAAACGAATGAACCCAAAAGTTAAATAACCCAAAATAGAAAGATAATAATGTGGATAATACCAAAACAATTACACACCTCAGCTTATGTAGCGGATACGAAGGAATTGGGACAGGACTCAGAAGAGTTCTCCCGAACCTGCGAGAAATCGCTTACGTGGAGAGGGAAGGATTCGTTGCAGCGAACTTGGTTGCAAAGATGGAAGAGGGAAAACTGGATGCAGCACCTGTCTTCACGGACGTTAAAACCTTCCCGTACCGAAAGTTTCGTGGATGCGTGGACATCCTCTCTGGGGGATTCCCGTGCCAACCTTTCAGCCAAGCTGGAGTTCGTAAAGGAACTGAAGATCCCAGGCATCTCTTCCCATACATCCGAGACGGCATCCGAGAATGCCAGCCCCGAATTGTTTTCCTCGAAAACGTTGAAGGAATTATCTCTAGTAAAACGCCCGATGGAGAATCAGTTCTCCAATATGTCCTCCGAGAACTGGAAGGACTGGGTTACATCGCAACGGCAGGAGTATTCTCAGCGAGTGAAGTCTCAGCACCTCATCAGAGAAAGCGGGTCTTCATCTTGGGGTACTCCAAGCACAATGGATGTCTTGCCACCGAGAAGCCCAGAGGCACTAGCGAGAGCCAAGAAGAAGGGCGGCTGCAAGAACCTCAGGGAGGAAGTGATGAATTGGCAAACTCCAACAACTGTGGACATAGAGAGAACTCCAGAGGGAATGGCGAAAAGGAAGGCTTATCGAGAGAGCATAGGTCGGAAATATGTGGAGGGTTGCTTGACGGAACAAGTAAAGAACTGGCCGACAGCAAGCGTAGCGGGTTGCGTAGAGGGCGGTGTAGCGAAGAACGTGGAGATGACTCCGAGCGGCTTCAAAGCAACGAGGGAGAACGGCACGAGCTACGGAGCGAAGCTGCGGGATGCGGTGATACACCACGAGGCGAACTGGCCTACGATAACAGTCAACGAGTCACACAACACTCCGTGTCCGAGTCAGTTCAAGAGGAATACTCCACCGCTGGGGACTGCGGTCCTGATCGCTGGCCAGCCAGACCAAACCAACCACAGTACGAGTGGGAGGAGCCAAGAGTCGTGGCCGACACCAAGAGCCAACAAGGTGCATCCAGAAATCACGGATCAGAATCGGGAGCAACTAGCGAACCGAAAGAAGGCGAACCTGGAGGAGGATGTAGCGGGTCATTGCGGGAAAGCAACGGGCAAGCTGAACCCAGACTGGGTCGAGCAACTAATGGGTCTTCCAGTCGGGTGGACAGACTTAGGCTCTTGGGCAACGGAGTCGTCCCAGCCACAGCAGCCAAAGCCTTCGTCACCCTCATCCAGAGAGTAATATGAACCAGTATAGGATCAAATACATCCGTCAGGATATGCCAGAGGGTTACGTCTCAAGCGTTGTCAAATACGCTAGAGATGAAAAGGAAGCCATCAAGCACCTAGGGGGATCGAAGCCAGACAAGGCAGGGTTCTTCCGTATGAAGCGAGGTGGAGTCGGTCAAATTAAATCAATAGAAATAGAAAGATAACAATGCCAGAATTAGAACAGTACTTAGAAGATAATAGCGAGAGTCGCCGAGTCGGGAACTTCCTCGATTGGGCGCACCAGAGAATTGCTGCTGAGATGAAGCAGATCGAAGAAATGGAGAAGGAACACGGAACCGGGGAGTGGTATACGCCGACTGAGCGGAATTACAAAACCCGGAGCCAGAAGCTCCGTATCATTGATGAGATAGACGAACTCCGTCGGGATGGTAGCGGGCTAAAGCCTGCGGCCAAGTTGTGCGGGATCGGGAAGACGACATACGTCCGGTGGCGTGAGCAACTAGGACTAGGTAAATTTAACGGGGGTGAAAGGGTTTCGACTTGACTCAGGTCAAGGACGCTGGTTCGATTCCAGCCACCTCCACAAATTATTAAAACACTAAACAGTATAAACAATGAGCGATACACCAAGAACAGATAGAGCAGAATACGAAGATGAGTGGGGATATGATGTCGTGGACTCAAGCCTCTCTCGTGAATTTGAAATTGAAAACGCTGAACTTTGCAAAGAGAACGAAGAACTCCTCAAGGACAAGGAACGTCTGGACTGGCTATTACCTCTGGACGGCTGGGTTAGTACCAGAGAGGACATCGACAGGATGATGGAGGATGCACAATGAGCGAACTAGGCAAAATTGAGAGAGAGATCCGTCAACTAGAGGTTGCTATCTACGACCTCAAGACGAAGAATAACGAGCTACAAAAAGCTCTTGACCAAGTTATAGAGGATAGGGATGCGTATCACGATGAGATCGCTGAACTCCTCAAGGACAAGGAACGTCTGGACTGGCTGCTAAGAACTCAAAGCTGGCTTTCAATGAACCAACTAGGTACACGCAATGACATCGACAAAGAAATGGAGGATGCACAATGACCTATCTACCGCAAAATAAATTAGCGAAGTGGCGTGAGGCTAACAAGCCTAGTCGCTGTCCTATCCTGGACGGCAGGACGCAGGATTGGGTAGTCGATCACGACCACAAGACCGGGATGGTACGAGGTGTCATCTCCCGTGTCGGGAACTCCTTGATCGGAAAGATCGAGAACTTCCTGACCTCCAGGTGCAGGCAGAAACCCGAAAGTTTTCCCAAGATTCTCAGAAATATTGCTGACTATCTTGATCGGAAAAATACGGATATACTTCATCCTGTGGGACTTACGCAACTTACAAAGCGGTTCTCCAATAACTTGACATCCGATGATCAGTATGCTGTATTGCGTGACTTAGGCGGGGATGAACAAGCAATCGAGTCCTGCACCAACGCCAAGCATCGTGCAGCCCTATTTAGAAAATTAACCAAACAGATTTATGAATAATATATGCAAATCAAATTCACCTAACTGCGTTCTTTCACTTGTATGTGAGATCGAAAGGAAGGTTCCAATCGAAGAGGTTGTACGGGAGTACGTTGGCGATGGAGTGGTCTATTCCGAAAGCAGTACAAGGTTCTCAAGTCCATTTGTCGAAAATGACGATGAGTGTTCTATTTATGTCCACAACGGAGGGAATGCTTGGAAGTGTTTCAAGTCCGGCAAGGGCGGGAATGTCATTGATTTTGTAGTGCAAGCCCAGCAACTCGATAAATCTATTGAGGGACGTACTGTAAATTCAGAGGACTACGCTTTTGCAATCGACTGGATTGTAAAAAAATACAGCGACAAACTTAACCATAACTAAGTATGAGTCACAACATTAGACAAAAGCTACAGGGGATTCAGTCATCCCTCAAAGCCCCCAAGGGGCAGACTAATAAGTTCGGGGGGTACAAGTACCGCTCCTGTGAGGATATCCTTACCGCCGTTAAGCCCTTGCTCCAGGAATGGGGTTGCTCTCTTGTAATCTCTGACGAGATCATCGAAAAGGGCAATAGCCTATTCGTTGAGTCAACGGCTACCTTACACGACACTGATACAATTGATTACTTGTCCTCAAAAGGATCAGCTAAACACGCCGAGATAAAGAAGGGTATGGACGATGCTCAGATTACTGGCTCCGCCAGTTCCTACGCTCGTAAGTACGCACTCAATGGTCTCTTTGCTATTGACGATACGAAAGACCCGGACGCTACAAATACGCACGGGAAGTCCCCGGCAAAATCACCTGAACACGCAGGATTCTAATNATGATTGCATTTAGCAAAGATATTATAGCCATTCAAAACTACGTTGAAGAAATCGAGGAGTACAACCTTGTTAATATCAGTAAGCTTGAGGACTCCCTTGAGGATCAACGTGTCGATCTAGAAGCTCTTGAGCTTAGGGTCGCAGAAATATACACTCTCTTAGCAAACAATAACCAAGATAAATAATGGAGTACGATAATACTAATAGCGGTACATTCTTCGTGAATGACCGAAAAGAGAAACCGAATCATCCTGATTACAACGGGAAGATCAACGTCGAGGGCAAGGACTTCTACCTCAAGGGTTGGAAGAANACAGCCAAATCCGGGACTAACTTCCTGTCCATTGCCGTCAACCCAGTTGAGCCAAAGGGTGCTTCCGCACCGAAGCAGCCAGTTGGTGCAGTAGTGGACGACTCGCCGTTTTAATGCCTACAAAAGTTAGCTACGACAAGGTCTGGTGGGCTGAGTTCCGTGAGCAGGAAGTTGATTACATAATGAACTTAACTGCGAAGAAGAACTCGGATTATACTGGCGGAGAGACTAACGACAATCCGTTCGCTAACTTCGATTCCAGCACTGAGTTCGGGGTTGACCCACTGACAGGCATCTGCATCCGTATGCAGGACAAATTCCAGAGAGCTAAGGCTTTCTGTTCTGACGGTTCCCTCTCGGTTGACTCCGAGGGGGACAAAGCTAAGGACATATTCCGGGATCTCATTGGTTACTCGTTGATAGCCATAGGGATGCTGGAACGGGGCAACAAGTCCTAGTCCAATGTGATACAATGCTTGGCTCCTGCAATCCCGCAGGGGTCAAGTATTCTATCAAAAAATGTATATCCTAAACTCCAACGAAATGAACAAAGTCCTACAAGAAGCCGTCGAAGTCAGCATCAATCTTTATAATGAAGTCGATCCCTATAAGCTGCCATCCGATGATAAGGTTAAACACCAGGCTTTAGGTCAATGTCTTCGTTCGCTGGTAGAATTACTTGAGAATGAATCAAACAGACATACAGCTACCGCCGCATAATTCAGAGGCCGAAGATACAGTCATCGCCTCCTGTCTCCTCCCGGGGGACACATCAGTTTACGATTCCATAGCAACGATAGTTCGCTCGGAGGATTTTTATACCCTTCGGGGCAGGATTCTATTCGATGCTCTGGCGAAACTCGCATCCCAGAACAAGCCCTTGGACGAAATTGGCATCCAGGAGGTTCTGAAGGGCACAGGAGGGCTTGATGAGGTCGGGGGCATAGCTGGGCTTATGTCGGTCGCTGACAAGGCTTCAACGGAGCCACAGGCGATTCACTACGCAAAGCTGATCGTTGAGAAGTCCAACTTGAGATCCGTCATTAGGAACTGTAGGATTGCTGTAGAGAACGCAGAATCCGAGGCCGTTGAGTACGAGGACATCCGGGCTGAACTAGAGGGTTCGATCCTTGAGATTGATTCCAAGGGCAGCAAGGAAACGACCATCAGTGATTCCATTGACGAAATTTTGGAAGACATCCACAAGATCCAAGCAGGTGAGTTCAATTCCAATGTAATCAAAACCAATACAGGTAGACTGGACGGGTTCTTGGGCGCAGGTGGTATCGCTCCCGGAGAGGTTTTGACTCTCGCTGCACCTACGTCCTGCGGAAAGTCAGCCCTCGCATTGAACATAGCGACCAAGGCAATGAAGCAGCAGTCCGTTCCCGTTGCTTATTTCTCCTTTGAGATGCCCCAGAAGCAACTCGTTAAGCGTATGTCCCAATCACTTTCGGGGGTTAGTATCCGTGCCATTGAGGAACGCAGAGTAAACGAGGAACAAGAAAAGAGATTTAAAACCTCCTGTGAGGAGGCTAGAGGGCTACCCCTATACACATCCCACAAAACAAAGGGGGCAGACGATTTGGCTAGTCAATGCCGTTATTTCGTGCGCAAGCGCGGGGTAAAAATGATTATCATAGATTACTTGCAGTTAATACCCTTCAACGGGAACAAAATGAGCAAGTGCGAAGGTATCGCCGACATCTCTCACAAGATCAAGCAGATGGCGATTGACCTGAACGTAGCCGTTATTCTACTGGCTCAGATCAACCGAGAGGGTGCAAAGAGGGACGGCTCCCTCAGCATCTATGACCTCAAGGATTCTGGGGACATTGAGAATGACGCTGATATAGTGCTGCTTATGTGGCCGCACAAGGGCGATGTTGAATCCTCCAAGGATCAGGATCATCGTGGACCATTTACTTGGCTATCCTATAAGTTAGCCAAAAACCGAGAAGGCGAACGAGACATCGGAGATGCCTTCAAATTCTATCACTGCACAGGGAGGTTCCAGTAATTATGAAAACAGATCAAGTAATCCAAGCTGTAATGTCAGCGTTTCCAAGGATGTCTGAACTCCGAGAACACCCGGAGCAGATGAACTCCTTTGACTACGAGAGCGATGATTATATCGTAGAGGTCAAGATCCGGCGCAAAGCATATGACCCTTGGATTATTGAGCAGATCAAGCTGGACACTAATATTGGTATAGCTGAATCAGTAAAGAAGGACTTCCTGTATGTGAACTGCTTTCCCCCGACTATATACATTTGGAATATATCGAAACTTGTCCGTGAGGACTTTGACTTCAAGTTCGAGGATCGGGGGATGCCCCATACGACTGACTTCGGTGGCAGGGGGATGGTCACAAAGAGTACCGGGTATTTGTATAATGCGGACTCCATAAGGCTTGACATCTCGGATCTATCTATCACTATGCCAAACGTATGAAAAACGAAAACTTAGAGAGAATACAAACGCAGATCGAAATGATCCGCTCGGAATCCAGGATTCTTTCCTATCGAATAGACAGGATGATTGAACAGCGCAAGACCCTCCAGGAGGAGAAGCGTAACCTAAAAATTTTATTAGAGGATTTCCAAGGTAAGCTGACTGAGTAATCACCAGCGGGGGGTTTTTTGTTTAGTCTTCCTCCTATTTAATTCCTTGAGGTTAGGGTAAGCCTCGCTCCTGTGTGTTGGGGCGGGGCTTTTTCTTACCTTGGATAATTATCCATTTCAATTAAACGGAGGATGGCCTGTACATCGGCTCTCTTGATCTTCTTGTCGTCGAAGTCCTCTTGCAACATACGAAGTGCCAAGGATTGTGGCATCTTGTTTGCCAGTTCTGCGTACCTTGCTCTCTTCTCTGCTCTCGGTAAATTAGATACACCAGAAGAAATCGGCAGGTTACCAACTCTACCCTGCAAAATGTCTTCCCTTTCTGATTTACTAAAGCCCTTCAAGGCATCAGTAATACCCTGTTCCGGAACATCTAAAGTGCGGAGATCATTAACGTGAATAATGGCTGCTTCAAGGTTCTGTCTATAAAGAGCATTATGCCGTTCATAGCTTTCTGCGATTTGATCCCTTTGGAATGTTTCCCCCGAATAGGACGATCTAACTGCTCGAATGTTCTTGTTTAAATCACTGAACTTGAATCTAGCACCATCAACAATATCAAAGTTCCGACTGCGGAAGCCCAAGGAGTAACGAAGAACATTTTCTATTGTTTCACGTTCATCAATCTTCTGAAGGTCGGATATAGTTCCTGGCGTAAAAGTTTCGCCCAAGTACCAACTAACCATATCCAAGCCCCGACCCAGCTTGTCCTGCTCCGGCTTTTCGGATATAACTTTACCGTTCGTTGGGTCCAAGTTATTTATCGCAGCCACAATATTCTTCATATTGATCGTCAAATCACCGCCGTACTTTGACCACAGGGAATCAATCATTCCTCCTGTAGCTTGTAAAAAATTACCCCCACGATAACCAGCCTCAACAATTGAAGTTAATTCAGCGGTAGGTATTTGATAACTCAAGTTAGCGGCTCTAGCCTTTGTCCCATTTAACTGCAAGAAGAGTGCTTGATTTTTTTCCCAAGGAGCGAGAGCAGTCCTTCTCATTGCTTGTTCCTTCTCTTCTGTAACGCCGCCCTCTCGGTTAAGTACCATAGGAACTGAGGACCCAGCAGCTAGGACAGCGGATAGAGCAGCGAACCTTTTGTATCCTTCTCGCTGAATCTTTTTGGTTGTTCCGGGGTCTAAGTCCACGCCGAAATCGTCTTTTAACTTCGTAACAAAAGAACCATCAACCATTGACTTAGCAAGTCTAGCTTGGTTGAAAGTAGTTCTAGCTAACTCAAAATTAAACGCACCGAACTCATTTAAGATGCCGTACCTAGAAAGCCCCCTGAGACCCTTATTGATACGATCATAATTCATATAAGTATTATTAGTTAAGTCCCCAGCCAGTTGCTCGAACTCACGTTGACCTATACGTTTTATATCCGCATCAGGAATAATATCAGTCAAAAACTTTTTGTAGTTCTCGAAAACAACAATCCGCTGCGCCGTATCAAAAACATTGTAAGCCTTTCCTGTTCCTTCGACTGCCTTCTGGAAGAACTTCGGAGTGACTCCATTATTGAAACCATCACGAATATCGGATGCAGTTACGCCTTTATTAACGATACCGAGTTCTTTGAGTCGATTCAGTTCAAGTAAGGACAGTTGCCCCTTCTTCATCTTTTCCGGGACGGCTTCATTGATAGCTACCCGCATACCCTTTTTAAGCCCTCGGAACGGATTGAATCCTTGACCAGCAACAAGGGATAAGTTCCCCCAGAACTGTACAGGATAGGATGCTAGGTTCAACGGGACACGAACAAACTTAGCGGTCGCAGTCGTAGTTGCTAGGAGGTCACTTACCATTCGAGACATCCAAGGGCCGGAATCCTTTGGTGCGCCGCTGCTGTATAAATCATCCAATGCTTTGTTTACGTCCTCCGGGACAAGAACATCATTACCATCTTGATCCAGAAATTTTTTATTTCGGATACTGAGACGCTGTAAGTCCCCTGCGGATTCACTAGCGGGAACTCCTCTAGCTATATTATTTTTTAATAACGAATCAACAACCCTCCTGTTGCCATCCTCATACGCAACCAATCGTCCCAGCCTAGATATAGTCCCGAATAGTTTTTCTCCTACGTCTTCGTACTCACCCAGGAACTCCCTCATTTCGTCCGACAGTTCTTTACGCTGTTTTAAAACTCGCTTGTTCCCGTATATTGAGTTCATCAGCTTTACGGAATCATTACGATCCAGAAGCATATTATTAATAAACTCAGTAGCCTCTGTTTCCTCCATCCCATCTTTTTGCAGTTTAGCCTTGAGGGCATTGATGGAATCCTGTGAGGGTCTATAACCGCTATCCTCGTACAGCCTGTACTCCCTAGTGAAATAGTTTCTGGACTCAACGCTGTCTTGGATTTTTTGAGCAATGCGTTCGTCCAGTTCTAAATCCCCGTTATGGAATAACTCTATGATTTGATTCTGGTATGTACCAATCTTTGTTCGAGCGTCATCCAGTGTATTTTTGATTGGTTCAAAAACCTCTGGAAGTTCATCGGACTTAGCAGTAACGTAATCCTCCAGTTCTTGCTTTTGCTCTTTAGTGGCATTTGCGGTCGCTTCATTGACCGTCTTGCGAACCTGTGAAGCTAAATCAACAGCCGCTGCTGCTTCGTTCTTTGCCCTAATAATGCTTTGTGAAGCACCTGCGCCCACAAGTTTCGAGGGGGCAACCTTTTCAAAAATCATACGAAGGAATCTAGAACCTCTACCACTTGGGTTCTCTCCGGCGACAGTTTCAACCACTTGCATCGCATCGGGATCACCTTTTTCGTAAGCATCATTCAATATCTGAGAACCCTTTCCACCGAACTTTGGATAAGCCTTCTTCATTAGCTCACCAGCAGCACCTAGACCTAAGCCCAATGTACCCCCAACCGCAGCGGCGGTTAGTAATTCGTCCTGCGTCAAAAGTTCTCTATCATCAACAGCCTTCTCTAACTGCGCCCCGGCGGCTGATATAACAGCACCACCTGCGGCTCTCTTAGCTCCTTCTTGAGCCAGCCTTGGCAGGACTCCT
>FUFK010073743.1_pt1 | contig 15938 bp, 16 predicted proteins | sample 1021851 | NCBI WGS metagenome assembly FUFK01 (sample SAMEA51879418, study PRJEB19060) | metagenome | reverse complement strand
GTTGCCCCCATTGGATTATCTTCTATGATTTGGCCTCTATCCGAACATCACCTCGCGGCAATGGCAGGAAAATTAAATATACCCTATACACTTAGCACTGTTGCAGGAGCAAGCATTGAAGATATTGGAAGTAAATGTGATGGATTTGGCTGGTTTCAATTATATGCGCCACACAGCCGTGAAATTATGTGCTCTTTATTAGAGAGAGCAGTGAGTTCAAATATGCAGGTTTTGGTAGTTACAGGAGATGTGCCTGGGCCAAGTCGACGAGAAGATATGCGCAAAGCTGGAGCACCCATTGGTTCTAGAAATGAAACTAAAATGAACTTAAAAATGCTTTTACAAATCTTGCAGCATCCAAGATGGGCTCTGGCTGCATTGGAACTAAAAGGCAAACTCCGTTTTAAAAATATGGAACCCTATNTCCCCANAGATAANTCAAAGCCTATATCAGAATTTATAGGAGAACAGCTTAACGGTTCATTAACTTGGGAATANTTGTCAGAAATTAGAAAACATTGGAAAGGCAAACTNCTCTTAAAGGGCGTGATGCAAAAATCAGACGCGATGAAAGCTGTTGATATAGGTGTTGATGGGATAGTGGTTTCAAACCATGGAGGCAGACAGTTTGACGGGAACCCTGCTTCTATATCTGCTCTACCCTCAATACGCCAAGCAGTCGGACCTAAATACCCAATTGTTTTTGATAGCGGAATCCGGTCTGGTCTTGATATACTCAGAGCCCTTGCATTAGGAGCAGATTTTGTTCTTGTTGGGAGACCATTTTTATATGGGTTAGCTGCTATTGGAACACACGGCGGAGAACATGTTGCACAAATACTTGAAGAGGAAATCATCAACGCGCTCCTCCAAATAGGCGCAAAAAACATACCTGAATTACGCCAGCGCCTAGATTTAAAAAATTAAAATTTTCTGCGCCGCAACGGCGCCCTGCCCCCACCCATTGTGGTTGATATCTTTCTCTTTTTAGTCTTGTTTTTTCCTGACTGCCGAAAAGCTATACCTTTTTCTTTTTTATCTTGACTTTGATTAGATTGGCCTAACTTAAAGTCAAGAGGAGCCTGATTATGCATTGCTTGATTTTCAAAATGAGTTTTCTTTATATTCGCTTTTTTTGGCTTTCTTTTATTTTTTTTAAAATCTAGTTCACCTGAAACTGCTTTGCTTTTCTTTGATTTAGGCTTTTTCTTGTTTTCTAAAGATAATTTGACGTTTTTTTTTGTAGAAAGCTCGGATGAGCCTGCATGATTACTAATCCTTCTAGAAGAAGAAAACTTGCGCTTTCGAACCAGCTGTATGCGCTCTGGTGCCGCCTGCATTTGTTTTATTTGAATTTTTTCTTCTAGCAAAAAATCAGGGCCAATTTCGGCAAGTAATTGNTGAACGCCATTTGANGCAATTTCAACAAATGTTAAGGAATTATGTATCTGAATATCCCCAATCAAGGACTTATCNATATTTCCAACTCGACATAACATAGCAACAAGCCACCTGGGTTCTGCATTATCCCTGTAGCCAACTGATAATTCAAACCAGCTTGAATTAGAAAAATCAGCNGGNCCTATTGCATTAGAAACTGTTAATTCTTCTGGTGCTGATTTTCCAGCCATTTGACTACGAACAAATGCAGATGCAATCGCTTCAATTGGGAATTTCTTCAGTATCCTCTGGGCTATCTCCACTTCTGAAGCCTCTGCTGGGCTAGTTAACAATTCAGACTTAAGTAAACTAATTCTGTCTTTTTCGATTATTTGGTCTGCAGATGGTGGGGTTACCCANCTAGGTTCAATACCATTNCTCTCAAACATTCTCTCTACTTTTTTAAAATTTCTATTTGGGATTAATACAACAGAAANACCCTTACGTCCTGCACGACCAGTGCGACCAGACCTATGCAACATTGCTTCATTACTTTGAGGCAAGTCGGCGTGGATAACTAACTCAAGATTAGGTAAATCGATACCCCTAGCTGCAACATCCGTTGCTACACAAACATTTGCTTTCCCGACTCGCATAGATTGCAGAGCAAAGTTTCGCTCTTTTTGCGAGAGTTCTCCCGATAANGCNACAACAGAAAATCCACGATTAGTCAACCTTGACGCTAAATGAGTAACAGCAGCCCTTGTATTACAAAACACAATCGCTCCAGANACATCATGATATCGAAGTAAGTTNACGACCGCTTTGTCTCTATCGGAAGGTTGAATCTTAATAGCATGATAGGTGATGTCTAAATGCTGCGATTTTTTTGAAGATACAGAAATACGAACTGATTCTTTCTGGTAGGTTTTAGCTAATTTAACAATTTGAGTTGGAACAGTAGCTGAAAACAACAAAGTCCTTCGTTCAACAGGTGCCTTTCCTAAGATAAAAGTTAAATCTTCACGAAATCCCATATCTAGCATTTCATCAGCTTCATCAAGAACAACAGCCTTTATGTCTGACAAACGTAATACACCACGTTCAATATGGTCTCTTATTCTGCCTGGAGTTCCAACAACAATGTGCGCACCACTTTCTAACGTTCTTCGCTCAGCTCTTGGATCCATACCCCCAACACAAGAGGCAAATTGCGCCTTGGTGCGAACATATAGCCACTCAAGCTCTTTTCTTACTTGCAAAGCTAATTCTCTTGTTGGTGCAATTATTATTGCAAGAGGTATTTTTGGGCGATCAAATTCCATTTTTTCAGCAAGTAACGTAGTAGCAATAGAAATTCCAAAAGCAAGTGTTTTTCCTGAACCAGTTTGAGCAGATACAAGAAGATCAGAATTTGCATCCTCAATTTTAAGTATAGCCTCTTGTACAGGTGTCAACGTGATATAATTTCGTGCTGACATTGCTTCTGCGAGGGCAGAATGAATTTTGGTCTGATTTGACATAAAATTTCTCTCGAACTGGGTGACTGCCGCCTAAAACCGCGCTCTTATTACCTAAACCATAATTAAACTAATCTTTAACTACAGGTTACAGCATGAAACACTTNCAGTTGAATACGCTCTGTAGTCCTTGCTGTCAAAGATTATTCATTTGGGAAGGGGCAATGAATTGTTTTACAAAATTATGAGTTAAATGCGACAATAAAATCTGTCATCCATATAAATTTGTGAAAGGCAATAAATAAAAAAACATAATTTTTTTAAATTTTCACTTCCTCAATATATTAATACAAACTAAAGATATAGTTAAGAATATAATTGCCAACTTGTTTATTGAACGAGAAGATGATGAAAGAATTCATTGACCAATTAAAATTTAATATAGATGGCTTGATNCCTGCAGTTGCGCAGCAATGGGATAGTGGTGAGATTTTAATGATGGCATGGATGTCTAAACAAACATTGCTAAAATCATTGGAACAAAAAAAGGCTATTTATTACTCCCGCTCTAGACAAACTGAATGGCGCAAAGGCGATACATCTGGAAATATTCAAATAATAAAAGAAATTCGCATAGACTGTGATAACGATTGTATTTTGCTTTTAGTAGACCAAAAAGGTGCAGCTTGTCACAAAAATACCAGAAGTTGCTTTACAAAANTGCTGTCTGAGACAGGTCTTNAAAATAACGCTGAAACAGCATACCCAACATTTAAGNTTATTTGAGAATATTAGCCAAATTTAATTACTCTCTTCTAAGTGCCACCTTTTCTTAGCTGCTTTGTCATTCTCCCGCTCGGAAACCCAAGTTCTACCATCTTTTGTTTCTTCAGCCTTCCAAAATGGAGCATCTGTTTTTAAATAATCCATAATATATTGGCATCCATCAAAGGCAGCGTGTCGATGCGCTGAAGCGCATCCAACAAATACAATCATCTCCNCCGGTTTAAGTCTTCCAACACGGTGAACAATTGTGATCGAGTCTATTGGCCATTCTTTTTTTGCTTTCTGCGCTATCTCTTCAAGAGCCGCTTCTGACATTCCTGGATAATGTTCTAACGTTAAAGAAATTAGTGAGCTATCTTTTGAGCTATCTCTTACCATCCCACAAAAAGTTGCGATAGCCCCAATTGACTTCGAACTCAATTGCTTAATCTCTGCTGTAACGTCAAACTCCTCGTTTTGAATAGAAATTTTAATCAATTNANCCCCCTGTCACAGGTGGGAAGAAAGCAACTTCATCGGTGTCTGCCACTTCTGAGTCGTTAGCAACAAATTTTTGGTTTATTGCTGCTCTTATTGAGCTTAAATCTTGGAAAGCTCGTCTATGCCCATCTGATTGATCTTTTAAATACTGAGCAAGTTGCTCAATTGTTTTAACAGTTTTAGGACAAGAAATATCCTCATAAGGATAACCAATATAGTCTCTTACCCATGCAAAATAATAAATTTTCATAAACATCTTTCCATAAATGGCAAAAAATTAAGAAACATTCCGGGCTCGACTCCTGAATTTTCAATTGGAATCTCTACCAGACCATCTGCGCCAGTGAGAGAAGAAATAACACCAGCNCCTTTTCTACCATACAAATCTATACATGTTTTACCATCTTTGTCTTGCACAAGCCTCGCTCTTAAATACTCTGCCCTATTTTCTGATTTAGTATGNCGAAATAGAACTGGAAGGGCAATACGGAGTGGGTTACTGACAGACCCGCATTGCAAGTAATCCAATAAAGGAGCTACAATTAAACGATAACATACAAAGGTAGCTACAGGATTTCCTGGTAGACAGATCACTAGCTGATGATTTCTTTTTCCGACAGCCATCGGTCTACCTGGCTTCATCGCAATTCGCCAAAACACTACCTCAAAGCCNAAAGAAGCAAGGACTTCTTGTGTATGGTCCTCTATACCCTGTGATGCACCGCCTGTGGAAATAACTATATTATTTTCACTAAGCGCTTTCTCATATCCCTCCTGCAGTGAGGTTTTATCATCTATAATTATTCCGTAATCAGAACAAAAATGATTATCTTTGGTAATCATTGCTTTTAGCATTGGCCTATTAGTATCATAAAGTTGTCCAGGCCTTAAGAATGCTTTGGTATTAGACGCATCCATTACCTCATCGCCGGAAGATAAAACTCCTATCGATAATTCTGAGTAACAGAATATTTTTGATCTCCCAATCGCTGATAACTGACCAATATCTGCTGCCGAAATTCTTTGGCCATCTTTTATTATCACCTCTCCTTTTCTAAGGTTTTCGCCAGCCATGCGGATATTTAAACCCTTTTTGGGAGCAAAAGGTATTCTAACCCTTTTTTTTTCTTCTAGAATGCAATTTTCTTGCATCACGATACAATTCAGTTCTTCTGGTACAATCGCGCCAGTAAAGATAGCGACTGCTTGTCCGGGCAATAGCTTTTCCGAATAAGGATGCCCTGCTCTAATTTCTGCAACTATGTCATATACATAATTAGGATGAGAAATGGACCATTCATAGTGGAATGCAAACCCATCTACAGCTGCATTATTACTTGCAGGAAGCGAAAGGGGGCTATAAATGTGTTCAGCGCAAATTCTGCCATTTGCGGAGCATAGGCTAACTTCCTCATGCCTTCCCAAAGGGGTTATGGATTTTTGCAATAAGCTCGTGACTTCGGATATTGACTTTGCGTTTTCTACCATTACTAATCTAAAATATCCTAAAATTTAATGCCCACAGTAGAAATAATGAAATCAGCGATTTTCTGTATTTCATTCGGGTAAAATCGTGGTATGGGAAGGTCAAGTATATCATCATCAGTTACCATGGCTAGTATCGTTTCATCCTGCAAATATAACAGAGGAGATTGGTTTGACTTTTGCCAAATCTCTAATTTAGGAATGAACTCTTTTTTAAATCCTTCCACAAGAACAAGTCTTGCAGGCTCAAGGCGACTCAGTAGTGATTTTAAGCTTGGCTCCTCCTCACTACGATTTTCAGTAAAAAGAGCTGAGCGTGTAACTGAAGATACTAATACTTGACGAGAGCCAGCCACGCGAAGACGATAGCTATCTTTTCCTTCATGATCTGCTTCAAAATNATGATGGGCATGTTTCACAACAGCTATTTCAATATTTTTTTGATAAAAATAATCAATTAATTTTTCTGCTAGAGTTGTTTTTCCAGAACCTGAGTAACCAGCAAATCCAAAAATAGCCCCATGTCCAGTCGTTCTAGAAAGAGACAGCATATCATCTAGAACAGNGCTATTCATAAAATTTATCCTCCAGTGACACTCATATGTCTTGAGACTGCCTTATTAGATAATCCTCTCTCTATCATAAAATCATGCCCAAGAGGTTTACGACCTATTGCTTCTAAAATGGCAGACTTTAATCTGTCTTTGCCACCAGAACGTAAAGCAACAGCAAGATTGGTATTATCATCTTGTCCAAGACATAAATATAATTTACCGGTGCAAGTCATTCTAACCCGGTTGCAGCTTTCACAAAAATTGTGTGTTAATGGTGTTATAAGTCCAAGTCGGTTTCCTGTATTTGCCACATCAAAATATCTTGCTGGACCTGGAGATTGGTGAGTGCTCTGAATTAAGCTAAATTGCTGCGATAGTTTTTGGTATATCTCACTAACTGAAATATACTGTTCTAATCTATTTTCACTGCCAATATCACCCATAGGCATAACTTCGATTATGGTCATATCAAAATTTTGTTCTCCTGCCCAAGTCAGCATTGAGGAGAGCTCATCATCATTAATACCCTTTAATGCAACCGTATTTAGCTTAATTTTTAATCCAGCCTTTTTTGCAGCATCTAATCCATTTAAAACAACATCAAGTTTTCCCCATCTGGTAATTCGTTCAAATTTTTCTGGGTCTAATGTATCAATTGATACATTAATACGCCTCACACCTGCTTCAAATAATAGGTCTGAAAATTTATGTAACTGGCTTCCATTTGTGGTGATGGTGATTTCTTCTAGTTTTCCTTTTTTTACATGTGTACCCAGATGTTTTATCAAGTGCATAATATTTCTTCTTACAAGTGGCTCCCCTCCTGTAAGGCGTATCTTTTTTGTGCCGAGTTCAATAAAGCTATCACAAACAATTGCTATTTCTTCCAATGTCAAAAGATCTTTTTTTGGTAAAAAAGTCATTTGCTCCGACATGCAATAAACACATCTAAAATCACATCTATCTGTTACCGATATTCTCACGTAATCTACAATACGACCAAATGGATCTATAAGCTGATTTTGTTGCATTTGTTTATTCCATTAAAATACGAATTTTTACTTGTTAAATTTTTTACCACTTTCAAGAAGCCCATTTTCTTTAAATGATTTAGCTTATTTTAAGGTTTTCAGTCATGGTTATTGTTACCCNTAAGAGTAGTTTTTTAAATAACCGTATCAACCACCTTTGCTTTNNACAGCCTTTCATAATTTTCTATAAGTTGCTTAGCTTTTTTTAAAATAGGTTTATCAATCATTTTTCCTTCGTGCTGCAACACCGCCTGTTCAGCGCTTGCCTCAACTAATTTCTTAGCGTTGTCATATTCTTTTTTACTAGGCAAAAATACAGACTGGGCTGTTTTGACCTGGCTTGGGTGAATAAGCATTTTTCCTCCAAATCCACGTTTTTTTGCATCATTGCAATCCAATCTCAGNTGNTNAATATCTGNNANATCTGCTGTAACACAATCAAGTGGAGCTGCTTTGCCGTGCAATTTACTTTGCAATACAAGTTCAGCTCTATATGGAGCTAATACTGAGAGGTCAGCCTCACAACCCAAATCAGTTGAAAAATCAAAATGACCAAATGCACANCCCATTACATTTTTATGTTGCATTAATTCACTTATTGCTGCTAACCCTCTCACTGTTTCAATTAGGCATAAAATATGCCTATTTGTTTTATGGAGTGATAACCATTGAGTTATTGCACTTGGGTCTTCCGATTTGGAAAGCATAATTCCCACCTCACCACATTGTTCTATGCAACCAAGGTCATCCTTTACATGAGGACTATCTAAATCGTTGACGCGCACAAAAATATTTGTATTCTTTCTGCTAAATTTAACCAAATTATTCCTTGCTGCTTCTTTTTGAGATTCAGATACTGAATCTTCCAAATCAATGATTATTGTATCTGCACCAGATTGAAGAGCCTGCTCAAATCTGTCANACCGGATACCAGGCACAAATAAAGGTGTTATTGGCATAAAATTTTTCAAAAAAATACCTCCCCCTTCATAATAATTCTTTTGTTCTCATCACAACAATATACTTTTAGGGTTTGCATCNCATCACCTTCCTCAACCCAAAGATGAGCTGCCTCACCAGAAATCANCGGAGACAGATTTTTATATGCAAATCTTTTTGGTACTCTATCTAAATGAATAGCAGCCAAATTCAAAAGCCAAGTTGCTTGCAGGGGTCCATGCACAATCAACCCTTGCTGTCCCTCTACTTTCTTAGCATGATCTATATCATAGTGAATACGATGCCCATTAAATGTTAATGCAGAATAGCGAAATAACAAAACAGGATCAGTATCATATATTGCCTTTTTAATCGCAGAATTAGGTAATTTTCCTTGCTCAGTTTTTTTTGAGGTAGTTCCTTTTTGTGGGAGAATATTTTGACTATTTTCTTTAAATACGAGATGCTGTTTCTCACTTAGCATTTTTTTATCTTGAACAAAAAAGTTATGGGTTACAGTCAAAAAAAAGAGTTGGCCAGACGAACCAGTTTTATGCTGAATATCAGTTACCACGGAAGTCTTTTTAACATTATCATTAACCTGAAATAGTTCGGAGATTACCAGCTCTCCTCCTGCCCACATCCTTCGAGGATAGGGGATTGGTGGCAATAAAGACCCCAATTTGACATGACCATCAATCCCAAGATTTTGGGCAGTTTGCAATTCAGGTCCAAGACACCAATGAATACCTAAAGGCGTCTGATTGTCACGAAAGAGCTGTCCCTCTAACATAATATTAAATTGTGAAATCAGTCTATTAGCGACCTCGTCGTTACAGGTTCTTGTTTGTGCCGTCCAGGTGTTAAATGTAATTGGTGTCATTTTATTGTTCTTCTAATCCGAATCCGGCGCCGTAATTTCAAAACCAGGCAATCTAGTTGCTACCTCGTTATACCAATTTAAGAGCTTTGGCCTTTTGTTCGACCAGTTATAAACATCTCTGAACGATATATATCCAAGACAGGCAGCCAGTGTTATTGCACTACCAGGGAAAGGCTGATTAGATAGCCAACTGGAAATTTGTTCTTCTAAGTAATCACATCCTTTCTCTATTTTTTGTAGCTGATGAGACCGCCACAATTCTGGAATTGGATGGTCTCCTGAAAATCTATCTGCATATACCCAAAGAATTGCAGAATCAATCAAACCCTCTGCTAAGGCTGCTTGTGTCAGCGCTAAATCTCTTAAATCACCTTTTTCTGGAAACAGAAAATTATCTGATTGCCGTTCAAGGAAATCCATAATCACTCTGCTATCATATATAGAGCTTCCATCTTGTTTTACTAATACAGGTATTCTGCCAGTGGGGTTTTGCTCCCGCAGTGAATCGNTAGGGTCAGTTGTGTCAGCGACTTCCAGCGTAATGTAATCACGCAAACCCAAATAATGAGCAGCAAGCAAGATTTTACGCACATAAGGTGAGGCTTTACTATATCTTAATACATACATTTTTTCTGCTATAATTAGTGCCAAAGCGCACGTTTCTTATACAAACAAAGGACTAAAGTTAGACTAACAAATTTGAGATTACAGTCCAGCAATACTTATTAAAAAAGTAATTCTTTAAATGAAATCAAAGAATGTTACAAAGCATAAAAATAAGAAAAGTTAAATGACCAAAGCGCTATACAACTCTTACAATAACACTTATGTTTTAGGAGTCTTAAGCCTATCAAGAATGAGAGTAATATGGATAAATCACCTAATATTTGTTTTGTGAGTATAGGTGCCAACGGAAGTGCAATTACAGCTGATATGATTGCAGCGGGTATTGAAATGAGTTGCTTTGACCCTTGGCCTTCACATGTTGAGTCTATTCAAAAAGAAGGGCTTTTGATAAAACTTCCAGATGAGCATAAAATTCAATCAATCCCAATATATCATTTGTGCCAATTGGCAGAGAGTTCACATCCATTTGATATTATTTTTATGGCTTCAAAATCATATGATACAAAATGGATTGTAGAACTCATAAAACCGCATCTAGCGGTAGATGGAATTTTAGTATCTCTTCAAAACGGTATGACAACAAACGATATAGCGCAAATTATAACTGAAGAGAGAGTTTTGAGTTGTGTCGTAGAGTTATCATGTGAACTATTTATACCAGGCCAAATTCAACGAAATACGCCCAAAAACAAAACCTGGTTTGCGATAGAAAATAAAAATACACGTTACCTAGATACGATTTTTAGAATTCTACGGAACGCAGGTACAGTTGTAAAGGTTGACGACATTCAATCAGCAAAATGGATGAAATTACTCGTCAATTCTATGAGCCTTGGACCATTTGCTATCTTAGGTAGGCCTGTGCAAGAAGGGCTAAGAACAAAAGGTATGAGAGACCTTATTTTAAAAATTGGAGAAGAAACACAAAGGATAGGAGACCTTCTTGGCTTTTCACCTTTACCAATTATGGGGTTAAGTGAGCAAGAGATAAATACAACTAATGACCTACCTGCTTTACTTATTGATACTCTAGCAGGTCATGTTGGACCTGCTGCACANGATTGCATTCTACAAGATTTTATTAGAGGCAGACGAACAGAAATAGAGACAATAAACGGTTTTATTGTTGAAAAGGCAAAAGAAGCTGGAATTGAAGCGCCGTATAATGAGGCCATTATTGAAATAGGAAAGAAGATAAAAGAAAAAGAGTTATCGTTGGACATCAATAATGTACAACATCTTGCGTCTTTGATGAATAAATCATCACTTATACAATAACCGCTCTAATTTCTGCTTAACTATTTGATTGTTTTCTCCCCAGGCTATTGTGCCTTCAAATTTTCCTAAATCAGATAACATAAATACAGTTGCCGTATGATCTATAGTATAACCACTTGAGGTTGAGATCTTTTTCCGATAAATACCCCATGATTTTGCCAGAGCTAAGATTGCATCTGTATTGCCGGTGATACCAATTATTCTGTTACCAAAATAAGGAAGGTAATCCGCTAGTTGCTGAGGTGTATCACGCTCAGGATCTAGAGTTACAAAATAGATTGGAATCTCAAATCCAAGTTCCTCAGTCAATCTACTCAAATCAACTAGTGTAGTCGGGCAAATTTCTGGACAATAAGTAAACCCAAAAAAAAGCAATGATGGCGAGCCTAAAAATGCTTTCTCTGTTATCACTCGCCCATTATGATCTATTAACGAAAAAGGTGCTCCAAGAGAAAAATCTGATTCNGTAAAATGCCTTCGTGCAAGCCACTCACTTGTCGCAAAAATAAAAATAGATAGCAGTAAAACAGTAAAAAAAAGTAGTCTTTTTCTGGACCAAAAAAAATCTACCATGATATCTCAATTCCTAAATCAATCTGGAAACCTTATCAAACTGTTACTCTGTCTGACATACGGCAAATAAATTAATNCTACTAATTAGATTAAAAATAAAAAAATTTCCATAGCTAACGTTATGATTTGACTATAAACTAATTTCCAATGATTCAGATTATAGTCTAGCCTCAAACAAAAAGTAAGAGAATAGCAGGGAGCAAATAATGACAAACTCGTATACAAATGTAAGGCCTGAAATTTACCAGTTTAATCTCGGTAAATTCAGAATTACTAATATTCTGGATGGATATTTTCATCGTGAAGATATGCACCCTTTCACTGCAACAAATGCTAGTGCTCCTGAAATAGAAAAAATTGCAAAGCAACATTTTCTGCCCTTTCCAAAATTAGAACATAATTTTGTACCAACTCTTATTGAGACCTCAGACGCACTGATAGCATTTGACCCTGGTTTCGGCAAAAGAGCCCCCGGGCCAAGTGCTGGGTGGTATAATAGACTTTTAGAAAAAACAGGATATAGCCTAGAACAGGTAACACATGTGGTAATTTCTCATGGACATCCAGACCATATTGCTAATCTGACAACGGACGGCACACCAACTTTTAAAAATGCCGAAATCATCATTAGCCGAACTGAATTTGAGTTTTGGTCAGGAGACTCCCCAATACCAGACTTCAGAGGACCAACAAGNAAAATGTTTCAAGAGNTGGTTGTTCCTCTTGCAGATAGATGCAGATTTGTCGAACCTGACGCCTTACTGGTAAACGGGATAACCGCATTAAATGCGTTTGGGCACTCTGCCGGTCACATGGCATTTCACGTTGAGAGTGAGGGTGCTGAGCTTATGTTATTATCAGATACAATTGCACATTTCGCTGTATCTCTTGCTAATCTGGAATGGCAGTTCTCAATGGATGATAACCCAGAAATGGCCATTACAACTCGTAAACGGCTGGTGGAGATGGCGGCGTTAAAAAACGCCCCTGTAATAGCATTTCATATGCCTTTCCCATCCGTTGGTTACATAGAAAAAACGAGTAGTGGGTTTAAATGGTTACCCGCGACTTATCAAATGAATATATAAGGATCATAGCCTGCCNTCATTCATGGCTAATTGAACGAAGTATACATGGTCTACAAAATAACGAGCTTCTTGTTTTTTCAATACATCGTTNATCACATCTTTNATTTTGTTTGACGTANNTTCAATATTTTTTGAACCTATATAGTCACTTTTTGTTGTGTCTGCCATAAAATTCAGAACGGCTGACATCATCATCGGATCAAAAGCAGTCATTTGCATCTGGTAATTTTCTCCCACAGTGCCTGCCAGATAACTGGACACGGCTATGTTAGCACGAACAATGGTATCAGACTGCCCTTTCACATTCGTAACAAAGGTTCGAACAATTTCATAGTAATAATGTTTGTCCCAAATTATTAAACCGTCTTCGGTAACAACATAACCTTGCTCTTGTGTCTCATTATCAGTCTCATTATCTCCTAAATCTATTTCGATACCCAATGAGGTGAGATCAATGCCACCTAGCTTTGCTTTATGGGTCAAAGAATTAATTATTTCATCTGTAGATGGTTGTTCAGGAGTGAATAATGCATGAGATAAAATAAAAATTAATAAAACTGTCATCATAGGTATTGCCATGAGCGAGGCAATTACTAATTTGCTATTCCCAATTAATTTTCCAAAAAAATTTTTTAACATTATTTTCCCAGACTATTCAGAACGCCTGACCGAATTTTTCATAAAAACTCAAATTAATTCAAAAATCATGCCATTTTATTTTAAAATTAGTAAGGAAAAAACTTTAGTTTTGTAAAATCTTAGAAACAAAACTTATTAGATAATTATAAGATTAATCTGCTGTCCAGCCTCCGTCTATAAGCAAAGATGTCCCCGTTATCATCGCACTTGCATCAGAGGCCAGAAAAACAACCGCTCCCATAATATCCTCAATCTCAGCAACTCGGCCTAACTTTATTTTACTTTCTATCCATTTCTTTCTTTCTGGATTGGCAAAGGTAGACTGACTAAGCGCAGTTCTAACAAATGTTGGACAAATCGTATTTACTCTGATTTGGTGAATNCCCCATTCGATTGACTGAGATTTTGTATATCCCTCTGCTGCGTGCTTNGTTGCACAATAAACTGCTCTGTCAATGCCACCCACAACTGCCATCTGAGAAGAAATAGTCATCAAAGAACCTGGCTTGCCAGCTTCGATTAATTTTTTAGCAACGGCTTGATTCAAAAAGTATCCTGCTTTTATATTGAGTTCGCTAACTGCGTCAAAATCTTCAATAGTTGTATCCAAGCTTGCACTGTGCCGAGCCATTCCAGCGCTATTTACCAATATATCAAACGGAAGTTCATTTTCTATCATTTGTTTAGTTGCATTTACGTCCGTAACATCCAANGGANGGGCAGTTGCATCCCAACCNTCAGATATCATCTGTTTTTGTAATTCNTCTAAAGTATNTTTTGAGCGAGCGACCAGAGTAACTGCAGCACCTGCCTCGCATAATGCTACTGCACANCCAACCCCAATACCCGAAGANGCTCCAGCAACCAAAGCCCTTTTTCCTGCTAAATTGAAGGAAGGTGTGCGTGGAAGTGATGAGTCCATCTTATTTTCCTCTATTATTGTGCTGCATCGCCATAACCAACATTTTTACCACCATATCGTCTCACCCGAATATTACATTGTTCAGCGTGGCCAACAAATCCCTCCAAGATACATAATCTAGAACCATACGCACCAATATTAGCTGCTGCTTCATCTGTTAAAATCTTCTGGTAGGAATGTGTTTTTAAAAATTTACCAACCCACAAGCCGCCTGTATATCTGCCTGCCTTTTTGGTTGGTAATGTATGGTTTGTTCCAATCACCTTGTCACCATTTGCAACATTTGTGCGGGGGCCCAAGAATAAAGCGCCATAGCAAGTCATTTTATCTAAAAACCAATCATCTCTTTCTGTCATTACCTGAACGTGCTCCGAAGCTATTTCATCTGCCATTTTTAACATCTCATCATAAGTGTCACAGACTATAACTTCTCCATAATCTCGCCAACTNACTGAAGCNGTGTCGGCAGTTGGCAAAATAGTAAGCAATCGATCTATTTCCTCCAAAGTATCCTCAGCAAGTTTATCTGAATTTGTTAGAAGAACTGCTGGAGAATTATAACCATGCTCAGCTTGACCTAGTAAATCTGTTGCACACATCTCAGCATCTACTGTCTCGTCCGCAATTACCATAGTTTCGGTTGGCCCAGCGAATAGATCGATGCCAACTTTCCCGAATAATTGTCTTTTAGCTTCGGCGACAAAAGCGTTTCCTGGCCCCACCAGCATATGAACTGGCTCAATAGTCTCTGTTCCAAGCGCCATCGCTCCAATTCCCTGCATGCCCCCAAGAACATATATTTCATGTGCACCACCCATATGCATGGCTGCAATGACAGCAGGGTTGGGCTTCCCCTGAAAAGGAGGCGTTGATGCAACAATACGTGGCACCCCAGCTACCGATGCGGTCAGAACGGACATGTGTGCCGAGGCAACCATCGGGAACTTTCCAGCAGGCACATAACATCCGACAGACTGAACTGGAATATTCTTATGCCCCAAAATTACCCCAGGCAAAGTCTCAACTTCAATATCTTGCATGGATGCAAGTTGTGCCTCTGCAAATTTTCTTACCTGTATTTGAGCAAATTTTATATCTTCTAAATCTCTCTCTGACACTTCTGAAATTAGCTTTTGAATTTCGCTTTCAGACAGACGATACGAATCAGGAGAATAATCATCAAATTTCTCTGCAAGCTCTCGAACAGCAGCATCTCCTCTGGTTTCAATATCTTTAAGTGTTACCTCTACAATTTGGCGCACCTTAGCATCATCTTCGGATCGCTCTAAAGCCGATTTACCTTCTTTAATATACCTTATCGCCATTATAACTCCTTGGTTTTTTGAAACTAATTAATGATGCAATAACACATTGCTTATGTTACTCACAAAGCACCATTTATTACATAGTTAAGAATTTTAGTAATTTGCTCTGGCGTATCGACTACCGCTAACGCTGCGCCATCGATTTCCTTTAATGCGTGCTGATGTTCAGGACCATGCATCACTATAAGAGGTTTGCCAAGAGCCGCAGCATATCCAGCATCAAAAGCAGCATTCCATTGTTTGTACTTGTCACCAAATCGAACTACAACAATGTCAGCCTGCTCCAAGTGCGTGCGCGTTCTGATGGCATTAAGTTTTGCTCCTTTATGGTCATGCCAGAATTTAGAGTCTTCTGAACCCATAATTTTTACACCACAGTCATCAGATGCTCCATGGTCTGTTACGGGAGAGGTAAATGAAACAGAAAGTTCTGCAGCTGCAGCCTGTGCCTCGATTATATCACGCCAATCAGTGTGAATTTCTCCAGA
>FUFK010043899.1_pt1 | contig 15944 bp, 17 predicted proteins | sample 1021851 | NCBI WGS metagenome assembly FUFK01 (sample SAMEA51879418, study PRJEB19060) | metagenome | reverse complement strand
TGGTTTGCATACCATATCTAGTGGTTGNCTAAATTAGTGTTGATTTTATTGGGTTTTTATGCAAAAAACTAAAAAAACCCTTATTTTTCAACGTTTTTGGGGTGTCAGCAACCCCCATGCCTGTGTCGAGATAGAAATTGGGAGTGATTTAAACACAAAACAAAATTCACTAAAGCCGTATGATTGACTTTACAAAAACAAAAAAAGAAATACCATCCACTAAATTGTTTAGTGAATTGACTATTTTAAATTGGGATCGCAAACAACAAATGCAAAACAAGGTTTGTTTGTATTGTGATGCGTGGGGTACATTCGCTATACAACCCAAAGATGCACATCGGGAGTATTACTTCTTGTGTGGAGATCATTATTCAAATGAAAAAATTAAAAAAAAATAAAGGAATTGATGTATTTGCCTTAATGGTCAAACACATGAACGAAAAATCGCCGATCAAACAAAATAGTGGTCGTGGTGTTGTCAAAGATAGCGATGTAGCAAGAATAAAAGATGTTTTCAAAGGGGATAAGAAAGAAAATGAATGAAGATAACTATTCCCTACAAGCCTAGACCTCTCCAACAAGAGATACATAAAAATCTCAAAAGATTTAATGTTTTGGTTTGTCATCGGAGATTTGGTAAGACTGTATTAACGATTAACGAGATTATTAAGAAGTGCCTACAAAACAAACTTCCTAGACCTCGTTATTACTATATTAGCCCGACTTACTCGATGAGTAAGAGGATCGCTTGGGATTATCTAAAACATTACACAAACGTACTTCCTAAGATGGAGTACCATGAAACAGAATTACGAGCTGATCTTCCCAATGGGGGAAGAATACAATTACTAGGTTGTGAACGCCCACAAACTCTTAAAGGATTGTATATGGATGGTGTGGTTCTTGATGAGGTAGCACAAATGCCTCCCAAACTATGGACTGAGATCATACGCCCCGCACTAAGTGATCGTAAAGGCTTTATGATAGCGATTGGCACGCCAGCTGGCCATAATTCGTTCTTTGATTTATACAATCATGGACTCCATGACGAAGGTTGGTACGCTCAAAGTTTCAAAGCAAGTGAAACAAAGGTTGTCGATGAAGAAGAATTAGAAGAAGCTAAGAGATTGATGCCTCCAGAAATATACGAGGCTGAATACGAATGTAGTTTCGAAAGCTCCGCGATTGGAGCTATTTATTCTCAATCTTTAGCTAAATGCGATCAAGAAAATCGTGTTACTAAAGTTCCTTATGACTCTACGATTAAAGTAGATACCTATTGGGATTTGGGAATGCGTGATAAAACGAGTATATGGTTCGTTCAACAAAAAGGATCTGCCATACACTTAATAGATTATTTTGAAGATAGTGGAGAAAGTCTTGAATACTATGCTCACATCCTTGATGAGAGAGGATATATTTATGATACACACTACCTTCCACACGATGCCAATGTTCGTGAGATAGGAACTGGTAAATCTAGACTCGAAATAGCTCAATCTTTAGGATTGGTTACAAGTATTGTACCCAAGATGAGTATCGAAGATGGAATTAACGCAGTTCGNATGACTCTTTCACGATGTTGGTTTGATTATGAAAAAACAAAAGAAGGATTAGATGCCTTACGTCAATATCGATGGGCGACTAGCGACAAAGGAGAGACCAAAAATAGACCTCAACACGATTGGACTTCGCATGCAGCAGACTCATTTCGATATTTATGTATAGGATTACAAGAAACAAAAAATTGGTCATCAAAAATTGAATATCCACGATTAGGAATAGTATGAAATTAACAAAAGAAAGATTAAAAGCTCTCATTTCTCAAGAGATTAACAACTCTCTAGGGTTTTATGGTGGTGAACTAAGCGAACAAAGACGTAACGCTTTGAAATACTACTTAGGAGAACCATTAGGAAATGAGGTCGAAGGTCAATCTCAAGTAAGATCCCAAGATGTCTTAGAGGTTGTAGAGAGTATTCTTCCTTCGATGATGCGTATCTTCACTCAAGGAGAAAGTATAGTTCGTTTCGAACCCACTGGCCCCGAGGATGTTGCATACGCAGATCAAGCTTCCGACTACATCAACCATGTTTTTAACAAAGATAACAATGGTTATTCTATTCTTTATACGATGTTTAAAGATGCGTTGATCTCTAAAAATGGTTTTGTTAAATATTATTGGAAAAAAGACCAAGAACAAAAACATGAGTCTTACGAAAACCTTAATGAAATAGAATATCAATCATTATTAGCCGATGATGAGATAGAAATTCAAGATGTGGACTTCAATAACGATGATCCTAACCTTGTAACGTACAATGTTACAGCGAAAAGAGTAAAAGATATTGGTCGTGTGGTGGTAGAGAACGTTCCACCAGAAACCATGTTGATTAGTAAGACTGCAACTAGCCTAGACGACTGTAATTTTATTGGTCAAAGAGTTTTTAAAACAAGATCGGAACTAATAAGCATGGGTTTTGATCGAAAAATCGTCAATGAACTACCCGTTGCTGATGAAGAAGTCTATAATACAGAAGCAGTAACGAGAAGGTCTTATGACGACCAAACAATGCCTCAAGAGTATCAAAATATTGATCCTTTATTGACTAGAGTAAGCATTGTTGATTGTTATATGCGATGTGATTTCGATAACGATGGTTTCGCCGAGCTTCGACACATAGTCGTAGGTGGATCTGGCCCTAACGCCTACCATCTATTAGAGAATGAACCTATTGAACAAATCCCATTCGCTACAATTACACCAGTTCCTATGCCTCATCGCTTTTATGGGCTATCTATTTATGATTTAATTGGCGATGTTCAAGAAATTAAAACAACTTTACTACGACAAACACTAAATAACGCATATCTTCAAAACAATGCGAGAACTGTAGTTGTCGATGGTCAAGCAAACATAGACGATCTCCTTACTTCGAGAGCTGGGGGTATTGTAAGAGTTAAATCACCAAACGCTGTTACACCCCTAGCCTCACCAAACTTTATGAGTGAAGGTTTGGCAATGATCGAAAAGGTCGATCAAATACGAGAAGGTCGTAGTGGTGTTTCAAAAGTTCAAATGGGCTTAGACGCTGATCAAATAAACAAATCACACACAACGGCGACCAGTGCTAATGTGATGATGAACGCATCAACACAACGAATAGAACTCTATGCTCGTAACTTTAGTGAAGGTATCAAAAGAATGTTTCAAGGTATCTTGACTCTTGTGTGTAAATACCAAGATACAAAAAGAATTATTAAATTAAGAAATACATTTGTACCGATGAACCCTAGAGAATGGGTAGATCGTTACAATGCAACAGTTCAAGTTGGTTTAGGCACTGGATCTCAAGACCAACGACTTGAAGTTTTAGGTCGTGTTTTGGCAGTACAAGAAAAATTAATTAGTGCTGGTGGTATGGGTATCGTAGATCCTCAAAAAATTTACAACACCCTAGAGAAATACTTAGAAAACGCAGGTTATAAAGATGCTTCTCAATTCTTTAACAACCCATCGAATATGCCTCCCCCACCTCCTAAACAACCTCAAATAGATCCTACAGTTCAACTTGCACAAGCGGAACAACAAAGACTGCGTGCCAAAGATCAAGCTGACTTTCAACTTAAAGTAAGAAAGCAACAAGCAGACGAACAACATAAATTAGAAAAGTTAAACCTAGATCAACAAAAATTAGCTACTCAAGTCGTCAAAGAGTCTAATTCAAAAGATTTAGAAAAAGAAAAACTAGCAACCAAAATTATACAACAAGGAATTAATTAATGGCTTTTGAATCACCCTTTTTCCAAAGCACTCAAGCTCAAGGAATAATAAACAATTACCTTAGTGGTGGAGGATTTTCGCAACCTTTCCCTACTCCATCTACTAATCCCTATACAGTAGATGTAGATACTTTTATTCCTCCATCTTCACAACCAACACCAGACGACTCGATCCCTAATTGTGAAGAATTATATCCTGGTGAAGGTCGAGTTTATGATCCAGTTCTTCAAGCTTGTGTATTGCCTGATGTAAGTGAAGTAAACGATGGCGATGGTGATGATAACATGATGGAAAATACTTATCGTGGAGTAGGTAGTGTTTATAGCCCAGAACAAAATGCTTTTATGAACTTAGGTTTAGGTAGTGAGTATTTTGATCCAGAGAATCCTAATAAAAAATTAGATTTATATGGCGATGGCATTAGTGGTTTCTTGAAAAGATTTACACCTTTTGGTCAATTAGGCGTTTACCTAGATGCAAAAAGATTAGCTGATGCTGGAGTTTTAAATAGACTCGATGGTGGTGGTTATAGTTTTGCAAAAGGTGGTAACTTAGCTCTCGTACAAGCTAATCAAAAGTTTGAACAAGATTTAGCGAGACAACAAGGTTTGAACTTAGATGCTCAAGCAGATACACCTTATGCTATTGACTCTTCTGGCAATCCAATTTACATGAAACAAAGTAGAGGAGACAAAGCTGATGACATGGGTGGAGATCCATACAAAGGCTTAAATGTTAATACACAACCATTCCAGTCTAACTTTGGTGCATCCAATATAGTTTCTTACTCTCCACCAGATCCTAATAGAGAGAAAAGTAAAAGTGAAAGAATGTTTGAAGCTAAACAAAGATTCGGTCCGACTAAAGTCTATAATACAGAAAAATTTAAAGGATTAGGTTTTACAGGTGGTAGATAAAGAAGAAAAAAGAAGTTTAGAAGCTAAACAAATATTAGAACATCCTTTATTTATTGAAGCAACAAACAAAATTCGATCCGACCTAGCTAACGAATGGCTAAACAGTGATGTAAAAAATTCAGAACAGAGAGAAAACATCTTTATTATGAGAAGAATGTTGGAACTCGTTGTGATGCAGATACAGTCTATAATGGAGACTGGTAAAATCATAAAAAAATAGGAGTAATTAAATGGCAGAACAACCAGCAATGGACTCTGCAACAGAAAATCTTAGTGAATCTGTTGCACCAACGCCCAAGCCTCTTAATGTAGGAGAGGCAGCCGATACCTTGAAGAACTTACTAAATAGTAACGCCTCAATGACTCAAGAATCGGCAAGTGAAGAATCAGTTAAAGAGGTAAGCGACTCAAAAACGAATATCGAAGAAACTTTAAATGATGATGAACTTTTAGATCAAATTGAAGATGAAACACCTTTAGATACTAATCAGGAACTATACACATTAACCATTAATGGTGAAAATGTGGAAGTTACCCTCGATGAACTCAAAAAGGGATATTCTCGACAAAGTGATTATACTCGTAAAACTCGACAACTATCTGACGATAGAAAAGCTCTAGAAGAAAAAAATCTAGAGACAAGTAGAGCAAACGAGGAGGCTAAAATCAAAAGAGATCAATACGAAAAGCAACTTCAAGTATTATCTGCACAACTACAAGCTAGTGAACCTAATATTGATTTGGATCGACTCTTACAAGAAGATCCAGCACAATACGTTAAGGTGAAAGCCGAACAAGATAGGAAGAAAGAGTTATTACAAGCTTCTCAACAAGAGCAAGAGAGGATTCGCTTAGAGAAACAAGAAGAAAGTGAAAAAATCTACGCTCAATATATAGAGAGTGAAAAAAAGAAACTCATAGAAAAGCTACCTATTTATGGCGACAAAGAAAAAGGGCCAGAGTTTGTTAAAGAACTTACCCAATACGCCAAAAGTAAAGGTTACACCGATCAAGAAATATCAATGTTAGTCGATCATCGAGCTGTTATGATGCTAGCGGATGCAATGAAATATGAAAAATTGCAACAAAAAGCTAACCTTAGAAAGAAAAAAGTAAACAAAGTATCGAAGGTTGTTAGTTCTTCTAGTCCTAAAATGCAAGATGAGAGTGAATTTGCTCAAAGATTGAAATCTAAAAAAGCAAATCTTAGAAAAACAGGAAAAGTAAATGATGCTATTTCTGTTTTGAAAGAATTGTATTCTCAAAACAACTAAGAAAGGAATAAATAATGGCACAGCCAACCAATACTTACGATTCATATGATGGTGCTAATGCCTTGAGAGAAGATTTAGCTGATGTAATCTATAATATTTCTCCAACGGAAACACCATTTATGTCAAATGCCTCAAAAGGCACTGCCACCAATACTTTGTATGAATGGCAAACAGACTCACTAGCCGATGCTGCAGCTAACGCACAAATCGAAGGTGATGACTATACAGGCGATGCAAGAACTGCAACAGTCCGTTTAAATAATAGAACTCAAATATCTGCAAAAGCAGTCACAATATCTGGAACAGATTTCTCACTCGACCACGCTGGAATGAGTGATGCGATGGCTTATAACCTAGCAAAAATGGGTAAAGAGCTAAAGCGTGATATTGAGAGAGCTATGGTAGGTGTAGAACAAGCTAAAGTAACTGGTTCTGCATCCGCAGCAAGACAATCAGCTTCTGTTGGAACATGGTATGGTGGTAACAAACCAGGCACATCTTCTGCAGCTGGTAACTTCTCAACTAATGGTTCACCATCAGCAACTCCTGCTGGTACAGGTGCAACAGCAATCGCAGGTGGAACTAACCGTGCATACACAGAGGCACTACTAAAAGCTGGTCTTTTAAAAGCCTTTGAATTGGGCGGAGAGCCTGATACTGTTATGATGACTCCGTCACATAAGCAGACTGCTAGTGCATTTGCTGGCGTGGCTACCAAATACAAAGATGCCTCCGACAAAGTATCAATCGGTACAACAGATATTTATGTATCGGACTTCGGCGAGGTTGCTTTCGTACCCAATAGACACCAACAAGCTAATAGAGTAGATATCCTACAGATGGATATGTGGAGTGTAGATTTCTTAAGACCATTCCAGACTACTGATTTAGCGAAAACTGGCGACTCTGATAAGAAATTACTCTTAGCAGAATGGACTCTATGTGCAAAAGCCCCGAACGCTAACTATGGTATCTTTAACCTAACTGCATAATTATTTATCTTAGGGGGTGTTTATGCACCCCCTTTTATATAGAGAGGAACAAATGGCAATATTCACAAACAAAAAGCATAGCTCAAGATTATATAAAATTGTTGAAAATGCAAAAAAGTCAGATCCTATGATCTCAAGAGGTAATGGTAAAAGACAATCAAAACAAACTTCTAAAGGTGATAGAAAATATGATCCAATGTTAAGTATTTCTGGTAATCAAGGATTATCTATGAAAGACACAGTAGATCAAATGATTGCAAAAGCAATAAAGTAATGGCAAAAAAATTCTCACTTAATGATCCTAACGATCAAGCATCGGTTAAAACCAATCTAATCGTAGATCAAGCTGAGAATAAAATACATATAGAAAACTATCAAGACGAAGCAACTATTAAAGAAATCCTAGACTCTAATAAAAAAGCACAAAACGAAGGTGCATACAAATTAAATGCACTTAANAATGAAAAAGGATATCGTGTTGCTCGATTACCAAACATAGTCGTACATCAATTAGTTAAACAAGGTATCTTAAACTATAATGGAAAAGTCTTAGACAAAACTAGGTTCTTTCGTTGGTTAAATGATAGTGATAATAGACATTTTAGAATATATACAGGTAACTTATAATGGCAATAAATACTTACGATAACCTTAAAACCACCATAGCAAACTACCTTAATAGAAGTGATTTAACTAGCTACATTGGTGATTTTATTACATTAACGGAGTCTAGGTTGAATAGAGAGTTGCGTGTTAGAGAAATGATTAATACAGATACCTCCATTACAACTGTTGCTAGTACACAAAGTTACGCTTTACCAACAGGTTATATAGAAGCAACAACAGTAATCTACCAAAGTGATCCTTTTAAAACTTTAAAATTTATTTCTAATTCCGATTTTTACACAAGTTACAATACGAGTCAAAGTGCAGGCTCTCCTAGTTTTTTTACTATCGTGGGTACAAATATTCTATTAGGTGTAGCACCCGATTCTGCAAAAACATTACAAATAAACTATTACAAAAGTTTAACTGCCTTATCCGATAGTAACACAACGAACACAATATTGACTAATTACCCAGAGCTTTATTTGTATGGAGCATTGGCAGAATCAGCTCCTTTTATCATGCAAGATGAAAGATTAAATGTTTGGGCTGGCCTCTATAAAGAAGCTTTGAAGAATGCAAACGACACATCTACGAGAGGAGCAATTTCATCATCGCCTTTACAAATGTCAGCAGTGGCGGTGGCGTAGATGATTGAGTTTGGAGATTTACAAGCAGATCTACCTACTTTAAAGAATAGTGGTGCATTAAAAGTAGATAACGTTGTTCCTTTAGCCAAAGGCTATCGTGCCTTACCTGGTTTTCAAGCATTGAGTGGCACAGGACTAAACGCTAGTGCTGTAGGTTTGTTTACAAGTTTTAGTGCTAGTGGTTCTACGAACTACGCTGGCGATGCTACGAAGTTATATCAAATGGACTCCTCTTTAGTCTTTCAAGACAAAAGCAAAAGTGGTGGTTATAATAACTCTACAACAGAAAACGCTAGAGACTTTTGGGCGTTCACACAATTTGGATCAAACATTATTGCAACAAATTTTGCAGATAATATTCAAAAGTTTACAGAAGGTACAAGTAGTGTTTTTAGTGATCTCGTTTCTCTCAAAGCAAAATATATTGCAGTGATAAGAGATTTTGTTGTAGCAGGATATACCAACGAGTCAGGTACGGTTTACAATCAAAGAGTAAAATGGTCAGGTATTAATGATAGCTCTACTTGGACTCCTAGCCAAGCTACACAATCTGGTTTTCAAGATATTGTTGGAAGTCATGGAAATGTACAGGCAATAGTAGGTGGTGAATCATCAGGTATTATCTTTATGGAAAAGGCAATTTATCGTATGTCTTATATTGGCGTACCATTGATTTTTCAATTCGATAAGATAGCTGATAACATTGGAGCATTCGCACCTAAGTCGGTAGCTTCTTATGGAAACCAAATATTTTTCTTAGCACAAGATGGTTTTTATAAACTAACAGGTGGTCAGCAACTAACTCCTATTGGTAATGCAAGAGTTGATAACTTTTTCTTTGACGATCTATCTTCAAATCTAGATGGAATTACAAGTGCGATTGATCCAAACAATAGTATTGTTGTGTGGTCTTATCGAGGATCAGGAGCTACAGGAACTACTAATAACAAATTATTAATTTACAACTACGCCGTTGATAAATGGAGTACAGGCAGTGGTCAAGATTTAGAATTTATTGCTAGTGCATCACAAGAAGCCTTCACAACATTGGAGAGCTTAGATGTGTTAGGAGATTTGGATAATCTACCTAGATCGCTAGACTCCTATTACTATGGTGAAGGTATTGTTGGTTTAGCTGGTTTTAATTCCGAAAATAAATTTGGTAAGTTTATTGCAAATAGTTTATCTGCAACTATTGATACAATGGAGTTTGAAGGAACTGACAATAAAAGATCAACCTTAATTAATTGTCGCCCTATTGTAGATGGAACATCTAATACAACAGTGACAGTTAATCCTATTACGAGAAGTTCTCAATTAGATCCTATTGTAGTAGGAGATGCTATAAGTACAAACGACACAGGAACCTGTCCTTTAAGATCAACTTCTCGCTATCATCGTATTAGAGTAAATGTGAGTGGTAACTTTAATACTCTTAGTGGCGTTGATGTGGAAGTGAGACCAGAAGGTGGCAGATAATCAATTTCCTACAGTTCCTTTATCNATACCAGATACAGGACAACATTTACGATTAGTTTCAACATCATTAAACAATACGATCAATGGCAAATTGAATAGTACAGGCACAATTACTTTAACTGCTAGTGCCACATCAACAACTCTTACAGATGCAAGAATAGGTGGAAACTCAGTTATCTTGTTTATGCCAACAACTGCTAATGGAAGGACTGCTTTAAATGGATTGCATATTTCTGCTAGAGCGAATGGGAGTGCAACATTAACTCATGCGAGTTCATCAAACACAGACCAAAGCTTATCCTATTGTGTCATTGGATAACGTAGTAACTAGAGTACCTAGTGAAGATGTTGAATTTATTTGGAGTCAAGTTTCTCCATTATTGGAAAAGGCGTTAGACGAAAGTTATAGTATAGTAGATATACTATATGGAATAATCACAGATCGTATGCAACTATTTATTAGTTGGAATAACGATAGAGTCGAAAGTGCTGTTGTTACGGAAATAGCACAATATCCTCAATCAAAAGTATTAAGATACTTTTTAGCAGGAGGCACAAACCTAGAAAATTGGTTAGAAAGAATACAAGAAGTAATAGAAAAATTTGCTAAAAAAGAAAAATGTACCCATTTAGAAGTCGCAGGTCGAAAAGGATGGGTAAGAAAATTGAAAGGATTTAGAGTTAAAGCATACTTACTAAATAAGGAAATATAAAATGTCAAAAGGATCATCACCACAAAACGTTACAACAACAACATCAAGTGAACCATCGGAGTTTATTAGACCTTACTACACTCAAGCGATTGACGCAGCACAAGAGTTATATGAAAACCCCGATATGCCAACTTTCTTCCCTAATAATACTTATGTTGATTTTGCTCCAGAAACATCGACTGCTTTACAATTAGCGACAACGAGAGCTTTACAAGGAAATCCATTACTAGGTTCTTCTCAACAAGAAATTAATAAAGTTTTACAAGGCGATTATTTATCACCTACAACCAATCCTTATTCACAAGCCTTGTTTAATCAAATGGCTGACGATGTAACATCACAAGTTCAATCACAATTTAGTAAAGCAGGTCGTTTAGGATCTGGTGCTAATCAAGAAATCTTATCAAGAAGTTTAGGTGAGTTAGCCAACAAAGTTTATGGAGATCAGTACAATCAAGAAAGAGAAAGACAATTCCAAGCTACTCAACTAGCTCCACAATTAGGAGAGATGGACTTTAATGATATCGCTAGACTACAACAAGTAGGTCAAGAAAAAGAATCATTAGAGATGGCAAAACTTCAAGACGCAATCGCAAGATACGACTATTCACAACAACAACCTTACTTGAAATTAAATCAATATCTAGGATCATTGGGTGCTGCAGTTCCTTCTACTACTGTATCAACACAACCTATTTTTAGAAATACAGGAGCAGGCTTATTAGGTGGTGCGATGACTGGTGCTAAAATTGCAGATATGATCCCTGGATTAGGAACAGGCATGGGAGCTATTGGTGGTGGACTACTTGGAGGGTTCTTTTAATGGCATCTATCGTTTTAAAAAACAAAGGATTACTTCCATCTAGCTATGGAAATATATCAAATTTTTTTACTGAGACTGAACAAAGAACAAGAGAACTAACGCCATCTTTAAACACTGGTCAAAATATTGGTGGTATGGGAACACCAAGAACAATCCCATATTCTGTTTATACAACACCTAGAGGAAATTACTCTGCGTTACCACAAAATACATTCGCAAGTGGTATGGAACAAGGTGGTAGAAATATGTACTCTGCATTACCTAGTGGTGGTCAAGCAACTACAACTTCTCCTAATGCTTTTGCTATGGGAATGGAGCAAGGTGCAAAAAATCAATATGCAAAACCTGCTTTTAAAGCTCAAACTTCTGCCAAAGCACAAACTTCTACACCAAACTCAAGAGGCCAGAACCTTTTGAATTTTGCAACAAGTGGTCAAGGTCAAGCTTTTGCAAGAGGTTTGCTTGAGTCTAGTGGTTATTCAGCTACTCCTGTTTCTTTTGGTCAAGCTATCGCACAAGGCATGAAGTACATGAGCGAGTATGATAAACAATCAAAAGAAGATGAGCTACAAAGACAAATATTTGAATATCAAAAAACTCAAGATCAAGCTCTTAATAATTTAAAACTTTTAGAAATTACTTCTAAAGATGGAAGAACTGCTTTAGCTAAAGATATGGCAGATCTATATCCTAACTTAACACCAGGATCGCCTGAATATGCAGAGCAGGCTCTTAAATTAGCTCAATCTAAATCAGGCACTTACGACTCTACTAAAGATTTCTTAAAATCTGACATAGGTAGAGTAGATAAAATGTATGAGAATGTAAGTGCTCAGAAAGATGTAAATGCAGTTTATGATCGTATGTTGGCAATAGCAAACAATCCAGACTTTGAATCAGGTAAATTGGCAGAATTGTCTATGCCATTTAAAAGACTATTGGTGGCAAGTGGTATGGCTACGGAGTCTCAAGTTGAGAACTTTACCTTACAAGAACTATTTGAAACAGAACAAAGCTTTATCACTCCTAGAATGAGACCACCAGGATCGGGTGCTTCTTCTGACTTTGAACAAAGACTATACGCCAGTGCATCTGCAACATTAGGTAAAACAAGAGATGTTAATAGACTTATTCTTTATGCAAGATCGACTTATGGCAAACTAAGTGAAGCAAGAACTAATTTCTATGATGAATATTTAAGAGAAAATCAAAGCTTACCTTTGAACAAAGTTAATAATGCGTTTGACGAATACTTGAGAAACAACCCAAGTATTTTAGCTGAAATCGTTGGAACTCAAAACATTATCAATAGTGAAGAAGATTTTGAAAATTTAATCAAAAGTGGTGATATCCAAGTTGGAGATGTTTTCTTTATGAACGTCAAGGGTGATGATAAATACAATCAACATCAACTTTTCACTCAAGATATGATCGATGGGGTGCTAAATGGCTAGTTTTTTAGATAAATATAAAAGAGTAGATATTAATGAAAAAAAAGAAAAAGAAGGAAAATCTATTGAAAAAAGTAGAGACCTTTTAAATGAGTACGATCCCAACCAAAATACTTTTACTCAAGCTATAAGTAACTTAGACGAAAGTGGAAAACAATTAGCTAATGATATTATAACACCATTTCTAAACCCCATACAAACTGCAAAAGATATTGGATCTTTGGTATCTAGTACAATTAATCTCATTAGACCAGGTGAGCAAGGAAATGAACAATTAGCGAAAGAAGTAGGAAAATTTTTTAAAGATCGTTATGGTGGTTTAGAAAACATAAAAAGAACTTTTGCTACTGATCCTGTTGGTATGTTGTCCGATGTTTCTATTATTTTTAGTGGTGGTGCAATGTTACCAGGTAAAGTTGGTAAAGTGAGCAAAATTGCTAGTAAAGTAGATCCAGTTAATCTTGTTGGTTATGGAGTAAACAAAGCTAGTCAAGGAGCTGGAGCAATAATAAAACCAACTTTAGGAATGGTTACTGGAGCTGGTGAGGAAGCTATTACAACTGCAATAAAAGCAGGTCAAGACTCTGGCCCAAAAGGATTAATAGGATTAAACAAATCTCAAAAACAATCAGATTTTATTAAAAACTTAACTGGTAAAGAAGAAATATTAAACATCGTGGAGGATGTTCAAGGCGAGTTTGGTAATTTAGTAAAGAATAAAAGGGATGCCTATAATACTGATATAGCAAAATTAGAACTTGATAAACAAAAAATTGATTTTAAAAACGTTCAAGACGAAATACTTAAATACGCAGAAAGTAAAGAGTTTGGTGGTGTTTCTTCTTTAGCAGATGATAGCCAAAAGATATTAGATGATATTTTGAGTGAAGTTGCTATTTACGAAAAAAATCCTGCATTACATAACGCTAAAGGTATGGATATGCTTAAGCAAAAAATTAATGATATGTGGCAACCTACTGGCCCAAGAGGAGCGAAAGACGTTGTAATTCAAACAAGAACAATTATTGAAAATTCTATCTCTAATAAAGTACCAGGCTACAAAAAAGTAATGAAAGATTACAAAGTAGCTTCTAAATTAGAAGATGAATTAAAAGATGCCTTATCTTTAGGTAACAATGCTAAAGCTTCCACAACTTTAAAAAAGCTACAATCAACTTTAAAAAACAATACAACAACTAATNTAGGTCAAAGAAGGCAATCTTTATCAAAAATACCTGGCCTAGAAAATAAAAATGTTATTGAAAGATTAGCAGGTCAAGCACTTAGTTCAAGAATACCAAGAGGAGTTCAAGCAGTTGGAGCAACTGGAGCTGGTCTTTTAGGATTAGGTGGGGTAGGAGCAAACTTAATTAATCCTTTGGCTCTAACAGGTTTATTAAGTACAAGTCCAAGATTTGTGGGTAGAGTTGCTAATACTTATGGAAAATTACAACCTGCAATAACTCCTACTTTAAGAGCATCAAGAGTTGCAGGAACTTTAGGAGCAAATAGAGGTATATATGAAAATCAAAGAGGATTATTATAATGACAGTATCAAGTTATAGTACAACAGCTAGTAGTAATACAGCGATCAATGGAGTTAATATTTCAGAGGGGATGTCTCCATCTGACGTAAACAACGCCATACGGGAACAATTAGTAGATGTTAGATCAGTTTGGAATGACAAAGAATGGTTTATTTTAGGAGACGCAGATGGAACTACGACTTTTACAAGAGCCTCATCTACCTCAATTACTGTTGCTTCAAACGTAGCATCAACCCATCATGTAGGTCGTAGAGTTAAAATTGTTGGATCTAATACAGGCACAATCTTTGGTAAAATTGCTACAAGCTCTTTTTCTTCACCAAATACTACAATTACCTTCACCTTTGATAGTGGAAGTATAGATTCTGGTGATAGCACCGTTAGTGTTTATTTAGGATCTACTTTTACAAATCCATCGATACCAGTTGTTGATGAAGATGATATGTCATCTAACTCCGCTATACTTCCTCCTTCACAACAATCTACAAAGGCATTCGTTACATCAGGTACAGTTACTTTATCTAATAAATCTATTGCATTAGGTAGCAATACTCTTACAGGAACAACTGCTCAATTTAATACAGCATTAACTGATAATGATTTTGCCACATTAGCAGGCACAGAAACCCTTACAAACAAAACACTAACTAGCCCTGTTCTTAACACCTCTATCTCTGGTACTGCATTTAAAGACGAAGATGATATGTCATCTAATAGTGCTACTGCTGTTGCTTCTCAACAATCTATTAAGGCTTATGTAGATTCACAATTAACAGCTCAAGACTTAGATATTTCTGATGGATCTAACACGATAGCTATTGATTTAGATAGTGAAACATTAGGTATTTTAGGTGGCACTGGTATTGACTCAACAGCATCAGGCAACAATGTTACTCTTGCTATTGACTCTACTGTAGCTACACTAACAGGATCACAAACATTAACTAATAAAACTATTAGTGGTTCTTCTAACACCTTATCAAACATTGGTAATTCTAGCCTTACTAACTCATCAGTTTCTTATGGTGGTGTATCTCTTTCTCTAGGAGGTAGTGATGCAACTCCAGCCTTTGACTTACAAGATGCAACTAGTTATCCAGCAAGTGCCTTAACAGGAACTGTCTCTAATTCTCAAATAGGTACAGGAGTTGATGCTACAAAGATTGCTGATGGATCTGTTACTAACGCAGAGTTTCAATTTATCAATACCCTATCTTCTAATGCTCAAACACAATTAGATAGTAAAGTAGCAAAGGCTTCAAACTTATCTGACTTAGCTTCAGCTTCCACTGCTAGATCAAATTTAGGTCTTGGCACAATGGCAGTTCAAAACTCTGCTACTGTTAGNATTAGTGGTGGTACGATTACAGGATTATCGACACCTTCTAATAACTCAGATGTAGCGATTAAGTCTTATGTTGATGATGCAGTTGCTGGTTTAAGAACAAGAACAATAGCTGAATGTGCCTCAACTGCCAATGTAAACATTTCAAATGGTTTAGAAGCAGGAGATTCAATAGATGGTGTAACTTTGGTTGCAGGAGATCGTGTACTTTTAAAGAATCAATCTACAGCGACAGAGAATGGTTTATATATAGCAGTATCAAGTGGTTCTGCTTCAAGAGATCCCGAACACGATACAATCGCAGAGTTAAGTGGTGGTATGGTTGTTGTCAATCAAGGATCAACTAACGATAATAAAATATTT